>FUFK010069000.1_pt1 | contig 18080 bp, 31 predicted proteins | sample 1021851 | NCBI WGS metagenome assembly FUFK01 (sample SAMEA51879418, study PRJEB19060) | metagenome
TATGTATTCGCTGACCAAAATCCTGTGCAGACTTTGAGGAACACCTTAGAGAGAATGGATAAGGTTTCATCAGATTACAGGCAGAGTTGCATACTGGTTGCTGAGAAGATATTCAGAACACTTGAGGGTTCGACAATCAGATACACACCTAACATGCAGAACTCAACACTTTGGTTGGTTGCTAGAATGATGGGTGAACCACATTCACAGAAAGCGATAATCAACGCAGCATTGAATGGTTCTGAGATGGGGATAAGAACTTCAGTGCCTGAGATGTTGGGCTATCTAGGTCTAACGAAAGAGAAGATGCTCTCATTGAGTGTCGATGAATTCCTAAGCGGGGCATACGAATGAATGAAGGAGATGACATAATAAGAAAAATAAAGAAGATGCAGTATCACTTTTCTGCATTTATAGACTTATACGAAAGNCTTCCAAGGCTTCAGAANATAGTTCGCAGAACAGTCTTGGANGATGCAATCACNGTTGTTGGTGCGACAATGGATGGTATAACAATGGANATAATTGATGCACATCAAATGCAAATGCAAATGAAAATATTAGAAGGTAATGAAAATGAAGAAACACAATGAAAGAAANATAATGNTAATAGGAGCAGGTGGNATTGGAAGTTATTTAGTACANTTCCTAAAGAGAATGAATCAGGCACAGAGAACAAANGTTCCTGANACTCATCTATACAANATCACTGTCTNNGATGGTGANACTGTTGATACCAAGAACCTTGGATATCAAGCGTATGATGAGTTGGATGTTGGTGAGAAGAAAGTNGAATGTATTNNNGGNATAAANNCTCANCCATTNAATGTTCTACTTGACAAGCANTTACAGGGATATGACTTGGTNGTGTGTTGTGCAGACAACCTAGCCGTGAGGCGTTTGTTGTATCGACAGGGGTTTGGTTCAGATGCTAACTTGAAGTGGCTAGATTTACGCTCAACGGGTAGAAATGCCGCATTGATTTCATACAAGGTTGACCCTAAGATGATGGACACATTGCTGATTGGTGAAGAGGGTTCTTTCTCCTGTCAAGCACAGGATTGGGATGGAAGTGCGAAGGACATCAACTGCATGAATATGGTGATTGCAAGCATGGGTGTTCAGTGGATTCAGAGATGGTTCAATGACAACGAAGATGTGATAGACATGAAGATGGTGAACCTATGAGAGCGAGTTCAAAGGTACATGTTGAGTATGAGGTATTCAAACACCTCATGGATAAGATTGACTTGTCTGACTTAGAGGAGAAGATGGTGCTTCAACATAAAGGCGACAAGTATTACTCTCAACTAGAAAAGCGTTGGGAGGATGGTGTCAACGAAGTTGCATCTATGATTAACAATAAGATAGAGAAGAGACTACACAGATTGCCTAAGAAACATCCTGCATACAGGGGGAAAGAANAATGACTCCTGANTACAAGTTCTATCTCATGGGTAAACTAAGAGGTTTGGAAAAGGCTCTGAATATAGTTAATAGAAGAAGTGTTGACCCTGCTACCGTTAGATGGTTAGTCAAAGAAATAGAACAACTAAGAGATAAAATGAGGGAAGAGGAATGATTATCCATTTCCAAATATTAGACAAGACCCTCTGTGGTGCTGAGTATCGAGAGCCTTCTGAGGAACAAGCGAAGAATGGTAAACTATGCCATGACTGCATACAGGTGATGTGGAAGGAGGAGTACAGAAGAAACACGTTACTACCTTACATCAAGAAGCATGGTGTTAGTGTAAAAGAGAAAGATGAACTAGCAGAGAAGTTGAAGAAGAAGCAAGGGGTTGTAGTCGAGCAACCTAAATTGTCTCCACCGAGACCAATCAAATCACTTCGACAATACATGAAGGTGAAGACATGACGGAAGAAGAAAAAGAAAAGAGAATATTAGAGGGAGAAGACGAAGAAATAGAGAGCCTGACCGAAGAGGATATCGGTCAGATAACAAACATAATCGCCACAGATGGGTACTACATCCAAGCAGAGATAGTGAAAGTATCATGCCCTGCCTGTGGCGAAGAGTTCATGGGAACTAAGAGACATGCAGGTGGATTCATCGCAGGTCACAGAGCATTCCATGAGTTTGAGAATGAGATGGATGTAATAATACAAAAACTAGGAGGAGCATGAAAATGAAAACAGATGAAACAGAATATAATGAAAATGGAATACAAGGACTAGAGATAGTGGATGAGAACTGGAAAGAGGACATCAAAACTGTGTTTGAGCAGATTGAGTTCTCATATCCATATCCCGATACGCAGACAGAGGCATTCTATACTATAATATGGAATAAGTCTCTTGAGGCATTTGACTCACCAAGAGAGGTTCAGGTCATTGTAGATGCCAAAGACGAGTTGTATATCAGTGTTGGAACCTTTGGGTTTGTTAGTTTCAAAGACCAAGAGGAACAACTAGGTGGCATGAAGTTGCCATTGAAATGCTGGATACACACTCATCCATTCGGACAGGCTTTCTTCAGTGGAACTGACTGGAAGACAATCAACACATGGAAGAGCATGTTAGAGAGTGCAACTGTTCTAGGTGACAATCAGTTCATCGCTTACGATGTCAACACTGAGATAGCGAAGAAAGTTCACTATGGTATTTACAGGCAAGAGCCTGTTGAGAAACCTGAGTGGGCAAAGGTCGCTGAAGACGTATTGAAAGGTGAAGAAGAATGAAAGAAAGATTCTACAAATTACAGACAGATACTGGAATAACGACATTGAATATGGCAGAGGTATCTGCCTATTCTGTTGTTGAGATTCAAGAGGGTATGCTGAAGAAGAACACATACGAAGTAGAGATACATCTACGAAGTGGTACTATCTTCACGACCAAGATGACAGANNCAGAGATGACAGTATGGGAGGATGTATTCTTTCCTAAATCGGTGGTGAAAGAATGAAGAGATTCAACAGACACGAAAGAGCAGTCGAGAGAAAACTAGATGAGATAATTGAGTTGCTTAAGATACAGACAAAGGTGCTAACTGGTTTGGCATTTACAGAAATGATGGAGGATGAAGAATGAGTGTAAGAATGACTATGGAAAACAGTAGACAAACAACATTGGAAGAGTTTGGATTTACTTTTGAGTGAATGGTGTAAGATATATATCCTACCTGTATGTGCGAGGTATGATGAAGATGAAGACCAACATCAATAAGGCTTTGACGCTTTTAATCGTAGCAGCATTCCTAGCAGGATGCACAGAAGCATTACCTGACCCACCTGAAGAAGAGTTTGAAGGTGAGACACCACAAGCAGATTGGNTGTCTCTGACAGGAGAGTTCACTCTTGTCATGGACAACACCACTAATGAAACACTGATTCACGCACCGACTATTTGGTTGGATGTGAATACAAGTTATGGAGCGATTGAACTTCAGTCGTTCAAGTATAACATTACACACCTCTCNTTTGAGGTGATAAACAACTCAGTTATATTCAACAATTACAGTTGGGTAAACATGCAAGGCTACTTAGTTCAAGGTGGTAANTATTGGTCAAGTGGTTTTGCTCCTGAGTTCGGNAATGCTACCCTGCACTTTGCAGCCTTCCCATTCGATGTNACAGTTGAGTACGAAGTAGTTTACAGAGTGTGGGATGGCAGACAATGAAGAAAGCAGTNACTATTCGCTTTCCTGCTCCGCTTCCTGCGGAGATACCATGCCCNATTTGCGAAGGCAANAAGTGTAAGGTATGTGATATGGAAGGTAAAATCAAAGTCACAGTGGATGCTAAAGTACCAATACAACGTCACCTGATTGTTCAGTATATCGCTGAACATATGGGTGATATCGCTAACGAACTATCACAGAAGTTTGGTTTAGTCCCTGACATAGAGACTGAAGATATGTTTGAAGTTGAAGGTCGAACATATGAGTTAGTCAAGATTAGCAGTCTTGGCGGTGTAGTATGGGTAGCGCATAGAATAGACGAACAAGAGTCTCCACGATATTTCAAGTCGTGGAAGAATCTACAACAGTTCATGGGTGGTTGGCTTGAAGGATGAAAAAATAATACTAAGAATAGCAAGAGATGCTACTAACGAAATGGTAATCAGAACAGGGAACTTCTACAATATTGACATTGTAGATATTCGTTGGCATGTAAATAGTCAGCCCACTAAGAAGGGTATTAGGATGAACATGAAAGAGATGAAAGATGTCCATAAGGCATTGGAAAAAATATTGAGGAATAAAAATGAGTATGACGATAATGAGCAGGATGTGTGAATCGATAGAGAACGTCACACCAACAAGAAAGAAAGAGATAATATCAGCAACACTATCTAGTCTATCAACCAATGATAGAATCGCTATGGTGAAGATACTAGCGATGGAATATAATAGTAACAACATTGGTGAGAAGAAGGCAATCAAATGGCTGGCTAACATCTACAATGTGTTTGAGGATGAGATAGAGGAAGAGGCAGAGAAGTGGTTGGATTTAGGTGAGGGAATGTTACAGTTCCTTTACTATGATAAACCACATTTAGATATGTCACTTCAGCAAATGATAGCACTGCTTGAGTTAGATTGCTCAAGTATGAAGTCTGATGCTTACAGTGAGATAGGTCGAAACATAACAAGTATGTCCAACTTGCAGATAAAGTGGTTCATACGATACTGGTTGAGAACTCCTAGAAATGGAATCAACACTAGTATGGTAGAGAAGTCAATGTCTCTTCTGTATGACAAGGACATCTCAAAGTTCTCCAAGACAAACTCACTAAGTTCTATGGTGATGTATTTGGATAATGACAAAGACCCACCTGAACATACTCATGGTGCTTATATCAAACCGATGCTTGCCAAATCATACACAGGGAAGTTACCTGATAGATTCATCATCGACACTAAGTACGATGGAAACAGATATCAGATACACAAGGATGATGACATAATAGTTTTCAACAGAAAGGGTAAGGTTGTGACAGACCAGTATCCTGATGTTGTTTCATGGGTGTCTAAATTTGATGCCAACAGGTTCGTCATTGATTGTGAGATATTTCCTATTGATGAAGTGGGTAATCCTACTGCACATCAAAAACTAGGAACAAGAGTTCACTCAAAGGACAAACAGAAGGCAGTATCTGACTGTCCCGTTCAACTGGTTGTCTTCGATTGTATGTCATACATGGGCAACGCTCAGTTGAATCAGCCATACGATGTGAGACTAGAGGTGATGAAGAAGTTCGTTCCTGAAGAGTATCAGGCTAGAATGTTTGAGCATGGTAATATCGAGGCAGCATATAATGTGGCAATTAATGGTGGATTTGAAGGAATCATGATAAAGGACTTGGATGCTACTTATGAGTCTAAGAGGTCTAAGGCTCTGCTAAAACATAAGCCACCTAGAATAGAGTTGGATGTTGTTATCACTTCCGGTAAGCATGGTAGTGGTAAAAGAGCAGGAGTAGTTGCTACATATGGTGTATCCGTTAAAGAAGAGGGTGCAGGATATGTGGAAGTAGGAAGTGTAGGTTCAGGTATTTCAGAGACTGAGATGGATATGCTATCCGTGAAATTGAAGAGAGTCGTTGAGTCATATGATAATGGAACATACTTCTTCCTACCTAGAATAGTATTGGAGATAACCTCTGATGCAGTAACCAAGAATCAAGACGGAACGTATGGTTTGAGATTCCCAAGGATAATCAGAATCAGAGAGGACAAATATCCTAGTGATTGCAACACAATACAGGATATTGAGCGATATTGTAGTAACATATAATGACAGGCTTCTACTCGGAGACCTGTGTATAGCAAGGAGTTCATTCAGGGAGCGTTTCTTTCTCACGGAAACCCTGAAGTCAGTATTGTCAGAAATGGCACAGAGATAGGATACCGAGTAAGAGTTAGAATATGCCTCAGAGGAAGTGAGGACTTTCTTCTTGGGATACAGAGAAGCCTACTTCAGCATGAGATTGACTCCAAATACAAAGAANAGGAACACTCTGCAAGACGCAAACCAATACTGATAGTTAGTAAACTCAGTGAGGTCATGAAACTAATCAATATTCTTCCTCTTGACTTACCATCCAATGCAGATTGGGATACACTAGCGAAAACTACGTTTATGGTATTACAGAAGGAACACCTGACTTCAGAGGGTCTCGATAAGATACTGAAGATGAAGGGGGTTCTCTGATGGCTACATTGTGTAAGAGATGTAGTCTTCGTGAAGTCGATTCAGAACTCAAGCAAGTCTGCAACATATGCAGTTTGAAGATGAGACTTACAAGAGAAAGCAAGATAACAGATGATGAGATACTAACGCATCACATTTTGACTAGAGTTCAACAGGGTTGTAGAACCTGTAATAGCAAATCATTTGCTTACAACGCTGGAATAAACTACGAGAATAATCTCAAGTGGTTCATCATTCAGATAGATTGTGGTGAATGTGGCGATAAATATGAAGAAATAATGGAAATAAGAGTTGATATAGATGAGCCTAATAAACATGAAGAATCAGAATAGAACAGTAATTATTGTAGGAAAAGACGGAACAGATAAGTTGGAGAAGGCAAGAAAACTTGTCTCTGAAGACCCTATCATAATGTATGCTAATGAGTATGACATAGAAGATAATCACTCTATACCTGCTGACCGAGGTATAATTATCAGAGAGTGCAACTACAAACCAAATGTAGAAGCGATTAGGAAGACTATCCTTGAGTACAAGGGTCAAGTAGTATTGACTTCAATCAATCAGAAGGATGTTCCTAAGAAACTGTTTGGTATGTGTAAGTTGAAACAGAGCAACAAAGAAGTCTCTGTTTGATGAGATAAAGGAGATTGCCCCACGTTCTGATGAACCCTACAACTACGATGTAGATATATTCACTATGGTTGGAGACTATCTAAGAAACCCTGATAGGGAAGTGATAATGAATCACACTGAAAGTCAGTGAACCTGCTGATATTCAGTTCATATCTTGGTTAGCACCCAACTTACATCCGAACAAACTGATGTTCTTGGATGCCAAGGTGAAAAGAAGATGGAGCAAGTCATACTTCTACGAGATGTTGGCTTATGCTCACGATGGTAGGATGCATCGTAAGATGACACCACCACAAAGAAAGGCATATTCTTCAATACCGAAAATTTTGAGGAAGTTAAAAATGCGGCCTTTTCAGAAATANCTTTTGAAAGACTTATTGAAAAACGATGNTTTCAAAGAGTATTGTAGAAACACACTCTCAACGACTGATTTGAGGTTACTTAAACTCAGCAAAGAGAGGAAAACAAAACGAACTCCGGTTCAACCAGTTGCCACACTGTCAAAGTGGCTTGATTAAAAATGAGGAATAAATATGTTATGGACAGAAAAATATAGACCAAAGAAACTTAGTGAGGTTGTTGGACAATACAACTTCACAATTGATGCAGAGAGTTGGGTAGAGCAAGGCAATATGCCTAATGTTCTATTGTATGGAATAGCAGGTGTAGGCAAAACTGCTGCTGGTATTGCATTAGCGAATGATATTCTCAAGGAAGATGTGGATAACAACTTCTTTGAAATCAATGCATCAGATGACAGAAGACTAGAGACAGTTAGAAACCAAATCAAAGAGATTGCTTCAACCAAGAAGATTGGTGANGCTCCNTTCAAGATTATACTTCTTGATGAGATGGATGGTATGACGAAGGATGCACAAAACGCATTGAAGAGAATCATGGAGAGGTATGCAGATAATTGCAGGTTTCTAATCACATGTAATGACAGATTCAGGATAATACATCCTCTTCAATCTAGATGTGCGAATTACAGATTCAATAGATTGCAGGACAGAACCATGCATAAATTACTATCAGATATTCTAGAAAAGGAGGGAATAAACCATATTTCCAGTGATGATTTGGAAATCTTCATAGAGTCTCTACACGGAGACATGAGGCGGGGGCTTACTGAACTTCAGGCTGTAACTTACAGTAAGTCTTCCATACTAAATCAAATCAACAAAAATCAAGAACCCTATACTGAAATATTACAAATGATTGATGAAAATAACTATGAAAATTCTTTAGGTAAGGTGCATGACTTGTTGTATGAAGCAGTAGACATGAAGACTATATGCATTAATTTGCATGATGTAATCATCAAAACAGATATGCCAGCAACCAAGAAGTTCAAATTGCTTAGGGTTGTCGGAGANGCAGANTGGAGAAGTAGTANTATGACTCCAAAACTNCTTGCATCTTGGATGATAGGACAGATGATTTGATGATTGAATTCCTGATAGGTATAGTAGTATTAAGACAATTGATAAGATGGATGGATTCACCTAGAAGGAGATTTTAGAATGAGGTATAAATATGAAAATGGATTTGAACAAAGACGGTGTAGTGGATATTGAAGATATCAAACATCTACTACTCCGGTATGAGATAATAGCGTTAGGCGGTGCATTGCTGATTGTACTGCCTATACTAAACACGCTAGGTTACATCAGCGTAGATTCCAACTTCTTTTGGATATTGTGTGGCGTAGTCATGCTGACAGAAGGATTAGTGGAAATAAGACACGAAAGAAAGAGAATGAAAACAAAGGAGGAAAATAAAAATGAATGATGAAATAAAAAATGATATTGAGAAAGCCGCAGAAATACTAGGCATGAGCCTAGAGGATGCTATGACGAGGTTTGAGGAAATCTGTTCCAAGAACAACGTCAATGCAGAAGAAGAACCCCAACTTGCTAGGGGTCTTTGGAAAGCATTCTATGTGAATAGTCGTGCCGCTATGAAGCGAAACGACTCACAACAAACCACCAGTAGTAGCGGTGGATTGTTCAAGGATGCATTTGGATTCTTCATCTCTATGAATGAAGCAAGAGATATGGGTGCAATGAATAGAGATAGGCTAACGAATGAATATATGAGAGACAGTGACATGACCTACAACTTAGGTAGAGTTGCTATCTTCACAGAAGATGGTGACGGATATGAAGCGAGAATGATGAGAAGTGGTGAGGAGATTGTGAAGCACATGGGCAAACTCCCTGAGAACAACGTAGAAGTTGACACAGGAAGATACATTGTTCCTCTAGACACTAGAGAAGGTGACTGGAACAAGAACTATGGTAAGCCATTGCCAAAGGAAGAATACCGAAGAAGCGGTGTATTCGTTGGTGAAGTCGATGGTCAGATGGGTAAGTGGGATTTCTCTTACAAGGGAACATCCTGTATCCACTTTGAACCAAAGACCTTTGAGTTCGTACACTTCAGTTGCATACCTAACTCTTTCAGAGCAGGTGCAATAAGCGGTGGAACTGACACTACGCTTACTTCGTTAGTATACAACGCAGACCTATCTACTGACTCTGAGACTTACAGAGATGTATCTCAGATTGATATCCAAGATACTTTGATGGAGTTCTGTGAATCTAATTACAGCCCATTAGTTGACATTGACAGATACCATGCTTCTGCTATGAGTAAGAACTATGCAGATAGGTTCGTCTTTACCGATGGTAGTGTTACAAGTATCAACATGAGAGCAACCAGCAATGGTAACAGGATTGTTAACTTGGATGACTTCAACACAGAGATTGATTGGGATGGAGATGGTTTCAGTGGCACAACCTGCTGGATACCTGAGAACGTAGACATCAACTTCGGTATCGGTTCTTCGATAATAGTAGTCGGTAGAACATCTCAGTCACCTGACAACCCCACAAGTATCAATGTGTCAGGTCTGTTTGTAGTAAACAACCGTGGAGGAAGCCCTGAGCAAATTGATGTGGTTGAAGAAGACGAAGACTNGTTCTTCGACTGAGGTGTTTACTATGGAATACAGTATGACTACTGATTCCAACGGGGGTCTCGTTATTCAGGGGAGAAGTTTTGCCTTCCCCTTGGATAACGTAGACTTCCTAACTTGGAAGTACAACCCTGAAACTAGCCACTATTGGCTGAAGTTTCACTTTGAGTCTAAAGAAGTTAGACTTAAACTAACACTTGGAGAAGTGAATAAAATACTAAAGGAATGGAAAGGAATAGAATTCAATCCTGATGACTATAAAAATGGTGATAGATATGAGTTGGACAAACAACGATAAAACAAAGGCAGTGCAAACGAAAGAATCTGATAAGGGTAAGTATGCTCTTCGTAAGAAGGCCATGCTTGAGCAGATAAAACAAGCACAGGAGAACAACAAGTCGTTCCTGTGTCTTGGTATTTGGGGAGAACCCAAGTCTGCTAAGTCAGCAACCGCTATGGATTTGTTAACGGAAGAAGACATCAAGAATGATATGAAAGTTCTAGTGTTTGACTTCGACAACAGAGCAATAGATGTAAAGAGGAATCACTATGGAAACATAGAGAATCTGATAGTATACAACCCGATAGTCAGGAAAGATGGAAGTCTAGTTGACTTCGATGAGACTATGGACAATGCGAGAGCATTCTACCAAATGGCTCTAGAGATACTAGAGGAAGACAAGTTGAAGGCAGTCATTGTAGATGGAGCAGATAAACTCCTGACAGATGTATGTGAGACTAAGATGCGTGAGAAGCATGGCATGGATGCTGATACAGTTATCAAGCAACCACCGTATGTTTGGGGTGATAGAAACACTCCTTACAAGAACTTCTTGCACAAGCAGATACTAGAGATGCCATGTCACAGAATTGTGATTGCACACTCTAAGGACAAGTATGCTGGTAATCCAAACCCTGTTGGTGTTGAGGCTAACTGGCATTCTTCAACTGAAGACATCTTTACTGCGACAGTCAGGATGTCTAGAGACATCAGGAAGAATGGTGCAACCTTCACCGCTATGGTTGAGGCAAGTGCTAGGAAGCCTGAGATGATTGGTAAGAGATTGAAAGTCTTGTCCATCGAAGATGGCAAGGTAGATTGGAACGGTTTCCCTGAGATTAAAGCAGGTGAACTTTGAATGAGGAATAGATATGAAAATAAGAATGAACACGAAAACGCTCTCTGATGCGTTGACAGACATACAGATGAAAGGAAAGTACCACAACGGAGACACTGCGAAAAACAGTCAGGTATCTGATTATGCTATGTTGGAACTAGACTCTGATGCCTCAACCGTTACACTGTATAATGCAGATAACACTACTGTTTGTGGCATAACGATAGAGACTCTGACTGCTGAAGAGCAGGATGTTGGTCTAGTAACAATAGAGATTGATAAGACTCTGAAGTATCTGAAGACATTCAACGATAGTGTTCTAATCGAAATTGAAGATTACGTCAAGGTTAGTGATGGCAGTAGCACTGCCTCACTTCCTCTTGTTGTTTCACATCCTAGCACTGCAATGATTGCTAGATTGCAAGGATACGAAATTGATGAATCCAATCCGATGTTTGGAAGTGTTGAGTTTGAGACTATCGTTACAACTAACTCAGACAATATTGCTGATGCCGTAAAGCGATGTGATGTAATCAACAATGCAAGATATCGTTTTGACATTGACGAGACCTTTACTATGAGTAGTGAGAAGTCTATAACGGATAAGATTGTCACAACAGTTTCTACTACTGAGATAAATGGAGACCCGTCTACTGTTGAAGTGACTGGACAGTTTCACAAGTTCTTCCCTAAGAATACAGAAGTCAAGATATTCTTGAAGGATGAGTCTCCTATTGTTTGGAAGACAGAAGATAGGGTATTGATTAAAGCCCCTTACATCGCAAGGTGATAATATGATAATTACGAATACGAATGCAGGTATATGTCTTAGATGGCGTGAAGATGGAGAAAGAAAGGAGGACTTAGTTTCCTTCAATAAGTTTCAACCTCACTTCTTCGTAGAGAAGAACGCACGTTCTGTCAAACTAGATGGAGATACTATCTACATCAAGGAGACTAGAAGTAAGAAGAATACCTCTTTCAGTATGAGTCTATCATATGAAACAGGTGGTTGGAAGAACCTTCAAGGTAGAGAATTGGTCAAGGTTACTTGGTATCCTAGTCATAGTAAGTACATGAACAAGGTGAAGTCTTTCTTTCATGACAGAGGTGAAAGAACATATGAAGCAGATGTCAGGCATCATTACAGATATGCCGTTGATATGATGGATGAACTTCCTGAGTATGACATGCGTAAGTGGTATTGGGACATGGAGTGGATGCAAGGCGGTGAGCATGATGGTGCTATTACCGCTATCGTTGTTTACGATAACTTTGATGATGAGTATTACACTCTTACTTGGCAACCTGAAACCGGAACTGAGAAGGAAATGCTTGAGAAGTTTGTCCTAATGGTTAGGGAGAAAGACCCTGATATGCTCATCTCTTGGTTTGGATGGAAGTTCGACTTGCCTAAGTTGATTGAAAGACTTCATGAGAATGATATTGACCCAAGAGTTTTATCTCCTTGCAACGAGGTTGATGGTGTATCTTTCTCTCTATCTCAGTCTAAGGTCAAACTATCCTATGGTAAGTATGGGATTGATGGGTATAGCCCTATCAACCAGCCAATCAAAGGTAGAATATGCGTACCTCTAGACTTGGCATTTGAGAGACAATGGAATGATGCACAGAGAGGAACTCTCCCTTCGCTATCTCTAGACTATGTATCTGAGAGTGTGCTAGGTGAGAAGAAGTTAGTCAGCGATAAGTTTCCTGATAAGAACGAGTTCTTCAGGAGAGGTTGGCAAGAAGACACTGAAACCTATCTAGAGTATGCCTTGAAAGACGTTGAGTTAATCAAGAGGATAGATGATGAGAACTTTACAACTGAAGCGATACTATCGTTACAACGTTTACTGATTGCTCCATTTGATGCATGTTTCTACGCCTCTAACATGGGTGGAATATACTTCATGAGAAATGCCTCATGGAAAGCACCTACGGGCATGAAAGGTGATAGGGTAGACTATGATGGTGCAATGGTCTATGACCCTCTCAGTGAGGCTACAAATGGTCTTCATTTGGGTGTTGCTGCCTTTGACTTCGCAGGTCTATATCCAAGCATGATGATTGCAAGGAATATATCTTGGGAAACCAAGTCAGACACACCAACTGAATTCGGTGTAAACATAAAAACGCCGAAAGACTTCTCGGACATAGAAGACTATGACATGAGATATTACAATACAGACAAACTAGGTCTTCTGCCACAAGCAGTTCTAGACCTGAAAGTGTTGAGGAATGAATACAAGAAAATGATGAAAGAGAGTAAAAACAAATCCGACTATGTTAAGTGGAACAACAATCAACTTGCTGTGAAGAGGTTGATGGCTTCATTCTATGGAATCGTTGCATTTCAAGGATTTGGGTGGGCTGATGTCGATTTGGCTGCTAGTATAACTGCTAGTGCTAGAGAGGCAATCAGAACTGCCGCATTCAAAGTGAGGGAACTATAATGCCAATAAAAAGTGCGAATATTGATTTTTCAAAGAGCAAAAAGGAAGAGAAATCTGAGAAATCAGAGTCTGAATTGAGAAAAGAGGCTCTAAATCAGATTTTTAAGGATGGAAGGAAGTTCTTGAGCATTTCAAGCAAGTTTTTGTTCATTTCAATCTTCATTTACGGTTTGTTTTCACTTTTACAGGATGTGAACGTAATATGAGTATAGAAGAGTGGTCACAAGACAGATTTGCAACACTTGCACTTCTTAGAACTGTATTTGGANTTGTGAAAGTCATTATTGCGACTATTATAGCAGTGGAGTTGTTAACATGAAGGTAGTGTATGGACATACTGACTCGATTTATGTTGATATTGAGGATAATAGCATTGAAACTGCTAAAAATNCTCTNNAAATACTNAATGAACATGTNAGAGAANTCATTTCCTAACGTTATGGGNCTANAAGAACACCCTGTAACACTAGANTTTGAGAAATACTTCNGAACTTTAGGNGTTGGNGCAACAAAAAACAGAAATGCAGGTCTAATTACTTGGAAAGATGGTGAATTTCTCGATGAAGAGGAGTTTGTGATGACAGGATTCACTGCAAAGAGAGTTTCTTTGACTAAATTAGCCAAAGATGTTCAACTTTCAGTGCTAAACATGTGGGTAGAAGGCAAATCTGAGGAAGAAGTGACAAAATATCTGAAGGATATGTATAATCAAGTTCTAAGGGGTGAGATTCCTCTATCAGATATACTTCAGAGAAGCAGATATCGTGAAGAGAGGTTCATGGTTGACTGTAAGAACTGTCGTAGGAGAAATTCTATGTTCAGTTTGATGGAGAAGCCATGTTGTGCAGCAAATGACTTGAATTTCACAACAACAAAGGGCAAGAGACCTACTGTTGGTTCAGGTATAGCAGGTGTATTGTTCAGCCATTCCAAAGGCTATGAGGAAATAACTGATACATACCTGTATCTAAAAATAAATAGCAAAGAGACATTCTACAATCCCATAACTGGACAGAATGTTAAAGCAACGTATGTGTCTTTGCTTGTGGAAGATGACTTCTACGACTATGAGCCTGACTGGTCACACTATGCTGATTCTGTTGTCAAGAAAGCAGAACCAATCTATCGAGCGATGGGTTGGGATATCAAAAAAATATCAGTAGATGATAGTCAGAAAACTTTGGAGGAATGGTTCTGAGTCGATTCTATGAAAGTCTTTCTTGGACAAATAAAAGAAGGGTTGACAGACTTATGTTATTCTTCCAACCCAAGATTGACTACATCAAGAAAAAGATGGAAGAAAGAAAAGAACTCAAGGACAATAAAATTGAGGAAATGAAAGTGGAAATAGAAGTAGAACTGTTTCCCGATGACCATGACTATATTGGTTATAGAATAGAGAAACATGAAAGTGGAGATAGAATCTTTATGATTGAAAAACCTCCACACCCAACTACATGTGTTTGTGACGAATGCATGGACATTTTAGATAGATACGTCACACAAATGAGAAAGGAGTTAGAAATAGATGAGTGAATATACATACCAATGGCAACCCGAATATTACGGAGAAGAAGATTACCCGATACTGAAAATATCCAAGTCATCACTTGGTTCTTACCAGTGGTGTCCTAAGAGATATGAGTTTCAATACAAGGAAAGAATGCCAATAGAAACAACTGAGGTTATGATTAAGGGAAGCATCATACACAATGCGAGAGAGGATTTCTTCAATACTTTCGATGTAAAGAAAGCGGAGGATATGTCCTACGAGGAACTTGTGAATTACTGTATGGAACTTCACCCAATAGATGACTATGATGAGATGTATGAGGCAATGTCAATCTTTGAGGCTAATAGATTCATAGAAGCGAAGGAAGAAGGAACGACAGAAGACTTCATTCCAGTTATCAATGAGATAATGTTAGATGCGAAGATTGTAATCAACAAGGATGAGAACCCAAAGTATCCGCTTAAGCAGGATTATGTCGTTCACCTTCAGGGTATAATTGACCGTATGTTCAAGGAAGGAAATAGATACATCCCTATGGAGTTGAAGACTGGTGGTTGGAAAGATTGGAAGACTACCATGATGAGGAAGGAGATGGCTTTCTACAAGATTCTCTTTGAGAACACACCTGATGAGAAGTTGAGAGAGTGGGGGCTAGACCCTGAGATACCTATCTCTCATTGGGGTTGGTACTATCCTGCGGCTAACTACATCTATGTAGAGGAAGTCAAGAAAGGCAGTATAACGGCAGTGAAGAAGGGTATTGCACAACTTATTCACTCATACGAGACAGGTATCTTCCCAACTAAGTATTTTGCAAAGACATGTTCAAATTGTAGTTTCTTTGGCATTTGTGATGCGGCTAACACCGAGAGTTGGTTCTAATGAAGTGGGAAGACTACTACAAAGCGAAAAAAGAATATAAGAAAAGGAGAAAGAAAAATGATAGATAAAATGGTAAAAGAAGAACTAAATCAAAAGGTTTGGAGTTTCTCAGAGATAGCAAATGTATCTGAGACTGTTGATAACTTGGCTGAGATAATATACGAGAAGATGCCTACAACGGACAAACTAAAGATGGTTTGGGATACTGATGTGTTTGCAGAGGAGAGAACTCCTTTTGGACAAATATACATGAATACAGTTATGTCAGAATTGAGAATAAAAATAGCAGAAGTTGTAAGAGAACAGTTGCTTGAAGCAAGGGTTTCTTTCAAGGAGGAAAATAAAAATGAGAATGCCAAGAGAAGTGTGGGCAGGAAGCCATCTAAGAAACGCACCACAAATGAGAAGGACAGTAGTAAAGAATCGGAGTGAATTTGTTAATTGGTTCAATTCCTATAATGGGAAGATGAACTGCTATACGACAGTCTATGACTTTGACGACTTCAACAATGGAGTAAAACTAGACTTCTCGGTTGTTTTGGATAGAGCGTTCTTAGATTTCGATGCTCATGATGAACCACTGGAAAATGCATATGAAGACCTCAAGAAAGTAGTTTCTGAACTAGTCAAAGAGGATACCATTTTCAAAATGTATTTTAGCGGCAAAGGTTTCCATGTCTTTGTCTATGGAGAACCAGTAGATGATATCCGAAGCATTCAGCAGTATTATTCCAAAATCAGTGATGGTGTGCCTACGCTTGATAGAACGGGTATCCAAACTAATAGGTTGAGAAGAGTTCCTAACTCTATGAACCTCAGTAGTTCTGATGAGAATGGAAATCCGTATTTCTGTATTCCTCTTGTAGTTGAAGACCTATCAGGTTCTTTGAGTGATATACTTTCTATGGCTAAGAAACCTAGAAAGATATCCTCAAACAATGGTAGTAGATTAGTGGTGTTTCCTGAGATGGAAGCGATTGAAATATCAGAGGTAGAAGTTGACATACCTGTTCCAGTCGGTAAGTTGCCAATACTTCCATGTCTACATAATGCAGTTATGGTGGAGAATCCTAGCCACTATGCTAGAGTGTACTTGGTTCAATGGTATCGAGACCTACTGAGTATGGGTGAGAGAGTTCTGTCTTCTGAGCAGAATGACCAAATCCACAAGACTATTATGGATGAAATAGAAGTCATCGCTTCACAAGAAGATGTTTGGCTAGATTGGGATTCTAGGACATCCTCAAAGTATGTTAGAGGAATTGTAGATAAGGGATACAACGCCCCTTCATGTTCTAACGTGCTTATCCCACAGGGATATTGCATTGGTAAATGTTGGAGGTATTACGATGGTGCTTAAACTAAAGATAGACAGTAGAGAACACTCAGAGTTAGCAGAAATGGTTATTCATAATTGTAGAGAGATTAACGTTCCTTACGAAAAAGAATGGTTAGACATTGGCGACTATACCTTTGGTGACGTTTGCTTTGAGGCAAAGTCTGCCTTTGACTTCTTACAGTCTGTCATCAACAAGAGACTGTGGAATCAACTAGACAACATGGATGCAAAGTTCATGAATAATATAGTGATAGTTTATGGCGACTTTAGGGATGCAGTTGAGAACTATCTAATGTANGTTAACAACAAACAAAACGCTAGATTGCTAAGAAACAAGTTTGATGGTGCTATTGGTAAGATAATATTAGATACTGATTGTAACATAATATGGGTTTCATCTGCAAAGGAGGCTGCTAGGATAATAGCAGTCGTCTGTAAGATGCAGCCAATAGATAGAGAGATACACACTCCAAGTTTGATAAGAAAGCGTATTGCTACAACAGACTTGAGAATAGATGTTCTTTGCACTGTAAAAGGAATCAGTGTAAAGAAAGCAAAACTCCTGATAGATAGATTCGGCTCTATCATGGAGATAGGAGAAGCCTCGGTTGAGGAGATATGTGAACTGGAAGGCTTCGGTAAAGTGATTGCCAAAAGGCTAATCGATGTGCTGAATAAAGAAGATAAAATGGTGATAACATGAATGATAATGAATATGATGATGAAGATAGAATGTACTACGAAGGCTTAGGCGATGAAACGCCTATACCACAAGCAAAAGCAATTGGGTTGCCTAAAGTGGTTGAGCAGTATGTGAAGAGCGCAGCAGATGTTTCAAAGTATAATGAGATACCTGCTGCAATAGGGTTCTTCGTCATACTAGGACAACTAGCAAAGGACATGGTTGCTATACCTAGTGGTAGAAGGGTTGATGATACTAGGATACAATTCATTTGGATGCAAACATCAGGAACA
>FUFK010062043.1_pt1 | contig 18075 bp, 9 predicted proteins | sample 1021851 | NCBI WGS metagenome assembly FUFK01 (sample SAMEA51879418, study PRJEB19060) | metagenome
CTCCACGCCAAAGGGCCGGTATACCGATCAACTGACGGTCACTATCACGTTCTAGGCGCGGGCGTGAGGTGCGGCGACACCACGGCGTGCCTGCCGAATTAACCGATATTTAGCCGAGTTGTCCTAAAACGTCCTCTCGATTTCCAGAGGGGTGCTGGTGGTTTCTATTCGTTCCGGATCGTTGCTGTGGGCGCTCGGCGCCGCCTGTCTCCCGGCGGTCGCTCATGCGCAGGCAACGCTTACCCCAACCGTCGAAGTGATCGATGGCTGCACGGTTCTTACCGCGGAAATGGCTTTCGATATCAGCGCAGGCGCCGGGGCAGGGCCGGTCGACAGCACCACGCAGATCGACATCGAATGCACCCGTCTGGCCCTGTTTCGTGTCGATATGGACCGCGGTAGCAATGCCAATGGCACCCAGCGTCGCATGCGCAACGGCTCCGGGGATTTCATTCCCTATGGCATCTTCCGCAATACCGCCCGCACGCAAACCTGGGGCAGCGGTTCGGGAAATGCTCCGCTCGGCATCGCCTGGGGACGAGGCAGGGGCAGCATGACCGCCTATGGCCGGATCGCATCCGTACCGGCCAACCTGACTCCCGGTGTTTACGAGGATATCGTGACCGTCAGCATCACCTTCTGACGTCCGCGCTGGATCCTGTCTCGCGCGAGGCTGGGCAATGACAATTTCTTCTCGGTCACACGCGGCTTTGTCGCTGAGACGAGGTCGGGCGCTATTCCATCTCATCCACATGACTTTGGCGCGCGACGTTGCGGAGCGCGACTGGTCTCACCATATTCCGAGCGAACGGCCTTACTGGCCCCGAATGGAATTGATTGATGACCCAGACCTTCCCCCTCCTCCCCTTGCGCGACATCGTGGTATTTCCCGGAATGGTGGTGCCTCTGTTTGTCGGACGCGACAAATCGGTCGCAGCCCTCGAAGCGGCAATGGAAGGCAGCAAGGACATCTTCCTGCTCGCTCAACTCGATCCGGGTTGCGACGACCCCGAACGAGATGACCTGTTTGACGTCGGCGTGATCGCGCAGGTTCTGCAGTTGCTGAAGCTGCCCGACGGCACCGTCCGCGTGCTGGTCCAGGGTACGTCGCGCGCAACGCTCGAACAGCTTGCACAGCGCGGTGAGCATGTCGAAGCCACAGTTTCCTCGCAGGACGAGGTAACGGCATCCGGCAGTGAAGTGACCGCCATGATGCGGCAGGTCGTCGAACAGTTTGGCGAATATGCGAAGCTCAACAAGAAACTTGGCGAAGAAGCCGCCGAGCAATTGGGTGACATCGACGATGCCAGCGAACTGGCCGATTCGATCGCCGCTGCGATTTCCGCGAAGGTTTCGGACAAGCAGGCGCTACTGGTCGAAAAGGACCCGCTCAAGCGGCTCGAAATGGTGATGTCCTACATGGAAGGCGAGCTTTCCGTGCTGCAGGTGGAACGGCGCATCCGCGGCCGTGTAAAGCGGCAGATGGAGCGTACGCAGCGCGAATATTATCTCAACGAACAGCTGAAAGCGATCCAGAACGAGCTTGGCGGTGACGAAGACGGCAGCAACGAGATTGCCGAACTGACCGAAAAGATTGCCAAGACCAAACTCAGCAAGGAGGCGCGCGAAAAGGCCGAAGGCGAACTCAAAAAGCTCAAGGCCATGCAGCCGATGAGCGCCGAAGCGACCGTCATCCGAAACTACCTCGACGTCCTGCTGGGTCTGCCCTGGGGCAAGAAAAGCAAGGTAAAGAAGGACATCGGCACGGCGCAGGAAGTGCTCGATGCGGATCATTATGGGCTTGAAAAGGTCAAGGATCGTATCGTCGAATATCTCGCCGTCCAGGCCCGTACACGCAAGTTGAAGGGCCCGATCCTCTGCCTCGTCGGCCCGCCAGGTGTGGGTAAGACTTCGCTCGGCAAAAGCATNGCGAAGGCGACGGGCCGTGAGTTCGTACGTCAGTCGCTTGGCGGGGTACGCGACGAAGCCGAAATCCGGGGTCATCGCCGTACCTATATCGGNTCGCTTCCGGGCAAGATTGTNAGCAATCTNAAGAAGGCNGGCAAGATCAACCCGCTGTTCCTGCTCGACGAGATCGACAAGCTGGGCCAGGATTTCCGCGGCGATCCGGCATCGGCCCTTCTCGAAGTGCTGGATCCGGAACAGAACAACAAGTTCCAGGACCACTATCTCGAGCTCGATCTCGACTTGTCGGACATTATGTTCGTCACCACTGCGAACAGTCTCAATCTGCCGCAACCGCTGCTCGACCGTATGGAGATCATCCGGCTCGAAGGGTATACGGAAGACGAAAAGGTCGAGATCGCCAAGCGNCACCTGTTGCCCAANCAGATCGGCGAACANGGCCTGAAAAAGGGCGAGTTCGAACTGACCGAAGATGGTCTGCGCGATCTGATNCGGTATTATACGCGTGAAGCGGGNGTCCGTACGCTCGAGCGNGAACTTGCNCGACTGGCCCGCAAATCGCTGCGCAAGATTCTCGAGAAGCAGGTCGANAGCGTCNCCATNACGCCTGAAAACCTGAGTGAGTTCGCNGGCGTNCGCAAGTTCAAGCANGGCATGGGCGAGGAAGAGCCGCAGGTCGGTGCGGTNACCGGACTGGCATGGACCGAAGTGGGCGGCGAATTGCTGACCATCGAAAGCGTCACTACGCCNGGNAAGGGCGACATCAAAACGACCGGCAAGCTCGGCGAAGTGATGAANGAAAGCGTTGCCGCCGCCTTCAGCTTCGTGAAGGCGCGTGCTCCGCATTACGGTATCAAGCCGAGCCTGTTCCATCGNCGCAACATCCATATTCACTTGCCTGAAGGCGCNGTTCCCAAGGANGGGCCCAGCGCGGGNGTCGGNATGGTGACATCGATCGTCTCGACGCTTTCGGGTATTCCNGTCCGTCCAGATGTCGCGATGACGGGCGAGGTTACGCTGCGTGGGCGTGTGCTGGCGATCGGCGGGCTGAAGGAAAAGCTGCTCGCGGCNCTACGCGGCGGNATCAAGAAAGTNCTGATNCCGGAAGAAAACGTGAAGGATCTCGCGGAAATCCCGGGCAATGTGAAAGATGGCNTGGAAATCGTCCCNGTTTCNCATGTCGACGAGGTGCTGGCGCATGCATTGTGCAGCGTGCCNGAGCCGATCGAGTGGACCGAAGCGGANGATCTGGCGAGCCAACCCGATCACACGCTGCGGGCGCCATCGCCGACTGCACANTAGGCAGGCCGAANCTNGGCGAGCGAATCGGNAGCTTCGNCGACCTTCNCGGCGCNGTAATTTCGGTGTGTGCAGTGCAGCATCGGCGGATAGCGGGTCGCTTTATCTCAATTTTCTCGTCTCCGACCCCGTAAACCGCCGATTTTGGCCGAGAATGCCTTTGACAGAGGTCCGAAAAAACTCTCAATTCGTTCGCCTTCGCCGAGGCGATTCAGCCGAATTGATTTGATGATAAAAACTAGGGGGTTTCTCTAATGAACAAGAACGACCTGATCAGCGCAGTTGCCGATTCCAGCGGTCTTTCGAAGAACGATGCGTCGAGTGCCGTCGAAGGCGTTTTCGACGCTATCACCAAGGCCCTGTCGAGCGGTGACGAAGTGCGCCTGGTNGGCTTCGGCACGTTCTCGGTNGCCAAGCGCAAGGCTTCGACCGGCCGTAACCCGCGTACGGGTGAGCCCATGACGATCAAGGCGTCCAACCANCCCAAGTTCAAGGCTGGCAAGGGCCTGAAGGATTCCGTCAANTAANTCGGAATTTTCCGGTTCGCCCCCGCATATTGCAGAACGCAGCCGGTTCGATACTCGCCGCGCTTTCCCGNTCGGAAAGCGCGGCGTTTTCGTTTTCCCTACACAGAGATCACCGCGTCGCGATGGCGTAGAGCGCGATCGCACCGGCGTTGGAAACGTTGAGGCTCTCGATCTCTTCGCCAATGGGCAGNCGGGCGAGGGCATCGCAATGCGATTCGATATTCTGCCGCATTCCTTCGCCCTCGGCCCCAAGCACGATGGCTACCGGACCTGCNGGAAGAGCTTCGGCGAGCGTTGTTTCGGTGGCCCCTGTCAGCCCTATGCGCCAGTATCCTGCTTCCGCCATCTGCTCCAGCGCTCGCGCCAGGTTGACNACGCGCACCCACGGCAGGATTTCCAGGGCACCNGANGCCGCCTTGCCGATGACNCCGCCTTCAGGNGGGGCGTTGCGATCCTGCGTCACCAGGGCNGCAGCGCCGAAAGCCGCTGCCGATCGCATGATCGCGCCGACGTTATGCGGNTCGGTCACTTGATCGAGNACGACGATGGGCCGGTCGGCATCGCCGCTCAGAACTTCATCGAGATGGATATCTTCCAGCGGCGCGCATTCGAGGACCAGCCCCTGGTGCGGCGCATCCTTTGCAACAAGCCGCGCCAGATCCTGCACATCGGCATATTCCAGCGGGAAGTCTTCTGGCAATTCACCATCAAGCGATTCGATGGCTTCGCGCGTGGCCCATAGTTTGCGGTGAACCCGGTTAGGGTTCTTGAGCGCAGCTTCGACCGCATGGCGGCCCCACAGGCGAACCTGTCCACTACTCGCGCGGCCACTGCCTCGTCCGCCCTGCATGCGTCCTGCGCGGCCTCGCAAAGCCCGCTTGCGTTCACCCTTAGCCATCAAATCCGTCCTGTCTGCAACATTGGCTGCGGCCTGTGCCAGTGGGGGCATTGACAGGCAAGCGCCGCTTCGCCAAAGGGGCGCCTCTCGGCACGGGATCGCCATGCGATCTCACGATTTCTTCGATGAAATGGCCCGTGTGGACAGGTGGCCGAGTGGTTAAAGGCAGCAGACTGTAAATCTGCCCGCGCAAGCGTACGCTGGTTCGAATCCAGCCCTGTCCACCACCGCCTTTTCTTTCAGCATCTATCTGCATCCCCAGAAATCCATAGAAACCCTCGGATTTCTGCGGTATATTGCCTCTATTCCGTCCCCACACAGCCGCCGCGATCCACCCGCATCCGAGGCCTAGTGTGGGGAAGGTGTGGGGAAAGGTAGATGCTTCCCCACACTTGTATTTTCCGGAACGGCCTGCGGAAATGTGGGGAAGGAAATGGGCAAGCTCACGGCGGTAGCGGTAAAGGCAGCCTTATCGAATCCGGGCACGTATCAGGACGGGGAAGGTCTTTTCCTCAAAGTNGGGAAAACCGGCTCNGCTTCATGGCTGCTNCGACTCCANCAAGACGGNAAGCGNNGGGACATCGGGGTTGGGAGCGCNAANCTGGTCACGCTGGCGGAGGCACGCGAGAAGGCGAACGAACTGCGCAAGGCAGTGAAGGTCGACAAGCGTGACATTCTCACGGAGCGCAAGGACGAGGCTGCTGCCAAGGTGACCTTCCGTGAAGCAGCCACTCAGTACCACTCAGACAATGAAGCGGGCTGGAAAAGCGATGTCTACACACGCCAATGGTTCGCCAGTCTGGAGAACTACGCTTTCCCCAAACTCGGTGACATGCCGACGGGGAGCATCACAGCGGCTGACATCATCGAGGTCCTCACGCCGATCTGGCAGGAAATCCCGGAAACTGCTCGCCAAGTACGCAACCGGATTTGCGCGGTGCTGGACTATGCGCATGCAAAGGGCTGGCGATCGACCGAAGCGCCGTCTGCCAACAGCAGTCTGAAAGCGGGGAGGGGTCTGCCACGGCAGGTGAAGAAGCCGCAGAATCGAAAAGCGATGCCTTATGTCGCCATCCCATCGTTCCTGACCGCATTGAGGCGCAAGCCATCCTTCGGACGCTTCGCGCTCGATCTCCTCATCCTGACCGGCACGCGCTCGCAGGAGGTCCGACTCGCCACGTGGGAAGAATTCGATCTGCAGGAACGCCTCTGGACGATTCCTGCCGAGCACATGAAGCGCAGCAAGGCACACGTCGTCCCGCTTTCCGAGGCCGCGATGGGCGTCCTCGGAAAGGCGGATGCCTTCAAGGTCGAAGGTGCCGAAGTCGTCTTCTCCGGTGCAACCGGCAAAGCGATGTCCGACATGACGCTGCTCAAGGTGCTGCGCGATATGCAGGAACCTTTCCACGTCCACGGCTTTCGCTCGGCCTTCACGGACTGGGCGGCGAACGCAGGCTTCCCTAACGCGGTGGTCGAAGCCGCGCTGGCACACAAGACGCCAGACGCGGTTCAGGCAGCGTATCGCCGCACCACTTACCTTGGCACCAAAGAGGACCCCGGTATGCGCGTGAGGCTAATGGATGCATGGGGTGCCTATTGCTCCGGTACGGTCACTGTGAGCGAAGCGCTCAACGCGCACGACTAGCGCAACGCTCTCCGTATACAAACCGCCTCAACCGCTGGCGCGCATGGCTCCGCCATGCCGCCTGCCATCCGGCGAGGATGGGAGGGGGAGGGAAAACCGCAAATCGATGCCCTGGCGCGGGCCAGCGGGCGTCAGCCCGCAACCCGGGGGCGTCTATTTGCGGTTTCGGGAACGAGAGGGCGAAGCCCTTGGCGTTCCCGCGCAAGGATCGCGCAAGCGATCCGCACAAACAACGGCACCCTTGCACGGCGCGAAGCTGCCGGACGCCCTGCGCGCGCGATCAGTGCGTCAGCGGGCGTCCGGCAATGAGAGAGGCAAGTGTGCCTGCGGGTTAGCTCAAAAACGCCGCGCCCTCAGGAGCGCGCAGCGCGGGACAGAGCGCGTCCTCCAGAAGCTCCCGCTCAGCTTCAAACTGCTCCTGATCGTCACCCGAATGGGCCGGGACTACAGGCCCGGTCCGCGAAGCGGATAGAGCAGGTCGCCCGAAGGGCAGCGTAATGAAAACAAGCCTGTCGATGGGCAGAGACGGCCTCCTTCTCGCAGCCATAATTCCACGGGAAACGCAATTTCTGTTCGCTGCTAGAAGGGTAAGACTTGCGCGAAATGGCACTCATCCCTATTTTTCGTTCTAGCGGTGGGGGTATCCCTCGCCAACGATATAGCCCAAACGTGTTTCCGGTCACTCCTGATGGCTGATATTGGAAAAAACCGGGCTTAGGGGTCGCTCTTTTTGGAGAGCGACCCCTTTTCGTTTGTCATGCAAATTAGAGGGAACCGGTACCGCGCGAGGTTGAATCGGTTTGGCGCCATCGCCTAACGAAGTGCGCTAAATGGGATAGACCCAAGGGGCTTGGCAGGCATTTTGGGGAATGCTGTATATCCGGGGCGCTGGATATTCCGCCTCGTCTGGTCGTAATAGACTGACAGAATTCCTGACAAAAGAAATTGAAAGCTGTGGTGTAGCTGATGCTCCGCTAGGCTCAGGAAAAGGTACTTCGCCTCCATGGTCTTCGCTGTCAGCTTTTCGGGCGGACGAACCTTGAAAACGTACCATCCTGAGAGATCGCCGATAAATCCGATCATGTCGTCGAAAGTCACGGACGGCGTGTACAAATCCGAAAGCTTTTTGAAGATCCGCCCTTCTTTTTCTGCCGCGCTGTCGGCCAATTGGGAACCTGCGCCCACCAATGCGAGAAAGGGACCTCGGCGACGTTGAGCGGGGTCTTTTCGATCGCATCGACAAACATGTGAAGCGTTCAGCAACGTTCGACACTCGGTCTCGATGTCGGCGTCTCTCAAGGTCTTCTTGACAGACAAAATCGCGACGACGCCTTCAGGGGGAACGATCACCGTCTCACCCATTCGCTGAAACACCGGATAGGTGCCAGTATCATACACGATTATGTCTAGCTGAGTTGAGTGTGTGTCCTCTTCACCCGACCTAAACCGATCATTTTGCCCGGTTTTCACTGCTGGCCGGAGAACGAAGCCAGTGAGAACCTCCAAATCCTTTGGTAGGTACTTTTGAAGGTAACTTCGCAACAGCGCTTCGACATAACGTCCGTCTTCACCCCTATGCTCCGCACCTGCCGTGGTCGGATGTGGAAGCAAAGTCTCGAATTGCCGGTACACGGCGAGCAGCGCACCGACCTCTTGATTCCAGAATTCTCTTAGTCTTTCACCGTCCATATCGCCACCTATTGGCCCGACATACGACGATCAGCAACCCGGACACCCCTTTGTTTCGGGAAGTATATGAATTAGAACACGAACCTTCATTGCCTGAGCGTCCTAGCCGCACAAATTGGATCGAAACCGACCTACAGCCTCAAATTGGGAGAGTATGGGCACTAGCGGATGCACTTCGGGACGCTTGCTGGAGATTGTTTCGCCCTTGAGCTTTGTAATTATACTAGGCGGATGGCCATCGTTCGACGAGGCGGAACACATCACAAGAGTTGTTCTGTCCTATAGGAATCAATCAATAAACCTGTAGTATTCGCTGCTGGGGATCAGGCTCAGGGGGAGCATCCAGTTTGTCACGCCCATTGTTCTCGCAATCAATAGACGCGCTTTCGGACGCGAGTGAACGAAATTGGTCAGACGCAGCCGAGCTTGGGCTGATCTTGCAGGAGTTGCATCATAGAGATTCGAGGGCGGCTGTCGCGCTTAGACAAAGATTGAGATCACGGTTGGACGAACTTTCCGGTAATGCGGCTAAGAAGAGCGATTTCCTGAGTTACAGCGCGTCAGCGCAGATCGACAACGATCAGCTTGCTGAAGATGAGGAGGCGGACACTTCAGCAATCCGCGACGCTGCATCGATTCAAGTCGATGTCGCGGAAAAAATCGGGTTCGTCTCTCAACAGAATGCGGTCCCGCCACTACGCGGAATCTCGGTAACTAACAACCAAGACGAGCCGCTTGAAAAGGCCGTTCTTACTCTTGAAACCGACCCAGGTTTCCTAAGCCCTCGCAGCTGGCAAATCGATTACATCGCTGCTGGCGAAACACTTCACATTCTCGACCAACGGGTCGACATAAGTGCCTCCTACACGAAAGGCTTAAGCGAAAGCGAGCGGGGAACGGTATCTCTCAAGCTTCGCAATCAAGATGGCGAGCCTTTAGCAATGCATGATGCGCCGACTGAATTGTTGGCGTCTGACCAATGGGGCGGCACAGATGCGATGCCGGAGTTGCTTGCTGCCTTTGTAATGCCGAACGATCCCGCCGTAGACAAGGTCTTAAAGGCTGCATCGGATGCGTTGCGACGAGCGGGGCGGCCCAGCGGTATCGACGGCTACGAAAGTGGCGACAGGACGCGTGTATATGAATTTGCCTCTGCGATCTGGGCAGCTGTTGCAGGATTGAAGCTGAGCTATGCCTTGCCACCTGCTAGCTTCGAACGATCCGGGCAAAAAGTGCGCACGCCCAGAGCAATCTTCGATGGTCGGATTGCGACATGCCTAGATACTGCCCTCCTTTTCGCAGCCACGCTGGAACAGGCACGTCTTAATCCTCTAATTGTGCTGACCGAGGGGCACGCCTTCGTTGGTTGCTGGCTACAGCCGCAGGAATTCGCCCAGTTAGTGACAGATGAGGTCGGTATTGTCCGGACCCGGATGGACCTTAACGAGTTGCTGCTCTTCGAGACTACGCTGGTTGCGGACCATCCGCCCTCTCGCTTTTCGCAAGCAGTGGATGAGGGACGACGTCAGGTATCAGAGCTATCGGGCGAAGATCTGTTCGTAGCCCTGGATATCCGCCGCGCGAGAATGCAAAAGCTGCTGCCACTTGCGACGATGTCTGAGACGCGCGAACCCGAAGATGACGACATTGAGTCGGGCCTCGCAGTCGAAATCGCACCAGGCAACATTCCCAAAGCGTTCGACCTATCGCAAATCGACGAACAAGATGACGATCCAACGGCGGATCGGATTGTCGATTGGCAACGTAAATTGCTCGATCTGACAGCGCGAAATCGTCTGCTCAATCTACCCAAGAGCGGCGCAGTCCTGTCATTGGTCTGTCCGCAGCCTGGACGCCTTGAAGACATGCTGGCCGACGGGAAAGACTTGCGCGTCAAGCCTCTCCCAGACCTTGCGATCGGTGGACGGGATATCGAGTTGCACCGCCAGCGTAGCCGCGAAGATTTAAAGTCAGAGCATGCGATAGCAGGCTTGGAACGCCTGGAAATCTACGCTGAACTGGAGAAACAGAAACTCGATGCAGCTCTGATCAAACTGTATCGTTCGGCAAAATCTGACCTTGAGGAAGGTGGTGCCAATACCCTTTATTTGGCGCTCGGCTTTCTTGAATGGAAGAAAGACGTCGGCGATGCTCGAAGCTACCGCGCGCCGCTCATCCTCCTGCCCGTCAGTCTAAAGCGGAGCAGCGCACGTGCAGATATGAAACTGTCTGCGCACCCTGACGATGCTCGCTTTAACATGACACTTCTGGAGTTACTGAAGACTGACTTTGGCCTTGCGATTGGTGGGCTGGATGGCGACCNGCCCACAGACGAGAGCGGGATCGACGTACAGGGCATTTGGAATCACATTCGTCACGCGATCAAGGATTCTCCCGGCTTCGAAGTGCGAGAGGATGTGGTTCTCGGCATATTTTCTTTCTCCAAGTATCTCATGTGGAAGGACTTGGTCGACCGTGCCGATCAACTGAAAGAAAACGCTGTCGTCAAGCATCTGATCGAACGCGGGACCGAAAAGTTCAGCGGTGGGGACGGTTTGCCCGAAATGGCGCGACCGGAAACACTCGACCGGGATATCGATCTCTCGGACCTCTATGCACCGCTACCGGCAGACTCATCGCAACTCGCCGCCGTCGTCGCGTCGGGCCAAGGCCATAATTTTGTGCTCGATGGACCGCCAGGAACGGGCAAATCGCAAACTATCGCCAACATGATTGCCCATAATCTGGCGCTTGGCCGCCGCGTGCTCTTCGTATCTGAAAAGCGTGCCGCTCTCGACGTTGTCTATCGCAGGCTCGAGGCGGTCGGTCTGGGTGATTTCTGTCTGGAGTTGCATTCGCATAAGAGTTCAAAGGCCGAGGTTCTGCGTCAGTTGGGCGAAGCTTGGGATGCCAAAGGGGCATTGTCATCCGATGAATGGCAGCGGGAAACCACGCGTCTCACGCAATTGCGCGATGAACTCAACGGCTTCACGCAGGCACTGCACAAGGTCCATTCAAATGGACTGACAATCCATGATGCCATTTGGCGCAGCGTTGCCGATGAAGGCCGGGCCGTACCCACGTTGCGATGGCCTGCCAGGACAGAGCACAGTCGTGATCAGTTGGATCAAATGGCCGATCTGGTGCGCAAGCTCGAGTTAACTCATCTTGGCCTCGAATCTTTGCCGCAGACTGTGCTCGGCAGCGTAGCAGCTACTGAGTGGAACAACGCTTTCCAGGCAAGCCTGATTGCCGCGAGCCAGAACCTTCAGTCCGCTGCGTCGAACTATCAAAGTGCAGCGATAACTGCGCAGTCGGCGAGCAACCTGCCGCTGCCTGCTTCTGGGCCAGACGAAGCATCGACGCTCTCAGACGTGCTCTCGGCGGTGTGCGGGGCTAGCGGAGCAAACGTTGGTTTTGCCTTTTCCGCTGACGCGAATTCCACGATTTCGGCTTTGGACCAATATGCTGAAGTTCTTGGTGAATATCACGCTGAAACTGCCCAACTGAGCGTCGGATACGCGGAGGATAGCGAGCGAAACGTCGATCACGAGAGCTTGGCAGCAGCATGGGCCGCTGCAGCGGACAAGTTCTGGTTCTTTGAAACTCTTGCACGCGGCAAGGTGGCGAAGGAACTCGCGAGCCTAGGCGGAACGCCAACCCGTCCCGATCCGGAAAACGACTTGCCTGTTCTGGCCCGCTTAGCTGCGCTGAGAGAACGGCTTGATGCGATAGCTCCAAGCCTCTCGCCGCTCCCGGGCCTTGCATCCCGGAGCAGCGATCCCGCGAAGTTGAAAGAGCTTGCCCGGACGGCGCGCGCGATCAAGGGACTCATCGCGGCACATGTTGATGGCGTTGATGAATTTGCCAGACTGAATCAGGCGGTGCGCTCGCTTGTCGTCGATGCCAACGACATGTTGCAATCAGGCGGGGCTATTTCTCAAGCAAGTGAGAAGTTGGCGTTTGCCACGAAGGAATGGTCCGACAGACTTCGAGATTTCATCGAGGTCAGTGGATCGCCCGTTGTGGGAGAGGACTTCGATAGCCTTTCCCAAAGTCTACAAGCGATCGTCGACTCCAAGGCATCAATGCAGCGCATTTGCCAGTGGAACGGAGCCAGGGCGGAGGTCGAAAAGGCCGGACTGTCCGAGTTTGCCGACCTCATTGAAGCTGGATTGCCTAATGGCGAAGCTGTGCCGCTCTTCAAGACGGCCTATGCGCGCTGGTTCGCCAACTGGGCGATCGATGACGAGCCGCTGCTCGCCAATTTCAACGCCAACATTCACGAGGACACGATCGCGCGCTTCCGGGAGCACACCGAAAGAGTTCAAGGTTTGACAGCCAGGATTGTGCGCGCGCGACTTTGCTCAAATATTCCCGGGAAGGACGATGTCGCGCGGAGTTCCGGCTATGGCATATTGAAGCATGAGCTGACGAAGCAAAGGCGCCACAAGCCCGTTCGCCAGCTGGCCGAAGAGATGGGCGGCGATTTCAATTCACTGGCTCCGTGTATGCTCATGAGCCCTCTTTCAATTGCGCAATACCTGCCCGCAACGCAGGACTTGTTTGACATTGTCATCTTTGATGAAGCTTCGCAAATTACGCCCTGGGACGCCGTCGGCTCCATCGCGCGTGGTAAGCAATTGGTCCTTGCTGGCGACGACAAACAGATGCCGCCGACCAATTTCTTCAGCAAGGGAGCCGCTACCGTTGGCGACGACAGCGACATCATCGACTTGGACAGCATTCTCGAGGAATGCCAGGGAGCTGGGATCCCGAAGCGGAGCCTCGATTGGCACTATCGCAGCCGACATGACTCCCTGATCGCGTTTTCGAACTCGCGATACTACAAAAACAAGCTGGTCACTTTTCCGCCACCTCAGACGCGCGAAAGCGCCGTCGAGTGGAAGCGTGTTGAATCCGTGTATGCCAAGGGAGCTGGCCAAACGAATTCCGGCGAAGCCAAAGCAATTGTTGATGAAGTGAAGCGACGCCTGAAGGGGGTGCAGCCTGGCGAGGAAACCCTTGGGATTGTCACCCTGAACAGCCAACAACAAGAACTGGTTTTGGACCTTTTGGAGACCGCGCGGACAGGTGACTTTGCATTCGACGCTCATTTTTCTGACGATCTGGAAGAGCCTGTCTTCGTGAAAAACCTCGAAACGGTTCAGGGCGACGAGCGCGACATAATTATCCTTGGAACGACTTTCGGCCCGACCGAACCCGGATCACAGAAGATGTCTATGAACTTTGGTCCGTTGAATCGCGAGGGTGGTGAACGGCGTCTCAATGTTGCGGTTACCCGCGCTCGAAAAGAGATGCTCCTGTTTACTAGTTTCGATCCTGGGATGATCGACCTGTCACGGACGGGTGCAAATGCCATTCGCGATCTCAAGCACTACATCGAGTTTGCCGCAAAAGGGCCGCGCGCGCTGGCGGAAGCTCATCAAGGTTCAGTCGGCGTAACAGAGTCGCCGTTTGAAGACGCAGTGAAACTGGCACTCGAGCGGCGCGGTTGGACCGTGCGCCCTCAGATCGGTGTTTCTGGATTCCGGATCGATTTGGGAATCGTCCATCCAGACCGGCCAGGCGACTACCTGGCCGGCATCGAATGTGATGGAGCGATGTATCACAGCGCCCTTACCGCACGTGACCGGGATCAAGTTCGTCAGGCCGTTCTTGAAGGCTTGAACTGGAAAATCATTCGCATCTGGTCGACCGATTTCTGGGTTAATGCCGATCGCGCGATGGACGTCGTTCAGGGACGGCTGGACGCACTACTTGAGGCCGATCGGGAGCGAGTAATCTCCGAAGCCGAGACAGTCGATCCAGTCCCTGAAAATGAGAGGGCGGGCGATAGCAGCCCCGCTCTTGCAGGCAGGGAAGCTGAATCAACCAGCACGGCAGACCCAACCGCATTTTCNGAAGACAGGCAGCCTGAAGAAGGAAATCTGACTTCGGACGATGCGATGGTTGAACTCCCGATTTCAGGGGATGACAGCGACACTACAAATGCCAGTCGTGGTGGCAGACAACCATATCGGTACACTGACTTTGAACACATTTCAGGACGTATCAAACCCGACCTCTTTGCCGAGCCCGAATACAGCCAAGTCATCGCCGAAATGATTAAGCATGCGGTCGAGACTGAGGCCCCGATCGAAAAGTCTGCCTTGGCAACCGTGATTGCAAGGGCTCACGGTTTCAAGCGCACTGGGAGCCTGATCGCCGAGCGGGTGGAGAAGATCGGTCGGAAGCTCTTCTACTACAGGCAAGAACGCAGCGGGAGGACATTCGTCTGGCGGGACGAGCATCATTGCGACACTCTCACCACTTGGCGCGAGCCAAGTGACGAAGATCGAAAAAGGCCGATCGAAGACATTCCGGAAGAAGAGATCATTCTGGCTGCAAGGGATTTCGAGTTTGACGACGACATTCCCCGCGCAATCGCCGTGTCATTTGGGTTTTCACGTCTCCGCGCTCCTTCGCGCGAGCGGATAGAGGAGGCACTTCATGCTGGAAGAGACGCCAGCGAGTCAGACACATTTGAAGAACCAGAACCTGCGATTGCAACTGCCCAATCGACGATTTCGTCGCGTGTTACAGAAAGCGAAGTGCAGCAAGCAATCTTAAAGCTTTTAGCTGACGGAAAGTCTTGGACTAACGGACAACTCAAGTCCGCTCTTAAGGCTATCTTGCCCCTCTCCCCGGCTGACCGCGAACGCGCCAATCATCGACCGAACGAAGAGAAGTGGGAGGAACTGGTCAATAATGCGCTGTCGCCGTCACGCGGCAATTCGCTTTACGGTAAGGACTTAATCGAGAACGTAGATCGCGGAGTTCACAGGCTTCGAACGTTGAGGACGGCCCCTTAGGCCCTGACGGTGTGCTAGATGAACACTATAACAAACAACGAGGCATGCTTGAGCATCAAGGCCAAGCACATCGGCCCGATCATGGAGCTAGATGGGAAGCTCTCACCAAAGGGCCAGAACCTGCTGTTCGCCACTAGCGGCACGGGTAAATCCTTCATCTCGCGAGCTCTCCGTGCACTCGATGGGCCGGTCGGCGAGGGCGAGAAGGACATCGATCCTGCGGACGTAGTCTCGGAGGAGGGTTCGAACGGCGTGCTATCACTTCTCGAAGGAACAGCCGAGATCACCAAGATCGCGTTTGACAAGACTTTCGGCCGCATCACCCGCTCTCCCAGCCAATACATCTTCCACGTCTTCTCGTCCGACTACGTCGGCGCCGAGCTTGCAAGCCGGTCCTACGTGCTCGACGGCGACATCGACCACCAGATTATTCTCGGCAAAGAGAACCTCGAACTGCAGGACAAGGAGAACGAGCTTGCGAAGCTCGACGGCGAGCTCGACGAGGCCGTGCGCGAACTCAGGAATGCGTACCAGAAGGGCAAAGACAAGCTCCAGTCCGACCTATCGATCCGCGCGAACTTACAAGACTTCAAGGGCCTGGAATTGGACAAGTGCCGCACACTCGGCAGTCGGCCAGAGAAGCTCCCGACGAGCGCGGACATCCTAGAGCAGTTCAACGCCCTGAAGGCGGTGCCGACCGATCCCGACAAGCCCATCTCCTCCGCGGCGCTGAGCGTTCAACTCGATCTGGACGCGGCCAGGGCTTTGCTGGAACGAAAGATCGACCAGTCAACCATCGCTGCCGAAGTGAAGGCCAAGATCGAGGCGGACAGGGAGTTCTTTGAGAAAGGCGTGAAGCTCGTCGGAGACGACGATGAATGCCCTTTCTGCACGCAAGAGCTGGGCGCAGACGCCAAGGCAGTTATCGACGCCTACGTGGCCTACTTTGCCGACGCGGAGGCGAAGGCGCAGACTTCGATCAGGCGCATGAAGGGCCAGACGGCGGCGATCCGCGAGGAGCTCTCTCGGAGGGGGGCCAGTCAGAACCAGGCGATTATCCGGTACGACGCGCTCAAAGTCGCCTTTCCGTCATTAAGTAAGACGGCGCTCGACACCGATGCAGCGCACAGGGACGAGATGTTAGAGCTTCTGGACGAGCTCGACGCGCTGCTAGACGACAAGGCTGGCGACCTCACCCGCTCCATCGCGCTGCGCGAGGACTTCGGGATCGAAGGACCGCAGACGAAGATCAACGATGTCAGAGAGACCAACCGGACGCGCATCGATAAGCTCAACTCGACGGTGGACAATTCTACCAACGAGAGGCTGGCATTGCAGCGCCGCGGGTGCTCGGCCTTCAACTATGGATTCCGGGACGACAACAAGGCCGCGCTCGAAGAGCTTGCGACAAAGGAGGCGCAGCGGAGTGCTCTCTCGGACGAGATTGAGGCTCTGAAGAAGAACAGCGGAGAAAAGGTGGAGGCGCGCGAGAAGGTGGCCGACACCCTGGAGGAACTTATCTGCTTCGCTTTTCACGGGCGCTACTCCTTTAATCGGGAAAACTTCAGCGTGAAGCGCGACAAGAAGGACATGGTGCGGGGTAGCGACCGGACCCTTAGCGACGGCGAAAAGACCGTCCTCGCGTTCTGCTACTTCGTGGCGCAGTCGCACTTGAAGATCGGCGAGGTGGGCGACTATCGCAAGCTCTACCTGATCGTCGACGACCCCGTTTCGTCCGTCTCGTTCGACTACGTCTACTGCATCTGTCAGATACTCAAGACCCTACGCATCGACGGCGGGGACATAAGGATCAACACGAACGGCTCCGAACGCCCAATGCTCCTGATCCTCACGCACCATGACTTTTTCTACAACGTCGTGCTGAACAACAACGTGGTGAAGAAGAGCGCACTGTTCCAGCTAGTGTCGCGCGGGCACAAGCACGAGGTCGTCCATCAGAAGGACTTCGTCGCTCCGCATGTATTCCATCTGCAACACATCATCGACGTGGCGACCTCCAAAACGGCGCCGAACCCCTCCACGCCCAACGCCGTCCGGTCGGTGCTGGAGGGCATCTGGCGCTTCGCGTATCCCAAGAAGGCGGACCTCCAAGCGTTCTTGAACGAGGTGAACTCTCAGCACGGAGTTCAGGTGCGGAGCGTGCTGATTCAAGACATGAGTCACGGCGGGAAGATGTGGACGGAGAGTCCCCTAAGTGCCGACATCGAGACGGCCTGCAAGGAAGCGATCGAAATATTGCGCTACTACGCTCCCGGACAGGTCGAGGGCGTCCACAGGTTCAATGGGGTGTTTGATCCAATTCCACCAATGAGCGCCGCGCCATAAAATGCTCAACCATTGACTGGGTGAACGCAAAGCAGACACTGTCTCACTGCGAGATTCGCGCAGCTAGCGGCTCTCCGCGATCGTTCAGGCAAGGCGCAGATGGGTGTTGTCCGGAACGGAAGCGAGCGTGGCAAGCACGATGGCGTGAACGAGATCCGGACACATGTTCAAGATACGATCTCGACTGTACGATGCGAACTCGTGCGTCTCTTTTCTACAAGGGATCTGAGACTTTCAGTCAGAATGAGCGTCGAGCTGCCCAGCTTGATGAACTCGATCTCGCCTTCTCCGATCAGCACATAGAGAGTGCTACGCCCTATACCGAGATAGCGACAGGCCTCAGGTACGCGCATTGCGATCGGCTCAATCGTGGACTCCTGTTTCCGCTTGGTCCGCTTATCTGTTGTTTCTGCTTTCCGCATGCCGGTCGGTCCTACCATCTTTCGGGTGATGACGGACCGACCTGGGGGACATGGAGGGGAGCAGGCAGGCCCGCCATCGAGACCAATTATCAGTGAATGTGGCCGGATCGCGCTACATGACAATTCTACGCAAATGCCGCCATTTTCGCGCCATTGCGCCGATCCGCGAAGCAGTTTAAGCGGTATTGCATCTGCACACGTCCTTGCGGACCAGCGCGGACCAGCACTCGTAAGCATGTAGTGACCGTTTGGTGTGCTATTCGGCTAAGCGCCGTCGCCGTTTCAATTGAAAAGGAACGGGATTTTAGAAAGACCGCCGCACGGTATCTCACGGTGCCGCCGCATATCACTCAACAAAACCAACCACCTGCAGCATGGACGANGGCGCTGCTTTTATCTCGCCATCGTAATTGGGCCCTTATTCTTGGCCCGTTTCTGCATCTTCGCT
>FUFK010062848.1_pt1 | contig 18067 bp, 7 predicted proteins | sample 1021851 | NCBI WGS metagenome assembly FUFK01 (sample SAMEA51879418, study PRJEB19060) | metagenome
TGCAAGATTTTTATTCTCTACATCAGCGAGAAAACTAAGTACGTTGAGTCCAAATAATTTGGGATTGCTGATTGCCATGTCAGAGTTTTTATTTATTTATTATTGTTCTTTATAATTTAAAGTTATCTGGATATCTCCAGTTGCACCAGAATCAATTTTCTTTGCAGTTAAAAAAGTTGCTTCTACATTATTTCGATCAGGTGCGATCACTCTTCGATCAACTCCAAATACTTTAGTCATGTCTACTTCCTTACTAGTATTTGCTCCAATATAAAAAGTATCTCGAAGAACACCAGTTCTAATATTTTGAATATTTTGATTATCAATTTCAGAACCAGACAATCTTTCTAAACTTTTAAAGTTTGTAGGAGCACTTGCAGTATTTGATGTATTATTATCTGCTAAAGTAACTTCACCACTTCCAGACCATGTGAGAGATTCTGTATTGTTTGCAACATTAGATACAAATAATTTAGGTGAAGATGTCTTTACAAAATTTCCACTAGTCTCTTTAATTGTAAGATTATTAATATCAGTTTTGTCAGACATCTTTGCAACAAAGAATAAGGGATAAGGATCAAAATTATAAAGTTTAGTTTTTGTTTGACCATCACCAGTTGTCTGTTTAATTGGTCTTAACAAAACAGTGAAGGGACTTGAGGGTGGAGTAATTGATCCATCTATCTCGATGTATGAATATTGTTCACCAGAAGAAAAATATGTTTTTGCAATTCCAACAAACTTTTTGTTTGTGGTTTCTGGATCACCATTCGCATCTTCAATCGTTACTTGCCCACCATCATAGTCAAGAGTAGGAAGAGATCCACTAACTTGTAAGTAGAATCCAGTTCCAGATCTACCACCTGGTTCATCAGGACTTATCAGAGAAACTTCAGTGATTCTTTGAGAATCTTGAATTTCATATGTTATTTTTGAACACATACCACCAGCAGGAGATGGAACATCATCAATTCTAAAATCAATTCCTAATTTATTTGGTGGTTGAGATGAACCATCCACCTCATTAGATTCAACCCCATTTTCATCCATTGCTGCGTACCGATGACTATAATTACCAAATAATATATTATCATCGGGTAACACAGATGTAGTAACACCTAATATACTAAATCCATTTAGTGCATCTCCAACTGCTGGTGTTACAGGTTGGATGTTTGTTATACCAACATTGAAATCAGCAAAATGTCCATAATCGTCACGATTACGAGGATTAATAAATTGAATTTCAATCTTGGTTCCATTTAAGGGTAAATCAGATGCAGCATAAAAATTCTTTTGACTTAATCTAATAGAGTGTGGATAGGTACTCAAACCAATTGTGGTTGCTGCACCAGTTATCGCATCTCGAACAAGTGTGCCATCTGCAATGTTTCTTGTACCAAAAGTACGTCCACTCGTTCCAGTATAACCTTTTAATGTTGCTCTTGTAAATGAACCAGCAGATCCAACTGGTTCTGAAACTGTATCAATATATGCATTCCAAATTGAAGGAGCAATTAGTTTTGCACCCTCATCTTCCTTGAAGAAGAAACTAGTTCCTGTAACAACTATGGATGATGGAGTATCAAATGCCACTGTAATATTTCTACCTAAATCTGTTTTACCAATTCCAGGTGTATGTACATGTCCAAAACCAGGACATGCCTTACATGTTTCAACTTTTATTTCTGATAATGAGTCTGTAGTTACACTTAAAGTAGTTGGTATAATTAATTTTTTATTTTGTATTTTTGTTCCTGTGCTGTTCAGTATAAAATCTTTTGGTTTAATACCCAGTAAAGTCTCTCTGAATGCAGATCCACCAAATATTTGTTTGACTCCAGAACTTGCTGAATATATTTGTTGTGTTCCTTCATCTCCACCATCGATGTAATATGATGCACCATACTTATATAAAAACTGTGGTTGTCTCAAGTCTGATGCTTCAGTTATAATTATCTCATACTTAAATCTAAAGTATGAATCTTGTAAACATGGAGATCCTAATGAGTTTTCAATTACAAGAGTATGAATTACAACCCATCTTGCATCACCATTACCAGTAGGAATATACGCATAAAATCTAGCACCAATAGCACCATACCAACCAAACTCAATCTTCCACATGGTGACCTTTTCTGGTCTTATTAAGTAACCAGATGGTCCATTACCATTTAAAGGATCACCATTAAACTTATCTCTTGGTATATCTATTGTCCAATATTGATTTGTTGTTCCGTCTAATGGATTAGTATCGAAAGGATCATTACCTGGTCCTCTGGTTTGATCTGTTATAGAAAGTCCACTTCTCTCCAATGCAGATGATTCTAATGGTATTGTGCTTCTACGAACAATTGAAAGATTACCTTGAAATATTCTAAACACATACTGATCGGTAGGATTTGATATACCCCACTCCATTACTGCACCAGTAACTGGTTCTGTTGATGACCTTAAACCAAAAGTAAATCCACTTATTCTACCTGGTTGATATCTAAATACTCTTCTCGACTGCATGAATGCATATTTTTTTTGAGTAGAGAAATATCCTGGTCGAGTGTTTGTAGAGTCATAATTTTTATCTGAAATAGTTTTAGATAATGAAGTTACAGCAGGAAAATCAAAATTTGCTTGAGTTATAGGATCTTTAAGTGAACTATCTCTAATATCTCTCCAAGTATCAGTCCAAGTGTCTATCTGTGCAAATGCTGTTGAAATTCCTGCAACATAATCTGCGTCTCCAGAAGTTACGGTTGCAACATTTATTGGTAAGAATTTATTTTTCCACTCATTTGAATATGATCCATTATCTTTGAAATGTTCATGTAGATCATTACCCAATTCAATAAATTTAAGATATCGATTGAACAAATCTGGGTCATATAATCCTAACTTTGCAAACTTAGGTCCGTAAGGATATGAGTAAGGTACAGAGAATGATCCAATACGAATTGCTGACTCCTCTGTCTCCTCAGATTCTTTTGTATTATATCTATTTTCTCCATAACGTTTACTATATCTTCTATCCCAACTACTAAAACTAGTTCCACTTTTCCAACTAAATGTTTCAAACTCATCAGGATCTAAACCATATGATGATACGTTGGAGAATAAACTTAACTGAACTTCGGCACGGTTGACACCAAGTAATGTATTACTTACCTCACTAGTTTCCTTAAATTGTTCTTCAACCTTTATGGTTGGATTGTGTTTATTAACTACTTTTGCTGCTGTAAAGAATGAAACTACTCCAACATAACTGTCCGCTGCAGAATAGTTTTCAGACATATACAATCTGGTATTATTATACCCAATCTCTGATACAAATGTTCCTGGAGTTATGAATGGTCCAGATACATAATCACCAACACTTACTGCTGCTGGTATATCTCCATAAAGTTCATCCTTTCGATTATTGAGGGAGTTTACTACTCTAACTTCAAATCTTGGATACTGATCTAAATTAACTGTGGAAGTATCTTTTTTTAATACAGTTGATATAACAGTAACTGGATTTGGAGATCCAGAACGTCTTAATACATTTGTTAATACATGAACATCAAGATCAGCATACTGAACAGTTGAACTACCTCGACTTACATATACTGGTCTTGAGAATGCAGATTCTTTTGTTGGTACTACAACAGATGTGGATCTTTCAGCAGTAGCATCAGGAAGATAAAAAGTATCAACCTCAGTTATCAGAGGATTGCCAAACTCATCAGTCAGTAATTCACCATTAGCAATGTTATATAGATTTTGTTCGTTTGACGGTACAATAGATACGGGACGTTTATCGTCACCGAACTTAACGTCTTTTCCTCCATTCATGTATCACTGCTCCTCCCAAGTTAAACTTGCTGATATAGATGCTTGTGCAGTTGAAGAATTAAAGTCTGTTGTTGATGATGCACAAAGGTATAAACTTTCAACCACATTTGTAAGTGGGAAAGATAGATACTCCTTGTTATAATCAAAGTATGATGCAAGATCATAACTTTCACCAGATGCAGGTACAAATAGACTCGCAACAACTGTTCCTGTTTTTGGTATTGGTGCTCTGATCTGTGGATTAATTTTCACAGAAGATAGTTGATCGAGAGTAAACTCAGTTGTGATTCCAGTTACACCTACTCCATCTTTAGGTGCTGAATTTTGCTCAAGTAGAAATGGTTCAGCATTTGTTGATCCACTACCTAGTAGGACTATATTTTCAGATGTAGATTCAAGAGCAAAGAAGTAGTAACCATCATCATCAATATTTTTTGTTCTATCCTTTCCTCTATTCTCTAAGAATCCAAGAACTGATATTGGTTTCTTCGCTGGATCAGTTTCAAAATAACCTCTGAAGTATCCATATACACCCTCACCAATGTCTCTTATGTATTCTGCTGCTGATCCAACATCAGTAGCAGTGTTACTAGATGTATCTGTAGTTACACTGAATACTAATGTAGTTCCTGAAGTTCCAGTTAGAAGTCTGACTGGTCTACTATAATTACCACTGATAGCACCATCAAAGTTAGTTCCACCAGGTGCAATACCATCAAAGATAGGATCAGTTACACGGGGATATGAGTGTTGTGTGGCATTGTTATCAAGAGTACATGTAAATGTTAGAGATTCTTTTAGAATTCTAATTTCAGTTCCAGCAGACAATCCATGAGCAGATCCAGTAGTTGCAGTGATCTTTCCAGTTGTTGAGTTGTAAGTTACTGCTGTAATTGCATACTTGGTGCTAGTATTAGAAGAAAGAGCGATTGCATTTGCAAGATCACTTGCACCAGGAACAAATGTATGAGTTCCTGAATAAACTCCTTGAGGAACATCAACAACAGTTGGTTTTCCTCTTCTACCAATATTAACATCAGCACCCAGTGTGGGTTCTGCGGTCACTAGAAGAGAATTTGTCTGGAAGATAGGTGATTTTAGTAGATCAAGTTTTACAACTCCTGTAGACCCTGTGGAGAGTCTTGTAGGATATACCTGTGTTCTGTTTCTTACATCTTGTCCTGTGCTACTTTGAATAAAATCTCTACACTTTAATCCAATAAGGGGTGTTTTTCTATTAGGAATAATATTAATTGACGCACCAGGTGTTGCAGATGCAAGAGGAGCATTTAGATAAAGTTTAGGATCTGTACCGAGAGAAACATATGTAATTTCTATATTCTGGTCTAATGAGTTACCAGTGATAACTTTTGATCCAACCCAATATGATGTTGATAATCCAGAAGTTGCACCACCTTCAATATAAGGAACTAATGCATTCGTAGCGTTTGATAAATCAACCTGAGTTGTTCCTGCTCCAACAGTAAATATTCTCTTTGATCCAAAAACATCTGTATCTGTTGGAGTGGCATGACTGAATAACTTAACTGTCCCTCTGTCACCACCATCAATGTAGTATGAGGCACCATACTTAACAATGTGTTCTGATGATGATCCGTATTGGAATGCAGTAGCAAGTCTTAAAGTATTTTGATATCCTAGTGCTGCTGCACATCCTCCACCATATACCATGTAAGTGATTGGAAGGGTCGCATTACCTAGTGAGGAGATCTTCAGTTGGTTAGATGCTCTCAAATGATGTACACGTACCCAACGTGCTTCTCCGTTGCTTACAGGGACATATGCAAGGAATAGAGCACCAACAGCACCATACCATGAGAACTCAACCTTGTACATGGTGACTTTTGTAAAGTCTAAATCCCAGATACTTGTGTCAGTTTTCTCTGCAAGTGTATCAGTATCAATTACATTATCACCTGCTCTGTTTGCTCCGACAGCATCACTATATAATAATTCTTCTGTTCCAGCATCTAATCTATCTCCACTAAATCTAGATCTTGGAACACGAAACTCATATACGTTCCAATAGTCTTGTTGAACGTTCTGATTAACCCATTTTTTATAATAATTATTAACAGCGTTAATTTGTGTTTTTAATGTAGCAGTATCTGCAACACCCTGACTATCATCAATATATCCTTCTCTGTTTCCATCACCATCAGTGTATAGTATTGGGAACATTCCAGTTCCTGCTGTGGTATCATTATTACCGCCAGTTTTTAATGTTGAATACTTGTTTTTATCTGCAGCAATTAGAGTTCCAGATGTTGGTTGTATGAAAGGAACTGGTGTAACTAAACTATGACCTGAAACAACACTCGGTGAATTTGTAAGTCCTGTTAGATCTGTCTCACCACTAGTGTTCATAGAGATAAGAGAACATGTGCTAACACCAGTGATAGTATTAACACCAACATGTCTTACTTTGTAAATCTTTTTATCTGTAAATCCTGTTAATGCTGCACCTACATTTCCTTGAGAGTATGATACATATTGACCATCAGATAATCCAAGTGCAAAACCTCCATTATGATAGAAAGTAGGAACAGTTGAAACACCAACATTAACTTTAAATGATTTTTTTCCAGTTACTTGTACAACATTATAACCTGTGTTATCATCTGGATATGTCTTGACTCTCTTCAATGTTGAACCATCATAACTTAAGTAACAGGTCATTCCAATACCTGCTAATGTTATAAATTTACCTTTATGGAATCCATGTTCTTCAGCAGTGGTGATATCCATCAAACCAGTATTAATATCATATACAACGTTTGATATTGTCTTCGCAAGTCCTACACTTGAAATAACATTACCATCATATATGGATGTAAATCCTACTTTGTGCTCTGGTTGTAAAAGAGAATGATCATACACTCCTGCGTGAGTCATCATAAGGTTATCTCTGTAGATAACTAAATCACCAAATGCTATGTTCTCATATCCTGTAGGAACAGATGTAGCACCTGTACCAACACTTTCAGATCCCCTCTTTGCTAATGGATCTAGTGGGTTGGTGATACCATAATCCTGACTCTGTTCTCCTGCTCCATTTCCGAATGTGATTGGGTTTCTAAAAGTTATTGATTGTGTTCTTCTAACAACACAGAAGTTATCTCCTTTTCCACTATTTCTTGTTTCCCAATAATATCCATCATAATTATCAAATATACCATACTTACGAACAGCAGGATTATGAATACCAACACCAGTGCTATTTAAAACCGTTGTTTTTACACCAAATGTAGCAGCAGATACACGACCTGGTTGGTATCTAAAGAATCTTTTTGATGTTAGAACTGCACTTTTATCTACAGGTGCCTCTAAAAGAGCACCAGACTCCTCTGGAATATGAGTCAGACCATGACCCATAGTGTCACCAATACCAGCATATGCACCAGTGTTACTAACAGTTCCAAACTGTTCTGGTGATGCTGCCCATTCAGATGGGTTCACATCATATGTGTTAACATCAGCAAATATACCGAGAGCAACCTCAGATCTAGGAATACCTAGCAAAGATAATGCAACTTCAGATTGAACTTTATTTTGTTCTGCAACAGGTATCGTTGGTTGGTCACTGGCGATAACAACAGGTAATGATTTCTCTGCCTTTTGTTGACCAGGTGGAACTGGAGCAGTCCTACCTACGACTACTACAGACGAATTGTTATTTACATTGGTATTGTCTGGCATTTTTTTAGATAACCCCTACTCTTCCTTTAGCGATGGTGAAACGATCCCTTATACTTATATAGTCATTCGCAGTAGCCCCTCCATTAGCAACAGCAACGGTGGTCGCTGCTCCTGCTAGGTTGAATCCACTTACTAATGCATTAGTTGCTGCATTATAAACTTGAGGTGATATTAATCTTAACCTCTTCGTTGCAGCATCAACAGTAACTTTTTCGGCAACAGTAAATTCAACAGAAGAAAGGGATGGACTTACTGAGTGATTGACTAGTTTGACGACATCTCCAACTGCAATTGCAGGGAATTGATTGATGTCTGCAAGTGTAACATGATAATCAGTTTGAGCAACACCCACTACTGTGCTACTTACTGTGGTGACAATACCGCTTGAGTTCTTCCAATGTCCTGTTGATATTCCAACATATGTTGAGTATCCAACGGGATTTGTTAGGAACTCTTGTGCAACTATTTCATATCCAAGTGCGGATGTCAAACCAAGAGTTGCAGTTTGTGTTGCAGTTAATGTTAACTGTAGGTATCCATTCTCTCTTCCGAATGTTCCTATATCAGGTGTTGGAACATCAAAGTTCATAAACTTAGTTCCAAGTGTTTCATTTGTTGTTCCTTGTCCAACAATTGTTCCAATTCCTGCTTCAACAATTCTAACTCTGGTGCTGCGAACATCAAATGGATTTCCATCTCTGATATACTGCATGACAGGTCCGTCAAAGTCTGCTGATCTATCAACCGTAACATTGACAGAGTTAAAGTCACTATCAAAGATATCTGGTGAAGGTAAGAATTCATCAGATGGTCCAAGTAAAATATTATTTGTTGTTGTGATCTTACCAGAAGCATACATTCTGAGACCAGTTCCAGAGTTACGAATAATATTTCCTCCAGTTGATACAACTGAAGTTGCAGACAAGTCAACAGGTCCTGAGAAGTTTTCAATCACTGAGTCATTTAATCTCAATACGTCAGAATCCTGTGCATATATTGGGAAGAATGTATATCTATCTGTTATACCTCCATCTACAATCGAGCAGTTTTCTATTGAAAGTCGAGTAGAATTCTGTACTTGTAATGCATGTGAAGGTGAGTTTCTAACTTCTACACCCTTAATTAATGATGAAGTTATATTCTTAAAGTAAACAAGGAAACTACTTGATGAGTTCTCAACTAATGGTTCACCAAATCTAATATTATTTCCAGAGTTACCATCAATTGTTACATCTTGAATTGTCATGTCAGTTGAAATTGGATCTGAGTCTATATCTTTATCAGTTCCTACACCAACAAAGTTACCTGTGAATACTAAGTTATTTCCATGTCCATCACTTGAATCATGAGCAAAGTATTGCTGTTTAATAATTGTATTCTTACCGTTACCTTTAAGAGTGAATCCTGAAGGTAGAACTAAATTATTTGTTAGGTAAGTTCCGCTAGGAAGATTTAGATAATTACCACCGTCTGCGACTGTAATATCAATTGCATTACTTAATGAGTAAGTATTATCATGAACAACTTTAACCTCTGCTGTTGTCGCTGTTCCAGTTCCAAATCCTATGTTTAGTAATCCTTGACCTGTCAAGACAATATTATTAATCCCGATTGACTGAACTGTATCGATTAACCATCCTCTTCTCTGAGCATCAGTTCCAATATTTGGGAAGTGAATTTGATCAGCATCATACTCATTAAGTGTTCCGTTTGGTGACCATGTAGTTTGGTCATATGTTCCATAGTCTTGCCACTTGATATTATTAGTAGCAGATCCTAATTCTTTTGGACCAAGTATTCCAATGAGTTTTGATTGTCCAAGATCTCTATTTGANGCGGTGCCAGATCCAACTTTTTGTTGACGATAAATCAGTAATCCATTATTAACACCTGATCTTGCCATTGTGATAACATTATGATTCAAATCATTAAAGTTCTTTAATTCTGTATGTCCAATACCTGCTGCTGGTCCAATCGCAGAACAGATACCAACCTTACCACTTCGATAAACATATTCAGCAGCCCAATAATAGTAAGTGTTCACTGTAGCAGCAGTTCCGACCTTCTCTATACTGAAGTTTCCTGGAACTGGATTAGGAACCAAAGCACCATCTGTTGAAGTTGAGATACCAAATACTTTTACTTTCTCTCCAACATAGAACTTAGCAGTTGAGATACCAGATATTTGTGTTTTATTACCTACAGTAGATCCAGTACCAACATATATGGTTGGGTCGTTACTTACACCATAACTTCTTAATCTATAAGATTCAATCTCATGACCATCAACTAATTCATATCCAGTCTGATCGTCTTTAACTTTTAAGAAACGGTTTCTCTTAAAGGTTGCTTCTTCAGTTGCATCTGGTAAGTCACTTAACTTAAAGTTTTCATATACATTTGCACGGATTGTACCGTTAACATCAAACTCATATGAAGGATTGAATGTTTTGATACCAACATTCTGAGTTCCTTGATTAACAATCAATGATGGATTTGCATCCTCACCAACTTGGAATGAAGGATTAAGAGTTGAAGTTCCTTGAAGTAATAACTTAATTGCATCAATACCATCTTCAGAAGTTGATGTAATCTTATTACCAAAGTTGACTGGGCCTCTGAACTCAGATGGTAAGTTACGATTTGCACCACCACCAACAGTAAGAGTATTACGGATGTAAACATCATCAAATGTTGCTGTTAGATCTGAAACGTCTTCTCCAAGAACATTCTCTCTTGCTTGTAATCTATCATCTCCCTTGAAGAAATCACCACGGTCATTCATACCAGTGTATCGAATGACACCACCATTAGTTTCTCTTGCGATTGCAAGAAACTCTTCTTCAAGAGTAATTGTTTTCTCTCTAAGTTGTGGTAGTGCAGTAGAATAGTTACCTGGTCCGTATCCAACATACTCAAATGTCTGTCCAGATGATCGAGTGCTAGAATATCTACGAACCTCAGAAGGAATAATATTAATCTTTTTAAGTATAGATCCAGAAGTGTGAGGAACAGATCTTGTTCCAAGAAGTCCTCTAATAATTGTTAACTGTGATCCTGAATCAACTGCTTTAATTCTTACAATTTCACTATCAACCTGAAGGAAGTCACCTTTTGATAATCCAATTGTGTTTGTTAGTTGAGTAGTAACTTCATTTGTTCCAATACCTGCAGTTGTAGTAGTGCTGATACCAGCAGTCATATTGACTAAACTACCACCAATTCTTTCAACTTGAAGTGAAGAATCTTGACCATATGCACCAAGATTATACTTATAGACCTCTGCAGATGCAACACCTGTAGTTGGTATACCAACCGATGCTTTGATCGTGAACTGTGTAAGACTCTTCTTCTCTTGAACTATAAAATCATTATTGAATATTGTTGAACCAGTTCCAGTTACACCTGTAATTTTTACTTTATTACCAAGAGACAGTCCATGAGCAGTTCCAGTTGTTACAGTTACAATACCAGCAAGTGTTGTTGTGATACCTGCGATTGATGATACAGACTTTGCTTCATCACCAAAGAATATAATACCGTTTCCTGTAGTATAAATTCCAGGATTAGATCCTGCATTGTAAACTATTGAATTTGCACCAGGAATACTTGTAACTTTATATAATCCATTGTAACCGCTATTAAATCTATTACTTGTTGTTCCAACTCCTACAACTTGAACTACATCACCAACATTACTGTTGATATTTGAAATTGTTAGAATCGCATTTGCATTACCAGTAGACACATTAACTGTATTACCTACACCGTATGCAGATCCACCATCAACAATTGAAACTCCAGTGATACTATTACCTGAACCAACAGATGTAATGTTAACTGTAGCATCTCTACCAACGATAAACGGACTGACTAATGTTACGTTGTCACCAACAGCATATCCAGTTCCACCATTTGTGATAGTGATTCCAGTAATTGTATTTAAATTATGATTTGAATCCGTGAATATGGTTGTAACACCAACATTATCTGATGCTGCTGATGTAACTCCAATACCAATTCCAATATCATTTAAGTAATCTATTGCTACTTCTTTTGTACTACTATTTAAAGAATCGTTTACACTTGTCTTTCCTAGAGTTTTATTAGATGCAAATGATACTGCCTGTACTGGATCATTCTCTTGATTATCCTTGTCAAGAGTTGGGAATAATGTCTGGATTTCCTGTTTTAATTTTAATCCTGAGAATTCAGAAACTGTAGGACTTACAGTAACTTTTTGACAAGTTAGATAGTAAACACCATCTTGACCATTATCTAGAGTTCCTACGTTTGGAACATACTCTTGTATCTCATCAACATCTTCAATAAAGTATGTTGTGTTGTATTCGTTTCTTGCAAATCTTGGTTGATTAGATGTTGCATCAAATGTTCCACCGTCTCCAACAACATTATAAGTGAAGGATTTAGTAGAAGGAACAGTTGTTACATCATAGTATCCATTGAATCCAGCGTTGACTGCAGCACTTGTGTTAGTGCTACTNTTAATATTACTGAGGAATACTCTNTCATTTACATGTAAATCATGNGGNAACTCCGTNGTTACAGTTACTTGAACTCCGCTTGTAGTGATACCAGATATAATTCTTGGATTTCTATTTGAATTTACATTTTCAATTGATGTATCTTCAGTAGTTGTAGATGATTCCTGAAGAGTATAGTATTTTTCAGGTGCTTTTGCAACGTTTGAACCTCTATAATCTTTTGGTATTACATAACGTAACTTATAAATTCTATCTCTTGCATCACGATTCTCTGGTTTCCTTAAAATATAAGTAGAAGAATTAGCATCTGCAATTTCTTTTGGATTTGCAACCAAAGCAGCGAATATCTTATTTGTATTTGTCGTGTTTGAACTTGTTACNAAACCAATNTATTNTTTGCAGTATCAAANTGAATNGGATGNCCAGGATCTCCAGGAAGTTTATCTGTAACTCTACTTACAACTTCTAAGAAACCACCATTAGCATTCTTAATATCAATTGCATTTCCTGCATCTGCTGCGTTTCTTGTCTTCGCTAACTTGATTGAAGTTGAACTGCTATTAATTGCAAAGTATATTACACTTTCATTTTCAATNCCGTCTGGAGTATAACCATTATCACTATAAACTCTTACAGTTTCACCAGTAATAAAGTTATGTGCTGATGCAAAATTTAAAGTATCAGCACCACTATTCACATTAGATACAGAGAATCTTTTCTCTGAGGATGGTCCATCACCAGATGCAACTTGCATAAGAACTGGTGCTGTTTGTATTGATTCAACTCCTCCAACGTTTACNTTTAAATATAACTTCTCATTTTTTCTTGCACCAACTCTATAACCATTTACAATAGTTGAAGGTGGATTATCTTCGTCNGTTGCACCTGCAATATACAATTTAGAGGTAGTTGCAGATCCTACAGTTGGACTTGTTGTAATACCAACATCAATTGTTCTCCANACTGAATTAAATTCAACATCCTGTAAGTCTTTTGGTGGAACTATATGAGTTACATATCCTGTATCNTCTCTCTTAAATGCTTCTTTTCTNAATCCTGCTGATACTAATGACTTGGCACCAAAGTTAGAGTTAGAGTTTGTAATTGACTGATCAGCACCACTTTCTGTTAGGAAATGCTGTGCAAATCCAATCGCAAACACAGAAACTGCCTGAATAAATCCATCATTTGCTGCTTTTACATGGAAATTATCATATGATGTTCTATAAGTTGCGTCTTGATTACTATGTAAAGGACGATTTGCTAGTGCTGTTTGTGAATTAGTTTGATAATCACCTGTTGCTTCATTGTATATTACAAATGCATTATCATCTTTCTGTAGTGAAATACCAGTGAACTGTGCAACAACCATAGATTTGAATCCAGTTGCCTTTGCACCATCAGCATTCAATCCACACATTCCAAACTCAGAACGTAGAGATANGTTAAAGATATATGGAGATGCACCAGCAACAGTATCTGATGATAGTTTAATTTCTTCTCCACCAGCAATNGTAATTNCTAAATCATTTGGAGTTGATGCTAANTGATAACTNAACTTCTTCTCACTTGTAATACCAACAACATTGTAGATACCATTATATAATGAAGAACTAATACCTGAAACAATNATTCTATCGTCTACACTNAATTGATGTGCTGCATCTGTAGAAACACTTGCGATATCTGCTGTTGCAGTTACTTCTGTTACACCGAGTGAATCACTCTGTAAGTCACCAACAATCTTAAATTCAGGAGTATTAGGTTCAAAGTCCTTCTTATTAGGATAGTTAGTGATCTGTCTGTTCTTTGTATCATCTCCATAAGCATTCATTACTTTGAAGTAATACTGCTCAAGATCAGTAGTTCCTGTTAAAGTTTTATTATTAATCCCATCTGCGTACTCAAAACAAGTTAGTTTATGATGAGAGAACTTAGGTGATGCTTTCTGTGAGTAATCTNTACTATAATATACTGCTCTATCTGCATCAAAAATACTGAACTGCCAGAAATAACATGCACCAGTCACTCTGAAGATTGCAGATCTTTCAATTGCTGGATCCTCTGGATCAGGAACATACAAAGGTCTTACTTTTGTCTTACGTAAATCCATACCAACTATGGATGTACCTTTTGGAATTATGATACCACCATCTACTGAGTTAAACTTGTAAAGAACATTGGATGCGTTTCCTAAATCAAATTCAGAAGTATTAGTTAGTTCTACGTTTGCTACACTTGCTGATATTGCACTTCCATTCTGATCGTAATATTGTACCGTTCCGCCATTATCTTTAATTGATAAACCTGGTCTATTGTCAATCAAATGTTGTCCAGGATACAACATGATTGTTGTCCTATCAAACCTATCGTTATTTGCACCACTTTGATATGAGAACCTCGCTGATTCTAAAAGAGCCCTTTGAATAGTTTTAAAAGGTCTTGTTAGGGAGTTTCCTCTATTGTCAAAACTGTCAGTTGCATCCAAGTCTGATGGGTTAACATATAAAATATTACCATCAGTGTTAACTAAAAAATTTTCTAACCTAGAAAGAGGCATTGTATTAACACACTAATTTTTTCTTCTGATTTATTTATGAATAAAGAAATAGGGATATTTATTAAAACGGTATTTTCCTAAAAAATGGCCGAAAAATTTTTTCCAGTATTTATATAATTAAACTTCAATTTTGATTTTCCTATGAAAAATCTTCAAACTTTATCTGACCTCTGACCTCAAGTAGTTTTACTTGAGCAACTGATTCAACACATGTCCAATAGGTTTCCCCACTCACTCCAAAGTGATCACAGAAATGTTCCGCCATATCTTCTTGAAGATACTGCAACTCTCTCAGATCTTTGCGTTTGATTTCCATGTCTGCTATGCTTGGTAATTTATTTTAGCACCGATCACACTAAGTGTCAACCGTAGGAGTCTAATTGTTGGTCTTTCAATTCATTTAGAAGAACTGTTAATCTATCTATCTCCTTACGAGTTGCTGCAGCAGACTGTAGCATACCATATGCACTAAGTTCCATGTCATCTCTGAGTTCTCTAAGTGCTCTCGATTGTGCAGCAAATTTATTTGCCTCTGGTAAATTTTGATTTCTGACTGTAACCAAGGTTGCTTCTTCTGCTGTTATGTTATTAGCNAGTGTAGTACAGTTTCCTGTTATACCTGGTGATACGTTAGTTGTGGTAAGATTGCTACCAAAACCTATGCCAATACCATCATCACTATCAGGATCAGTAATAATAACTGAATTTGTTCCAGTTGCTTTTACAATCACTCTTTGACCCTCAAACGCATAGGTAATTACAGGATCGCCATCACTATTACTTGTTCTGATAACTGGCCATGCTTGATTTCCTGAGTGATATACTGCTCTTCCTCCACCTTGTGTTGGTTCTGGATCATACTCTCTCATCTCACCATTGGATTGTCTTAAAGTATAGTTTCTAATCTGATGCCAACCAATTGATCTTGTTGGTTCTGCATTGTTAACTATGAGTGCAGTGTGCCCTAATCCTGCATTAGATTCTGTAATTAATCCAATTGTAACAGGATCTAATGGATTTTTTTCAAAATCAAAATCTTTGTCTGGATCATTTGCTGGTCGAATTACACTAAATTGAACATCAGAACCAGTCGTGCTTGCTGTTTTGTCTAATATAAGAGACGGTGTGAATGAAACTACACCAACATTAAATGAACCAAGACTTGTCGAACCAATCGCAGCAGAACTTAAAACTAATGTCGTTACAGTTCGAGATTCACNTGTGACTGTACCAACTCCAGAATTNAAAGTNGGATCATAAAACTCATAAGATGTGGAACCAGATCCAATCGCAATGACTTTTGTATCAACTGGTAATATTCCTGTCTTACCAATACCAGAACCAACCTTTGCTCCAAAATCTGCTGGTGTAGAAGTAAATTGTCCAGCATTTAAACGATCCACTACGTTATCAGATGTGAAACCAGTATCTACAGTTCCAAAACCAACTAATGAAAGGATGGTTGATCCTACAGATATACTTCCTTGAATTGTAGTTGTAATACCACTAAAGGTTGTGGTNGTTCCTACTCCAACAATTGCAGGAAGACTTCCTAATGGAAATATACTCGGATTTTCTATACTATCAGTAATTTCATCACCAATTTTAAATTCCAATCCATCATCACCAGCAGTTGCATCAAATTCTGATTGTTCTACCTGTATAATTGTTGATCCTGTGCTGATCGATCCACTAAAAACATCAATTAAATTTGCACCATAATCTCTATTAAGAGGTTTACGATAAAATTTATATGCATAGTATCCTGTAACGATAGTTGCTGGATCAGTTACACCTGTTCTGACTATTTCAATACTTCCATCGATTCTTTCTTGCCTTGTTACAGTTTGTAATGCATTTCTTTGACACTCGTAAGTAACAAACTGTATGTCCTGTCCACCTTGTCTTCTAGTCTCCCATGCAACAGCGACCCATTTTAATGAATTCGCACAGTTAGCAGCGATTCTTGCATCATATGCTGCCTTGACTGCATTTATTTGAGTATTAATTGGATCTAAAAAGGGTTGCACCTTCTTATCAATCTCCTTGATCAGTCTATCATATGCATCAATTTTAATATCTTGTAATTGTAACTGATCTAAAATCTGTTCTCTTTGATTTTGCTTTTCTTTTATTTTTTTCTCAAGATCCTCTGCTATAATTTCAACTCTTTTTTTATCTCTTTGATCTTCAGTTACATTATCATCAATATTTGCTTTAAAAATAGAGTTAGCATCATCCTGACTGAAGTAATTATTTACTTCACCTATCTTAAATTCTGCCATGATTTAATCACCTCCCCTAACGTCATAATCATATCCAGCAATCGAATGATCTGATTGATCTCCAGGATAGTCTGCTGGTGACTCTCCATCATATTGAACATGNAATTTAGGACCTATTCTATTTGCCCAGATAGAATAATAACANTCNATNGTAGTTCCNTTTCCAGACTTAACATNAACTTGTTTACCCCACTTCACACCTTCAGTAATCAAATCTTGAGCATACCCTATCTGTGTTAATGATATTGTAATTGTATCTAGGTCAACTAATCCATCCCAATAATCTGGTAGTTCTATTATATTTGAACCAGTCAATCTACCTCGAATATAAACTGCAGACTCTGGACCCTCAACACAAATATGTCTTACTCTCTTTCCTTTCTTAGTTGGATGTGGTATATCGAATCCTTTATTTCTTAATGCTCTTCCNGTAAAAATTCNACCAATGACNANAGGAGATNTAGCGTTTGCATTCGCAGNACAAAAAGCATTCTTNACTTGAGCACCATTATCAACCTTGANTCCNTTGGTCATCACAGCACCATTCGCTTGNTTNGCACCATTGGTTTGATGAAATCCATTGTTCTGTACAAAGGCAAGAGAAATTCTAGTNCCNATAAAGAATGTTGCACCAACAAATACNGANACACCATCNACCCATANAGAAAATGGTAATGTAACTCCTGGNATTGCAACNGGTGGTCCGATATTTACTGCTGCTCTAGCAACTCCNAACTGTAGTGTGCCACCAAANAAACTACATCCAGAGTTTACTAGAGTTCCTGCACTGAAACCTAAGTTTGANAAAGTCGCAATAGATGTATCTAAAGGACTAANTAGAATCTTTGGGCAATGTATAGATGTAATTCTACTCATATCGAGAATATTAGTAATTTTTTAATGTCGTCAGCAAGATTTGTTAATCTACTTACTATATCTGTATTTAACAACAAATCTACACCTTCAGATATATCTAGAGAATTATCTGCAAAAAGTTCAGTACTACCACCAAGAAGTCTCAAAGTGTCAATTCCTATCGCATTAATATCATCTCCAGTAATATCAACAGAGGGTGCACCAATATCAATTTTAGTTGCTGATCTAAGTTGAAGGAGTTCACTTGCATGAATCATAATTCGATTACCTTGTATTACCACATCATTTTG
>FUFK010044546.1_pt1 | contig 18063 bp, 12 predicted proteins | sample 1021851 | NCBI WGS metagenome assembly FUFK01 (sample SAMEA51879418, study PRJEB19060) | metagenome
TAAATGGACGAAAGTTTGTCACTGGAAGAACTTAGAGAAGAAATCGACGATTTGAGGGACTTGGTAAAGACCCTGCTTACAATAATCATGGAAGAGGCGGACGGGGTCCAATCAGGTTCCGCTCCTTCAATTCCTCATCAACCCAAGCGCGGATATTGCATGTAGTCAGTATCCAACAGGGTCAGGGTCTGTCATTCTCCAGAGGTACCATGTTGCTACAGTCCTAAATGGCTTCCAGGATTCCGCGATTCTAGTGATCTCGCCCTTGTCTAAGGCCTCCCCATTATTGTAAAGCCTCTCCATGGTTCTTATTGCGCCTATATCTCCCATTGGAAAAATATCAGCCCTTAATAGAGAGAATATTAGAATCATCTCAGCGGTCCACAGTCCTATGCCTTTGATGGATGTAAGGGATTCNATAACCTCATCATTTGATAATGACTCCCAGTCAATCTCTCCCATCCCTGAATTCCATTTCTCAGCCACACCCAGAACGTATGACGCCTTCCTGTATGAGAGCCCACATCCTCTCATCGTTTCCTCGTCTACCTTTAGAATATTTTTTGGTTCAATTGTACCAACGGCGTCTTGGAGCCTTGCCCATACCGATTCCGCCGCCGCATTGGATATTTGTTGTCCAACTATTGATCTAATCAGCGTCAGGAATACATTCCCCTTCGAGGTGAGTAATGGATGATATTTGTTTTTAATTATCTCCGCCATGATTTCATCACGATTAGTGAGATGAGTAGTTGCCTCTTCCCAATAATCAGGGGTCTTCCCCTCCAGTTCCATGGAGCTTGGAAATCCTCATGGTTCAATACTACTGCCCTTCTCGCACCTCCATGAAAGCGGAGAATGCCGTACTTTCCACAGTGGCTATTTTCACATTGGCCTTTATACTCCTGACACTTAATTCGTCCAATTCTCCCTCAGAAGAAAAGAATTGGCAGATTGCGAATGTTTGTCTGGCTGACCATAATTCCCTTGAGAGCCATGAACACGTACAACTTGCCATTATAATCAACGGATCCGAAGTAGAGATTGAGTCTAACATAGGAATTGGCGACCCGGGATGTGATGGAATGAAGGGGATTCACACTCATGATAACACTGGTAGATTACATATCGAGACACCAAGTGTAATGCCTGCTCCTTTGGGGGCCTTTTTCGAGATTTGGGGTGAGTCATTCAGTCAGAATGAGATTATGGGCCATAAGAATGATTCCAATCATGAAATAGTACTCACAGTAAATGGAGAGGTCAACCATCTTTACGATGAATATATGATGCAAGACGGCGACCAGATTCGAATAGAGTACAGGGGCATATGATTATCCCTTAATTACTGCAATTGGCCGTAGTCTAGCAACAGGTCTCGCCAATCCAGCCTGATTCGTCAGAGAAATAACTTCATCCACATTCTTGTAGGCTTCGGGTGCTTCTTCTGATAGTACATTTGGCGTCTTGGCTCTGACATGAACTCCTCTAGACTCCAGCTCAGAAATTAAAGAATCCGAATCGATAGATTTCCTAGCAGCTGTCCTAGAAAGCCTTCGCCCAGCACCATGGCATGATGATGAGAAAGCGTCATTTCCTCCCTTTATCGGTCCAGCAAGTACCCAAGAAGCCGTACCCATGTCACCAGGGACAAGAACGGGTTGTCCCAAACTAAATTTCGAAGACAACTCCGGATTATCCCCCCCTAATGCTCTTGTTGCTCCCTTCCTGTGGACCGCACAGGTACAATTCTTCCCATGAATTACATGGTCCTCTATTTTCGCGATGTTATGGCTTACATCATACACCAATTCCATTTCCCCATCGGTGGAGTACTCATTTCTTAGGACATCCCTTAGCTTTTGTGTCAATGCCGATCTATTCGCAAATGCAAAATTTCCAGCTGCACACATCGCATCAAAATACGAGGCCCCCTCTGAGCTGTGGATTGGAGCAGAAGCTAACTGACGATCAGGAACTGAAAATCCCCACTTCTCTGAATACCATGTATCCCCTACTTTGGAATACTCCTTTTCAATATTGGCTACATGTTCCGAACAAACTTGGTGACCAAGTCCCCTAGATCCCGAATGGATCATCGCTGTAATCTGTCCCATGCGAAGTCCGAATGCATCTGCCGCCTTCTCGTCAACGACCCTATCCACTACCTGTAATTCTAGGAAGTGGTTTCCTGATCCCAATGTACCAAGTGAAGTCGATCCCCTTTTCATGGCCTTATGCCCCACATCCCAGTTTTCACTTTCTAGAAATCCATTAGACTCCATATTAGCCAAATCCCTCTCCTCTGCCAGGCCCAAATCGACCGCTGCAGAAGCGCCACTTGAGAGAATTGAATCTAATTCCTTATTCCCAAGATTCACGCCCCCCTTCCTAGTGGCTCCAGCTGGAATATTCTTAGATAATTCCTCAGCTAACGATTTTGCATCTATATCATCGATATGAAGGTCACTTGAACATAGTCTGACACCGCAATTTATGTCAAACCCGACACCTCCAGGAGAGATTGATCCGCCCTGTTCCCCCCATTCGATATCTGTTGCTACCACTCCACCAATTGGAAAGCCATAGCCAAAGTGCCAGTCCGCCATTGCCCAAGCATCGCCCACAATTCCAGGAATACTGGCAGTATTTACGAGTTGGGCTGGGGACCTATCATCGGAGTGTCCCAACATATGCGACTCATCCGAAACTAAAACTGCATCAGTCAGCATCCTACCGTGCTTGGAAATCCTCATCCTACCCGGTCCATCCGATGACAAATGGTCCCTCCACGACGCCTCCATGTCACCCCGTCGCATCCACAACCTTTCAAGCCCACGTTGCAATTGCAACAATCGAATTCAAGTCAGGGCCTCCAATGCAAGGCCGGAGGAGGCGGCATTGGCATTCGGGGAAATTGATATTCCTTACTGGACAGAATCAAATCATGAGTTAAAAATCTGTAAAGTATCTGGCCTCAGATTCTGGACAAGGGATAGTGGCAGGGATACATGCGGAGACACCCATGAAGACCCTTACACGTTCATTGGAAATCCCATTATCAAGGGATTCAACTCCACAGGTAAGGAACTAAAGGACGAGATGAGGGAAGCTTTCCTTTCCTTCTTCGATTCAAAGGGGCATACAAGGATAGATCCGTACCCAGTCATAGCCAGATGGAGGGACGACATTCACCTCACAATAGCCAGTATTGCAGACTTCCAACCACATGTTACTAGTGGCCTAGTCCCTCCCCCAGCAAACCCGCTCGGCATAAGTCAACCTTGCATCAGACTCACTGACGTTGCAGCTGTTGGTCGTTCGGGTAGACACCTCTCTACATTTGAAATGATGGCACACCATGCATTCAATAGGCCACTGGAAGGGAACGTAGTATACTGGATAGACCAATGTGTCCGCTACTGCGACGAGCTCCTTATTGAGGCACTCGGTATCGCTCCAAAATCCATAACCTATGTGGAGAATCCGTGGTCAGGAGGAGGAAACGCTGGCCCAGCATTGGAGGTAATTGTAGGTGGTTTGGAACTCGCAACACTGGTCTTTATGAATCTGGAAGAAAATGAGGATGGAGAGATAGACATAAAAGGGCAAAAATATAGCGAAATGAATCTCCAAATTATCGATACTGGGTATGGTCTGGAAAGATTCTGTTGGGCCGCCGCAGGAACCCCAACTATCTATGAAGCGATATATCCCGAATCCATTGACTGGTTGAAATCGATATCAGGATTCGATGAGTTCATGGAATCTCTGGAATTAGGAGTTGAAGTCGGAGAACTACTGGGCGAGCTTTCCGGCCTGGCCGGGATACTGAATATCGATGTCGGCACAGATGTTGATGGGCTTTATGTCAAGTTAAGCGAAAGGCTCTCGGAAACAGGAATAATTGTCACATTGGAGGATCTTAAGAGGGTAACAGAGCCCTTATCTTCAATATACGCCATTCCTGATCATATGCACGCTATCTGTAACATGTTAGGAGACGGACTAGTGCCCAGTAACAGTAAGGCCGGATATTTAGTGAGGATGCTAATTAGAAGGGTTTGTAGAATGAAGGACTCCCTCTCCATTCCAGTCAGTCTGTCAGAATTGGGGGCACATCATATGAAAACTCATCTTGATATGGGCGGATTTTTGCAGTCAAAGGAGGGGATCATGGAAATTCTGGAATTGGAGGAAGCTAGATATCACCAGATGCTAAGGAAGGGAATTGCCGCTGTGAATACCGCCTTGAAAGGAATTCCAAAAGAATCCGAACAAGTTGATGATGAGATTTTATTTCGACTTTCAGAAGAACGAGGGCTAAATCCAGAGATGGTAATTTCTATTGCTAGTGAGCTTGGCTGGGATAACCTATCCGTCAGAGTTGGTTTCACCGCAGATATGGCCGCTAGGAATGCCATGATCACAAAGGTCGCTTCCAAGGAAAGAAGCAAGGGAGAAATTTTCGTTACTGATGGTATCGAAAAGACGAAACTAGACTTCTATGAAGATACCGAGGCCACTGAATTTTCCGCGAAGGTTCTTGGTTGCTACCCATTTAGTGAAGAAATCGATTCAATAATACAGTTGTCTGCCGAGGTAACATCTACTCCTTCGCATGTCATTGTTACTGACAGGACCCTATTCTATCCCGAAGGAGGGGGACAGCTCGGAGATCAAGGCGTATTTATGCAGGGCAATATCCTTTGCAATGTTCTTGACACTAGGTCACAAAAGGGGGTCGTCCTCCACTTGACAGATGCTCCACTGGATCTAGGTCCGGTCAAGGGTCTACTAAATCAAGTTAGAAGAAAGCAACTGATGGATCACCATACTGCTGTCCATATTGTAGGAGGGGCCGCTAGGAAGGTATTGGGGCCTCATATCTGGCAGGCCGGATCAAACAAAGGCGAGAGGTACGCAAGGCTGGATATTACTCACCACTCAAGACTTACTAGGGAAGAAATCGAATCCATCGAAGATACGGCCAATCAAATTATTGATTCAGACAAAAAAATTACCAAGGAAGTATTGAATAGGGCAGAAGCAGATATGAAATATGGATTCGATATTTACCAGGGAGGCCCACCTAAACACGGAGAGATCAGGGTAGTCAGTATTGGGGACTTTGACGTACAAGCTTGCGGGGGGACGCACCACGACCAGACCTCTAAAATTGGCGAGTTAAGGATAATCAGGTCCAGTCAGGTACAAGACGGGGTGGAGCGTCTGCAAATCGTGGCAGGGGAGACGTCTAGGGAGAATTCGAGAAGACAAGAGCGTATTTTGAGCGAAGCCTCAGACATTTTGGGAGTGCAGTCAGATGACCTACCCAAGGCCGTGATGAGGTTCTTCGAAGAGTGGAAATCTCAACAGAAGAAAATCGAATCACTGGAGTCTGAAATAGTTAGATTAAGGACTGTTGGCGGAGGCACGGAGTCGACAGAACTAGACGGAGTAAGGTATGTAGTGATGGAGGTTGAGGGAGACATGAAACAGATGATGACCATGCTATCTCAACTCACTAGGGACCCCGAGAAGCCCACGTTAGCTATCTTGGGTACTAGAATAGGAGGAGGCAAAATCATCGTGGCATCCACCGAGGGAACAATTGCCTCGGAAAGGCATAATGCCGTTGAGATATTGAATGCAATTTCAGGGCATATCAACGGTGGCGGTGGAGGCAGGCCAACAATGGCCCAAGGAGGGGGGACCAATGGGGACGGAATTCCAAATGCTCTAGAAGGGGCAAAAACCCTTCTTGGTTTGTGATACAATGTATGAAAGAATCGATGTCTCCGCTCGCGCTGCAGCAATAGAGTATGCCATCAGAGACGTTGTAGTACCAGCTATAGAGTTGGAAAAGAAAGGGCATGAAATCATCAGACTGAACGTCGGCGATCCGCTGGCCTTTGATGGACTCCCTACTCCAAGCCATATGATTTCGGCATATAAGCTCGCATTGGACAGGCAGGACAATGGATACGGTCCTTCATACGGTATTCAGGAACTTAGGGATGCCATTGCGGATTCAGAGTCCTCTAAGGGATGGGTTTGCAAAAGTGAAGATGTCTACGTTACACATGGAGTCACTGAGGCGTTGCAAATTTTATTTGCTGCTTTCTTGGAATCAGGTGACAAGGTTCTGGCCCCCGGTCCACATTACCCCCCATACATGGCATATCCTCAGATGTATGGTGCAAAGACAGTAGAATACAGGCTGGACCCTAACGATAGTTGGCGGATTGATTTCGAGGACATAGAATCCAAGATGGACGACAGTGTACGGTTATTGGTGGTTATTAACCCAAATAATCCAACAGGCAATGTCGCCACTGAAGAGGAGATAGACAAACTGGTCAAGCTTGCTCAAAAATGGCCTAAATGTACTATAATCGCAGATGAGATTTATGACGGACTAGATTTTACTGGGAGTCTGGTTTCCGTTGCATCGAAGTCTGACAACGTCCCAGTGATAGTCCTAAACGGGGTATCGAAGGTCTATTTCGCTCCGGGATGGAGAATCGGATACATGGCCTGGCACGACCCGCACGGGAAATTGGATTTGGTCCGAGATGGGGTCGAGAGGCTACTCAGAAGTAGGCTGTGCGCATCAACTCCTGCCCAATATGGCTATCTCGCAGGTCTACGAGACGACTCAAACTGGCTTCAAGGGCATCGAGACAGGATAAAACAAAGACTTGATCACTGTATGATGAGGATATCAGAAATCGAAGGAATAGAGTGCGAAGAACCAGGAGGGGCATTCTATCTATTCGTGAGAATTACGAGGGATGATATGTCTCCTGACGACAAGAGGTTTGTACTAGACTTACTCAACCAAAAACATGTCCTAGTCGTTCATGGCTCTGGATTCTCCCCAGAGTATGGTAGAGGACATTTCAGGATGGTTTGCCTCCCCCCGATAGAAGTTCTAGACGAAGCCTTCGATAGAATTTCTGATTTCCTCGGGAGATGATTGTCTGGGCTTCCTAAGTAGATTTCGTAAACAAAAGACTCTACAAGATACACTAAATGAGAGATGGAAGTCTGGGTCAGATGGCTCTATCTCCGACTCATGGAGATCAGGACAAGTCGTATGGATGGCTGGAAACTCTTGGTTCAACTCATTTCTAGACAATATCGAGATGAGGCTAAGCCTTAGCTTAGGCAGGAAATTAGCACACGCAGCATCCGAATCAGAGGAATATTTTCTAAGCCAAGAGAATCGAAGGAAGCTCGGATCAAATATGGAGAAGTGGGCAGGTCTTGAGATAAACAGGACTTCAAGGGGGCTTGGAGATTTTGAAATTATCAAACAGTCATCGGATACGGCTAGTGTAATTGTAAACCATTTTTCATCAGGGCCAATGGAAGCCGGTATAGTTGCTAGCTCATGGGAGTTCGCGAAAAAGAGACGGCATAAATTCAGATGGTCCGAGTCGGGAAGAGTATTACTTGTAAGCCTCGAGGCGGACGAAATTAACGTGCCCCTCCCAAAGGAAAGTATGCCTCATTGGTCAGAAAATATCCCTGCCATTGCTCCCGCTGACTATGTAAATTGGAATGATGTAAGGGAATTAGAAATGGGAGGGTGGGAATTGGACGGGGAGAGAAAAATAATGATCTCTAGAGACCTAATACTCAGGTTCGAGGAATTTTCATTACATAATATTCAATCATTGAATGACTCTAGATCTGATGATTACGTCTGGGAAGGAGTGGATGGTAAGAGGGCATTGTGGTGGACTGCACTAGCAGACACTTCAAGGCACCTTTTCATGGAGACAAAAAGACACGTGATGATATCAGACGCCAGTGATTGGATTACGAATTCCATTCGAAACCTCTCTTCAAGCGGATTAGGGATAATCTCAGAACCGCAGGTAGATTGGGATACCGGAGGCCTGGATGCCATACTAATCGGAACATTCCATCCAGCAATATCGGGCGGGATTATTTTGGGTTGCTGGGAGAGATCTACGGGTTCCAAAGGAAGAATTTTCCTTAGCATTGTAGATGGCAAAGTAAGAGTAAAAGTATGCCCTGTCAGGCCTTGAGTATTTGCAAAGTAATAATCTAGTCCTGTCAAACGTTATATCCGCCCCCGATGTCATAGGCACTGCTTCCTAGGGGGCCGGGGTGTAACAATGGCAATGAATCACAACCAATATGCTGTAACAGCCATCGTAGCAACCCTTTGTTTAGCAGGAATTTACACTATAATAGGGGCCGGGCTGTCCACCACAGAATCTGGTGGTTTCGAACCGGCAGGTTCGGACGTCGCAGATTTTGAACCTACTGGAGAAGGGGGAGTAGATACCGATGAAGATGGAATTCCTGACAGGATGGAGATGACTCTCTACGGAACAGATTGGAGAGAATTCGACACAGATAACGACGGTTTGAATGATGGATGGGAAATAAGAAATGGTCTTGATCCCCTAGATAACGGTGAGCCTGCTGATTCTGAGATTCCTTTCTCAGATACAGATAATGAAGATGAAACAGGCGAGCAAAATGAGACCTTCCCAAATCCCGATAATGGCCCATATGGCGATCCAGACCGAGACGGTTTGACGAATACCGAAGAGGCGGCTCTGGGAACAAAGCCCATGGATGCGGATTCTGACGATGACGGATTGAACGACAAGTGGGAATCAACCCATGTCCATGAAATTGTCACCCCCAATGGTGTGCTAAGGCTACTTGACCCTCTGAATGCTAACAGAGATTGCTACTTCCTCACTCCAGATGGCTCAGTAAACAGCCAAGGGCCAGACGCAAGACAACAGATCATGAACGAGCTAAGCAGTGCTGATTGGAATCTCGTTGCCAATGCCGATGGCGAGATTTCATGTGATGCGGCGCTTGACCTCGAGCAACCAACTCCCGATGGCCTAAGGAATTTCGTAGAGGAGAGATACGACACAAATCCTCTGCAGGAGGATAGTGACGGAGATCTAATCGCCGATAGACACGAGATTGCATTTGGCTCAATTGAGCTGGGGGTTCACTGCGGCGTCCCCGTTTTCGGTACTATCAGTCTGCAAGCACCTTTCCATGAATTCATGGAGGAGGCGGGTGATCTGACGTGGTTCGAGCAGGATATGGATGGCGATGGACGCCTGAATGGCCCAAGTGACTGGGACACAGATGGGGACGGAATGCCTGATGGTTTCGAATACTGCTATGGGGACTTACTGAATCCCTCAAATGCTACAGATGCGTATGGAGATCCTGATGATGACGGGTTAAATAATGTTGAAGAGTACGAAGTCGCATATACTTGGGGACCATCAAATTTCACAGATCCTGAGGATTTTGATACAGACAATGATGGGATGCCAGATGGATGGGAGTACCTGAGTGGGATTCACCCCAATGATGGTAGTAACGCCGATGACGACCCAGACTTCGATGGATACGACTCTGATGGGGATGGCGGGGTCAGGTATTCAGATATGGTAGGAGTTTCAACAATACAATCAATCGTCGTGGAGAAAGGAGACTACGTGCAAGTCAACAAGACAGTCCTATGGGTTAGGACCGTACAAGACAGCGAATATGTCAACATTCCAGTAAAGACCCTTACCGCCGGATGGGTATATCACATCAATGTCAATGTAGGCGATGAGGTCTCCAGCAGGCTACAAGATCTAATTATAGTAGTCGAGGAAGATGAAAGATTCACAAATCTTGATGAATTCAACGCTAGGGACCGGGACGGCGATGGAGCTGTCGATGGCAGATCAACAGACCCTCTATCCCCGGACACAGACGGGGACGGTCTTCTCGATGGGATTGAGGTGAATGGCTGGACAATTAGGATTGTCGACCACGGAGTAAGGGATGTGATTGTCAGAAGCGACCCGGGGGCATATGATACTGACAGAGACGGACTCTCCGATGCCGTGGAATATTACGAGACATTCACAAATGCCACTGATAGGGATACCGATTCCGATGGACTGGAGGATTTTACTGAAGCAATTGATGGCTTTGTTTGGAATGGCTCGGTTTACTTCACAAATGCCTCCGCCTTTGACACCGATAACGATGGCCTAGAGGACGGAGAAGAGGTAGTTGATGGCGAGGATCAATACATCACGCACGCCAACAATGCTGACAGCGATGCAGACGGGTTGAACGATGGTGGAGAGGTGCTGTTCGTTCCAAGGCCATGGCAATCCCCAACTAACCCGCTCAATAATGATACAGATGGCGACTCACAGCCCGATGGTTGGGAGATGCAGGTATTCTCTGTTCAACAGAACACCAATAGTCACAGCCTTTGGGTTGTAACAGACTGGTGGCTACCCCCTGGTTGCGACTCGATGATGGAGTGCGGACTTGGACCCGGTGGTTGGATATGGAAGAATTATTTGGATGGTTTCTCGTCTTCAGGAGACCGAGATGGCGACGGAAAAATAGATCCAGAATATTTCCTATGGGAACTAAATATCTCCGGTTTCTTCATTCCAGATGGTGGCAGATGGGCTTTGGATCCTTCATATGGTTCGATACCAGACTCCGCCTTCGACATCGATAATGATACTCTCATGAATTCCCAAGAGGCACCCGATAGGTGGGATACTAATCCCGTATCCCATGACACAGATGGGGACAAGCTACCAGACGGTTGGGAGGTTACATACTCGGAGGAATCCCTGATGCTGGGTCTGGTCGATAACAACACATTGGACGCTCTTGGGGCAAGAGGGCCAATGGACCCAAGAATGCCAGACTCTGACCTAGATGGAATAGATGATGGACAGGAGGATTTCGACGGTGACGGACTTAATCGCACGAATCTGATGAATAGGTATTGCCCAGGGTGGAATAACCCCCAAAATTCCGAGTGCCACATAGATCACATGACTGATGCAGGAAACAGGTTCTACGATGATTTGGAGAATTACACGAACTTCGAGGAGTATCAAAATGGGACAAATCCAGTAAACGCTGATACTGATGGAGATATATGGGAAGATGGATCAGAGGTTTATCACCAAGATCAGGACGATGATTCAATGTGGGCAGGATGGGAGTATTACTTTGGGTTCGACCCCTTCGATCCGGCCGACGCCAATGTCGACTCTGATGGTGACGGCTTCGTCAACAAATGCGAGAATAAATGGAATACCCATCCCAAAGATCCGACTAGCTTCCCATCACAGGGAGAGCTCTGCGACATGTTCAACTAAAGCGCGCATCTCCCAGACTAGTGTATCGATATGTCGTCTTGGGTGTTTCCCACAACTGCTGATGTGGGAATTAGAACATTTTCACATTCCCTCGAGGGAGTTATAGAAGAGGCCACTATTGGAATTCAGGAATATCAGATCTTGAAACATTTCACCCTAAAAAATAACTTCCCAAGGAGTACTGGGACTTGGGCAGTACCGACGGGAGGGGATATTGAAAGAGGGCTAGTAAGATGGCTCGAGGAGGTACTTTACAGGGGCTATGGAGAGGGTCAGTGGCTGGTGGAATCATCAATATCAGTCTCCGATGAGTACGTAACTGGACATGTCTCATGGGTCGACGCAGACCTAGTAGATAGGGAGATTGAGGTCAAGGCNATAACGATGCATGAATTGGTATTGAGGGAAGTCCAAGAGGGGGAGATCGTTGTCGGTGAACACCTCGGGGTTCCTGATTTCGAAGGACCAGGGTGGATGGCACAAGTTGTTTTGGACATATGAAGCGATTACTAGGATTTCATCCACATCTGTCCGTTGGCACCTTTGGATGTAGGCTTTTGCAAACAAGAATCTATGAAATATTGATTATTCCTCAACATTGAATTTCCTGTAAACTTCATTGGTTGTGCGTGTGACTCTGATAAAAGTAGTACACTTTGGAAGGTCCTTTATCCTCCTAGCTCCGACATATGAGCAAGCCGATCTAACCCCTCCCAGAATTGACTGAACAGTCTCTTCAAGACTTCCTCTATATGGGACCCTAACTTCCTTTCCTTCGGGAGCGCGATGCTTGGCAATTTCCCCATAATATTCCTGCATNGCTTTAGCAGANGACATTCCGTANAAAGACTTGTACATTTTTCCATTATCTCCCTCTACNAGCTCACCCCCAGACTCGTCATGACCGGCCAACATCCCCCCTAACATTACGAAATCAGCTCCAGCGGCGAAGGCCTTGGCAATATCTCCGGGCGATGAGCAACCGCCATCTGCCATCACATGGCCTCCTAGGCCATGAGCCGCATCCGCACATTCAGAGATAGCAGAAAGCTGAGGATATCCCACTCCTGCAACCTTTCTGGTAGTGCACACTGAACCGGGACCAATCCCCACCTTGACTACATCAGCACCTGCGAGAATCAGTGCCTCGGTCATCTCTCTAGTAGCGACATTCCCAGCAATAATTATTGAATCTGGGAAATTCCTCCTTACATCCTTAATGAACTCCAAGAAGACCTCCCTGTAACCGTTCGCAACGTCTACACATATCATGGAGAGTCCCTCACTTGTGCCCATCTTCCTTTTTAGAAGCTCCAGACTATCTTCAGTCGAACCGCATGTAATGGCCACAAATTTTGGATCCACGCCGTTTTTCCAAGCATTAGAGCATTGCCTAGTTGAGTAGAATTTCTGCAGACAAGTCAGCATTCGATGCTTCTGCAGGACTTCAGCAACGCCGAATACGCCCGTAGTGTCCATATTAGCGGCGACTACGGGGACTCCTTCCCAAGTCGCATCTGAATGCCGAAACTTGAAATTCCTTACCAAAGTCACATCCGATCTTGAAATCAATGTACTGCGCTTAGGTCTAATCAATACATCATCAAATGTTAGCTTGACATCCTGCTCAACCCGCATTGGAACCTTACTACTCCAACGAAGGTGGACTTAAGAGAATTATGTTTCCTGTAAACTCACACAGAAATAACCGGACCGGGGTTGTCCCAATAGTGCCAAAGTTGCCTCTGATTTCCATCCCAAGATGTAAAATAGATTTTATCTCCCAATGATGTTATCCACCATGGCCAACTCCCTGTTTCACCTGGATTTGCATCAACAATCAGATTGGTCCCTGCCTCTGTCCCATCTGTCCTCCACAGCTCCTCTCCATTTTCCCCATCATTTGCTGAGAAATATAAATGGCCATCATGAGACAATGCGTAGTCCCCATGCCAATGCGCGGTAGATCCCCAGCTTAGGCTACTATTCTCTCCCTGCCGGATATCCCTTACCATGGTAGTTCCCGCTTCGGTACCATCGGTCCTCCAAAGTTCATATCCATGGACGCCATCATTCGCGGAGAAATAGATGAAGCCATCCATCTCCTTCATTGGACCAGTGGGGTTGCTTGAATTATTACCGGGATTGATATCCTTGATCATATATGTTCCAGAATTGGTACTATCACTTATCCAAAGCTCCCGTCCATTAGCTCCGTCATCTGCTGAAAAAACAATTTTACTTCCCAGCTTAGTCAACCACATCGGGTTGCTTGAATTCCCCTCACCTTCCCAGATATCTTTCACAATATCAGTCGTAAATTGGTCCCCTAGACTGAAATGTAACTCTTGGCCATGTACTCCATCATCTGCAGATAGGAATAACCCTCCAGATCCTCTAGTAAGCTCGCCAGGATTACTAGTAGCAGCTCCTGGCATTATGTCCTTGACGAGATAATGCCCACTGCCAACTCCAAATGTATTTCCTAGAGCGTATCTGTAGAGCTCCCTTCCATAGTCATCGGTCTCAGCAGTAAACCACACCTGCTGTCCTATCAAAACCATATCTCTTGGCATGGAACCTTTCCAATCACCACAACAATAGGTGGAGTTTAAGTAAACCCAGGTTTCATCCTCAGCCCTGATATTGGCAACCATCTGGGTACCTGCAAAGGTGCCATCGCTGATGAACAGCTCTTCACCAGTGGGGCCCAGATTTGTGCCGTCTTCTTGTGCTGAAGTGTTGCCCGGATTGCCACGTGTATGAATCGCTGAGAAAATAACCCTATCAGGGTTGTTTCCAGTTTTGGGAATTATCTCTAGGTTACTTATTCCAACATAATCGAAGGTCGTTCCACAACAATAGTAATTCCAACCTTCCCAAAGGTCGCTGACAAGTACAGTGCCTTCTTCTGTACCATCACTCACCCAGAGGTCGGCTGCTGACCAGGTTGACTCGTCCCTCCACTGATTGTAGGCAGTGAAGAATATCACTTCCTCGCCAGCAACAATCTCAGCAGGAAGGAAAACTCCGTCATGACCTCTATCCCATATTGAGCTGGGGTTCGAGCATTCTTCCTCATCTTCTCCCGTGGTTGCATTCTGAATTGTCTCACATTCCTCACCCCGAATGTCTTTGACAATGTAGCTACCAGAAACGGTACCATCGCTCCTCCATAGCTCCCATCCAGAGTCGCCATCATCAGCTATGAAATACAACACACCTCCCATCTCAACCACTCTTTGTTGAGCCCAGTCGTGTTCTCTGGTTGTCTGATTGTATACCATGCCGAAATCCCCTGGACACTCTCCGACTGTGGTGTGAACCTCTTCATAGGTCACTTTGCCGTCATCATTTACTCCAAGTCCCTGACCATCGTCAAATCCAATATCCATGAAATATCCTGGATTAGCAAGAGGGCAATTTTCGGTATTGTAAACAATTGTGTGGGTTAGTTGAGACATTGTGTACCCAAGGGCGAAGATAGTGTTTTCAAGATTGGCAATTTGGTCCTCTTTCTGTGCTAATTCTGAGGTTAACCCTAGTAACTGACTTTCCAAGTCATCTATTTCAGATTCTAGGGCGGATATTTGTCCCAATATAACGGAGTTATTTCCTTCAGAGACATTCAGTTGATGTAGTAAACCATCCCTTTGGTTGATTAGATCCGATATGTCTTCTTCGTATCCTGATATCATAGTTGTCAGGTTAGAAACTGTGGATTCTAGAACTGCCAAAGAAGTGACGGATTCGGCCAATGCGGCCTCCAGAGTTGAGATTTGTTCTAACGATGAGTTATGATCGGATATTGAATCTGATAATTCTGCCTCTAGTGCTGCTATCGTTTCATCTTTCTCTGAATCATTGCCAGTACATCCGGATAGTGTTGAACTACAGAAGACCATCACTATCAATGCAGTCCTTAACCTCATACTACCGTTAGCCTGACAAGGACTCTTAGAAGTTCCTCCGAATTTGACTCATTTCGCATACAATATGTCAGGTGATGACCGGGCCAGGATTATCCCAATAGTACCACAATTCTCTTTGATCACCGTCCCAGAGTGAAAAATATAATTTGTCACCTACGGAATTAAATTGCCACGGCCAGCTACCATCGGAGCCGTTGTTGAAGTCTGTGACCATTTGAGTACCTGCAGAAGTCCCATCCGTCCTCCATAATTCTGGTCCATGTATGAAATCATCCGCTACGAAATAAAGCATGTCCTGATGGACAACTGTCCATTCTTTGACCGCCAATCCTCCAGTAAACCATATACTGCTATTATTCCCCTGGGCGATATCTTTCACCATGATAGTGCCCTCTTCAGTNCCATCTGTCTTCCAGAGCTCCTTTCCATGTACTCCATCGTCNGCAATNAAATANACCTCGCCGTTGTAAACCTCCATATCCGGATTATCTCTTCCCTCATTGTTGCCAGAGGAGGCCATGCTCCCCCCGTAAAAACCACTAGGGTTACTAGAGTTGTTCCCCGGATTGATGTCTTTAATCATGTACGTGCCTTCTTCGGTATTGTCGGTTATCCATAATTCTCTGCCATTTTCTCCATCATCAGCCGAGAAAACCAATTTACTCCCGAATTTTGTAAAATGCCTCGGATTACTGGAATTGTCAACTCCTGGCCAGATGTCTTTTACAAGATTAGTCGTAAATGCATCCCCCAATGAAAAATGAAGCTCCTGTCCAGTGATACCATCATCTGCGGATAGATACAGTCCACCAGATCCATGCGTCAGGTACATAGGATTACTAGTTTCTACGCCAGAATTAATGTCTTTGACCAAGAACAAGCCACCTCCTAATTGGAGGCTGTATCTATACAATTCCCTTCCGTAGGATTCCGTCTGAGCAGTGAACCAAATTTGCGACCCCTTTAGAACCATGTCTCTTGGTATGGAACCATCAAAATCAGCACAACAGTATTCATTTGAAGATCCAAAACTACTTGTCTCTGGTTCTATGTTGGCTAACATCCTTGTTCCGGCTTGTGTTCCATCCGAAATCCACAGCTCCTCTCCCTTTGGAAACCCTTGGTCTCCCGTATTTGCTATAGCCTTAATAGCACTGAAAACAACTCTGTCTGGCAAATTACCATTTGAGGGAACTACCATTAGGTCTCTGGGTCCTGAATAGTAGAATTCACACCCGTCGCAAAAATAATCCCAATCTATCCAGATATCATCAACTACATGGGTTCCTTCTGCGGTGCCATCACTCACCCACACATCCGCGAAATTCGTAGCCTTAGGTGCGTTAAAAGCCGTGAAGAATATTTTTTCGTTACCTGCGACTATTTCTGTCAGAAAGCCTGGTGCAGCATCCCCCCATCCCCAATCTCTCACCGATCCGGCATTCGTACAGTCCTGATATTGCTCACCGGTTTCAGGGTCAACAGCAGATTCACAATCCTCTCCAAGGATGTCTAAAATCATGTATGTGCCATCCAACGTTCCGTCACTCCTCCATAATTCCCATCCGTGAATCCCGTCGTCTGCCGTGAAATATAGGACTCCTCCCATTTGGACCACCCTCTGAGGTCCCCAATCATGTTCATTCGAGGTCTGGTTGTAAACCATCCCGGCGTTTCCCGGACATTCGCCGACGGACCTGTGAACCTCATCTCCAGCAAGAATACCATCTCCCTCAATGCCAGCTCCCTCTCCATTGTCAAAACCTATATTCATTACTAAACCTGGATTCCCCAAAGGACAGCCCCCAACTACATATTCCAAGCTGTACGTCACCGATTGGATTACAGATTCCAAAGCTTGGATAGTCTGTTCAAGATCCAATACATCGGTCAAGAGTAGATTTATGGTATTATTTAGAGATTCAATGATGGCTTCTTTCTGTGCAATCAAATCATTCAGATCAGAAATCTGTTGATAGATTTCAGCATTATCACCTTCAGTTTCGTTAAGTAGAGAGAGGGCCAAGTTCAGTTGTTCGTACAGGCCATCTCTTTCTGATTCAGTCAAAGAGAGATTATTCCTGATATGATTTATTTGATAGTTAAGAGATTCCACATCCGCGATTGCTAGGTTTAGAGCTTCTTCCATCAAGGTGTAATTTGTATTTCCATTCTCCAACTCTGCTATTTTTTCTGATAATTCGGCTTCCAGGGCCTCAACTCTTTCATCATTTTCAGTATTATTACCCGTACAACCGGATAATATCGAACCTAGGAAAATTAACACGATGACTGTTGACCGAACTCTCATGCATTACCTTGTTGCTCGAGATTTTTAGAAGTTCCTCTTTATTCACTTTGAAAATCAGTAGAAGTAATAATTCGTATTCCAATCAAATATTTTGGTGCTCGTGCCGGGATTTGAACCCGGGTCGTCGCCTCGAGAGGGCGACATGATGGACCGAACTACACCACACGAGCGGTGACAACGCTACCCACCTTCTATATTTGAAAACAGTGGACAAATCAAACTTACTTTCACTTTCACTTTCAGGTTAACTCCGTTGCCTCCCTTAATATGCCGACGAATTATGCCATAGACCATGAACAGAGCAAAAGAGCGAAATCAGGAAGTAACTTACCGAAGGAGAGAAGATCCTTACAGAATTGTACCACTAAGCTCTCTCAGGAAGACGAACATGGAACTCAGGCCGAGCAATGAGACACTCGTATGCGGAAATGGCAGGTTGGCATCTTTGGGAGCGTGGAAGCCATTACCGAGACTCGCCACCCCAGTAGAGGTCAGCCCATCCTCATGGAAGGGTCTCAGAGCCAGGGTTATGGCCTACTCAGATGGCATTGGAGCGTCGATATAATGTCTAAGACAAGCAGGCTGAGAGAGGAAGTAAGGTCCTTTCTGG
>FUFK010056994.1_pt1 | contig 18060 bp, 29 predicted proteins | sample 1021851 | NCBI WGS metagenome assembly FUFK01 (sample SAMEA51879418, study PRJEB19060) | metagenome
TATCAACTAAGTGGAGACGAGTTTGGTATGTCTAAAAAAGATCTTGCCACATTGAAACAAGCCGCATCAGGTCAAGGATTGAAAGTACAAAATAGAACACAGGTAAGCCAACTATCAGGCGACATTTCCGATGTAGCTCAAGATAGTGTTTCTAAAGGCAAAGTAGGAGCTGTTTTAGACCTTATTGCCGCACCAGAGTCAGGAGGCAGATATGATGCTGTGTATCCTGGAAAACGTAGACCACAGATACTAGACATGAATCTACAAGATCTAGAAAAAGACATGCGTAGACGTGGTAGTAGATATGGAAGTAGTGCGTCTGGTAGATATCAATATATCAGAAAAACATTGTCTGGACTGGTAGACCAAATGAATCTTAGTCCTAAGAAAGATAAATTTGATCCTGCGACACAGGACAAAATTGCCATATTTCATTTAAGATCACAACACGGTTTAGACAGATGGTTACGCGGTAACATGACAGATGAACAGTTTCTTAAGAAATTATCAAGAACTTGGGCTGGGCTACCTGATCCCAAGACAGGTAGAAGTTTCTATGCAGGCGACGGAATGAACAAAGCTGGAGTTAAAGTAGCGTCTACATTAGATGCATTAAGCGACATCAAAGGCTTGGCTTGATATGTCACGTGCTGGCAAATTATTAATCGCTCATCCTCGAGTACCTAAAGGAACAATTTTTCATAGAGCAGTGATATACCTGTACCAAGACAGCCCTGATCAAGGAAGTATAGGAGTTATAATAAACAAACCTAGCAAATTTAAGTTACGTGATGTAATGGCTGAACGTGGTTTAAATTATCCTTTCAACAAACATGTAATCTATCATGGAGGTCCTGTAACTCAACAGGCACTTGTTTTATTACATACAGACGAATGGCGAAGTACTAACACAGCTCCCGGAGGTTCTAATCTTGCAGTTAGCAGTGATGATGTAATGATGCAAAAGATTGCACAGGGCGATTATCCTGTGTATTGGAGACTACATGGCGGTATGTGTGGATGGGCACCTGGACAACTTGATGCTGAAATGAAAGGTGAATGGCCATATAGGACTGAAAACAGTTGGCTTACCGCAGAAGCCAGTGATACTTTTATATTCAGTGGCCGCGGAGAGAAGCAATGGCAAGATGCTTTTGAACTTAGCGGATCTCAGATGTTTGACCAGTATTGGTAATATAAAATAAATATTATTATGCTGGAGATTGATGCAAATGAAAAATATTTTCGCGAATATAGAGATTGCTATTGTCCTAATAGCAATGTTTTTCGCTACACAAACATACGGACAAGAACCTAAAGAAATTCCAAATGGTACAGATATAGGAGTTGTAAAACTGCCAACCTTTATTGATTGTGGTACAAGTGAAGCAATTGAGAAAGTAATGGAGAGTTATAAAACAGAACTGCCTTTCGCAACCTATAACAGCGTTATTATGATACCCCCTGGTAACATGCTACAAGGCAAAACCACACTATACATAGATCCGAAGACAGGATCATGGTCAGAAATATTCGAATTACCTACTGCAAGTGGTCCTAATCCATTTGGACTTGAAAAATGTATTATTGGGTTTGGAACAGGTTTCAAACCTTTTGTAGAACAAAGTAAGACTTGAACTTTGATACCTTTATAGTGTATCTAATAATTGTTGTTTTGATAGTTTATAGTTACTATCTTTCCAAATAGCTTTTAATTTATCCAATGCGGTTCCTACAGCTGGTCCACTCTTCATGCCCTTGTCTAGCAAATCTCGACCCTGTACAGGAAATACGGGTGCTTGGAATTGGGCTAATAGTTCTGCTAGTTGTTTCTGTCCTTGCATCTGTGCTAGGGCGATAAGTTTTGCTTTGTCTTCGCCTGCTATAATCATGTCTTCTGCGGTCTTTTGATTAAGCCTTTGAGACTTGTTAACCACAAGGAAATGTAGCAGATCCTTTTCGCCTCTGCTCATCTTCCATCTATCTCCGATGTTACTATCAGAAACTAACACAGCTAAACCTATCACAGGATGATCGTATGTAATTCTGTCTAGTTGCTCCTTGTTGTTGGTTGTAAGTCCTATTGCTCCTGTAACATTTGTTTGATTCATATAGGTTAGAATAGCATCTAAGTTACTTCCCATCAACATCTTTGATATCTCTTGCCAAATTCTTTCAGCAGATATCTTCCGAAGGCCTATCACGTTAGCCTTAATGGCCGCGATTGTATCTTCGTCCCATACTGGATTCTGTATCTTACTTTGAAACCTAAAGTAACGCAATATTCTTAGGTAATCTTCTTTAATCCTTTCAACAGGATCTCCAACAAATTTGCTAACCTTATCCTGCAGATCATTCATACCGCCGAAGTAATCGTAAAGCCTACCGTCAAAGTCAATGCTCATAGCATTATATGTCAAGTCTCTTCTTCTTGCATCTTCTTTCCAGTTGGTAATAAAACTTACTTCTGCTTTTCTACCATCTGTTTTATCATCTGACCTTAATGTGGTGATCTCAAACGGCTCACCATTTATGACTGCGGTAATTGTACCATGCTCTATACCTGTTGGAACAGTCTTTATTCCTGCATTGGACAGTATTTCCTGCATCTTTTCTGGAGTAGCATCACTTGCCAAGTCAATATCTTTAGGCAATTTATCTAACATGAGATCTCTCACTGCTCCGCCTACCAGTCTAATATCAAAGTTATTTTGTTTGAACACTTTACCTAGCTTCAATAACTCAGGAGTCATTAGACTCTTAAACTCAGGAGAGTTGACGTTTTCTATATCAGTTGCCTTCATGTTATTATTTATCGGGTGATATTATGCTGTTAATTTTCCAAGGAGTAAAGCAAACTGTTCCTAAGCTGATATGATCTGCTCCGTAATTCCTATAATATTGAGCATGATAACGTTTTGTAACACCTCCACCTGCAATAACNGTGACATGTGGGTGCGTCTTTTTTATATAATCTATCAATCTCAATGTATGTGGCACAAGTATTTTCCCAGACAATCCTCCCTTTTCACTTGGTAACGTATTACTTGCATGTGTTTGATTATACCCTGCATCGACTATTTTGTCAACCAGTTTGTTACTCGAAGTAGGAGGTATTTTACAGATACACCAATAACGTTTTGTTTTAGGAAAGATATCAAAATAGGGAAAACTTGTAGCATCCTCATCGCTATCTATATTAGGACAACTTATGTTTACTTCTATGCTTTGATTCTCAGGAACAATGCTATCAAAGTTTACCCAATCCCATTTATGTATAGGAGCAATACTCATTACATCAAAACTGCCTCTACGTTTCATGCCTTCTCGGATGCCAGGGTTTCGTAAACCTATTTTGTTACGCCAACTCCACCCTGCTTCACTTCGTACATACCTTAGTGTCTTTAAGATCTGCAAAGCCAACCCCGGTCTAGGTTCAACTGTCCAACTACCTGTTACACTAATTGCATTTTGAAATTTTAAATAGTTTCCAAACGGAGCGGCAATAAAAAACTTCATGGCATTTGAAACAATGCTCTAATGTTTTCAATACGTGGAATAGGCTTTCTAGCAAAGACNACCCATTTGATTCCCATGGACTTCAACCACATAGGATAGTTTGTATTTACATATTCTTTGAAACTGCCGCCAGTTGTATATACATCGTCAACAATCATCACTTGATGTCGTGTGTCACCAGTTGCATAGGGTTGTAGACGTTCTGCTAGTTTTAATCCGCCACGTGGAATGCCTTCAACTTTACAGAAAGGTTGTTTTTGATAATCCATTATCATAGTGGCAAAACAATCCCATTCTGCATCACTAATTGCATCACATTCTATCTTCCATTTTAATTCTAATCCTGAATGTGATGTAAATGTTTTCTTTTGAAATAAGTCCATTATCTATTTTCTTTCACNGTTTGTACCATAAATTGCACAGATGCTGTTGGAGTTTCTTTATTAACTCCATGGGCTAAATTTACAACATACGGTTTTGTTTTCATTTGATCAATATATTCTTGTGTAACTCTGACAATAGACCCTCCACTTACCAGCACGTTAGGATCAATACCGCCTTGCATAGGAATGTCTATATTATCTTTTGCCCATTCTAAAGGCACATCATTACTTAGATTTATACAGTCAGGATTAACCCAACGTGTAAAAGTTTTTACTTCTTTGCCAATCAGTCTTGGAAAAGCAATTATGCCTACTTCTGGATAATACTTTCTAATATAATCTACAATCTTTGAAGTAGGATTAAAGCAGTAAGGAACAAGATGAGAAATGTGTATGTCACTTGCCCAACTATCAAAGATTTGAACTGTGTCACAACCTGCTCTAATTTGTTCAACAAGGTGTTGTATTATATAGACAGATAGCCTTTCCATTATGTATTGTCCTTCTTTTGGATCAATATCATGTGTGCTTCTGATTCCGGACATGTATCTATACAAAGTCCATGGTGCTCCTGCAAAACCTATTAGGCTTTTGGACTTATCTAATTCTTCACGTGTTTGGATGATAGCATCGTAAACTGGTTTGCATTTATGAATAAATGCATCCATATCTGTTTCTAGCATTGAAATATCAAACTCGCCCATAACAGGTGCAGGCGTGTAATCAAGATCTTGTCCTAAAGCATATGGTATAATCAATATATCAGAAAAGATAATTGCCGCATCCATATCAAATGCTTCTATAGGTTGAAGAGTTATTTGTGTAGCTTTTGATGGAGTAAGGGCCATATCTAAAAAGCCCTTACTGTTATTTTTAATTTCCATATACTCTGGCATGTATCTTCCTGCTTGACGCATTAACCAGATAGGATTCAGTCCTGCTTCCTTATTTTTTATAGTGCGTTGGAGTCTAGTAAGCATTACCAGTACCCCATAGCTCTACCAAATCCAAATATATGTAAGCAGGCAAAGTATGATGTCATAACTAATGGCCATGCCGCTTGCCTCCTAATGAAAGCATAAATGCTTAAACATGCTCCTGCAAAACTTACAGGATAAATTAAGTGCATGGGAGGATGTTGTGCCGTAACAGCAATCCAAGTCATTGAAACAAGCACACATAGGCTTGCAACAGTTTCGAAATAGAATGCTGTAGTGTCACTAGTGTAGCTTCTGATCCAAAAGTCTTTTACCTTTTGTATCATTTCAGCCATGCTATTTTTTCTCCAGCCTTAACTCTACGCTCTTGTTCTTCTACCGAACCAGGATACTTCCAAGCCCAAATGGCAACAAGTGCCATAAAGCCACCGCTCCATGCTACTGCTTTGATATTCTCTGTAGTGAACCACAGGAACGCCAAAGAAGATGCCATCACAGCAACCATTAGGTACTTTCCCTTTGTAGGAAATACTTTCTTTTGTACCCAATTAGTCAGGAATGGTCCAAAGTATTTGTGATTGTATAACCAATCGTGCATTTTCTTAGAACTCTTAGCAAAACAATATGCCGCAAAAACTAGGAATATTGAAAATGGAATACCAGGAACTATTACTCCTACGTATGCCATGCCTAGGGACGCAAAACCAAGTCCCATCCATATATATTTTTTAAATTTACTCATGTAATACCTTTCTTAGGGCAGACGCACAATCCTCTATCATAGCATCTGTATGAAAAGGAGTTGGTGCAAATCTTAACCTCTCGGTTCCAACTTGTACTGTTGGATAGTTTATTGGCTGAACGTAGATATTATATTCTTCTAATAATCTGTCGCTCAGTAGTTTACAACGAACAGCGTCCTTAATCATTACAGGGACGATATGGGTTGTTGACTCCGGATGAATTTCTATTGAAAATTTTTCTAATTTGTTTCTTAATTTAGCAGATTGTTCTTGATGTTGTTCACGTAATTCGTTATGGTCTCTAACATATTTTATGCTAGCCAATGCTCCTGCACAAATAACTGGACTGGTTGAAGTTGTGAAAATAAAACCTGATGCAATAGATCGGATTGCATCGATCACTATGGCATCTGCGGCAATGTAACCACCCTGCATACCAAATGCTTTTCCTAGTGTTCCATTTACAATGTCGATTTTATCTTGAAGTCCTAATTCTTCTATTTTGCCTCCGCCATTCTTTCCATACAATCCTACTGCATGAACTTCGTCTATGAATGTAATTGCATTGTATTTTTCTGCGAGGTTGCAAATGTCGAGCATAGGTGATGTGTCTCCGTCCATGCTATACACAGACTCAAACACTATGCAAGGAGTGCCTTTGACACTTTTCAATCTATCCTCGAGTTCGCCCATATCATTGTGCTTCCAAACAATTTTTTCAGCACCACTGTGTCTTATTCCCTGTATTAGAGAAGCATGATTCTTGCTATCACTTAGGAACACAATGTCGGGAATGATTTTGCTTAGGGCAATCAACGTCCATTCATTTGCAACATAGGCGGACGTATACATCAAAGCACTTTCTTTGTTATGTAACTTTGCCAGTTCGTGTTCTAATGCAACATGATAGTGGCTTGTGCCTCCGATATTTCTTGTGCCTCCACTACCACTTCCTGTTTGATCTAAAGCAGTATGCATTGCATCTAGTACAACTTTGTGTTGTCCCATGCCTAAGTAGTCATTAGAACACCAGTTAACAATATTTTTAATGTTATAAGGACCATACCAGATAGCTTTAGGAAAGTCTCCTCTTTCCCTTACTATGTCGTTAAATACCCTGTATTTTCCTTCAGCTTTTAAGTTCTTTATTACTTGTTGGAAGGGTTTCTTTTCTATCATATTCTTTTTGTTTCTTTTCTAGGTATGCTTTATATGTTTTTTGATCTACCCAGGTGTATGTTCCCATAAATGGGTGTATGACATTAATAATACCTGCTCGAAGGCTTTCTTTCTCAGCTTCGTCATAGGCATTAAACAAGTCTTTAATCCACTTTATCATTAAACTATTTAACTAAATATTACGTAATGGGGAGAAATAATGAGTTGCGGATGTGGACGATCACCAACTGGCAAATGCATAGGATGGCATAAATTGACAGAAGAACAATATGTGCAGAAACTTGCAGATTATAGAGAGAAACAAAAACAAAAGGAACAAGGCGGCCCTAGCGGAATGGAACCAACAAGATACAATACTTGGGAGCATAAAGGCAAGGAAGTCGACTTTTAAGGAGGTTAAATGGCTAAGATTAATTTTTCAGGAGTTAGTATACACGAGCCAACATTTCACAAAACAAGTATTGGAAGAAATGCATCTAAGTGTAAGATGAACAAGCACAAAAGAAGAAGTCATAAAGGCTACAGAGGACAAGGAAAAAGATAATGGCAACAATTAAGTGTAAAGGATTAACTGGAGTTGTTTTTGATTTAACTGTGACTATGGGCTCAACTACGATGAACGGGTTGACTGCACTAGCACAGGCAGTAGAAGGATCACCAATTACAACTGCAATGTATGGAGAAGTCCGGGCTGATTCTGATCCTGCTATCAATCAAACAAATGACGGTGCTAAAACACTTACAGCCGCAGGGCTGGCAGAAGGTGATTTAGTAATTTGTGTTGCTGATCAGTCAGGCAATAAGGAAGTAAGGCAAGAGTATAGAGGTGCTATTGCATCTGCTAAACGTAAAGGTTTAGCCGCAGGTGCTACTGGGGCAAACTATTACAGAACTTTAAACACATGGAATAAAAATAGACTTCCTAATCCTTACGAAGTAAATGCATACAATCCCGATGACGACGAAAACACTGGAACCCTAAACGCAAGTAGACCTTGGACTTAAAAAGGTTAACCCCTAGCTAAATTAATAACTAGGGGCTTTCAACTTATGTTTTGTTTCCAGGCTATGCCCGTCTGTGTACTTCGTATGTTATATCATTTTTTCTTATTAGTATTCTCCACAAAGTCGTAAAACTTTTGTGCTGTTTCTAAAATTTCTTCCACACCTGGAATATCAGGCATTGCCACTTTGGTGACAACATCGTCACCTTCATTACGCTGACTTATCTCCCAGCCTTGGTACTTGAATCCATATTGCATGGCACATTGATCTTTAGCCATCTCTAGGATCTTAGTACGGATTTCATATCCAGTTTTATTTGTTTTTACTTGGGGTACAAATGACTTCATAAATTCAGCCATTTCTTTTGGGTCTCTAAACATGTGTTTCTCCTTGTGTGTTTGTGTGTACCTTTATTTATTAAGGATGCAATTCGAAGTTTTGCAAAATGGCCTGCAAAGTAATATTTTCCTTGTCGCCAAATATATAACCACAAGTGTCCACAGGAATAAAATGTGTTGTGTCGCCATCTTGTAGTGGGTAAGTAGGATCATGTATAATTTCACATGGAAACTTATCTACGCCAAAACTTTCAGCAACTGCAACTGCGGTTCTCATTTGAACTTCTGTAACACCAAGTACCAAAACAGTACCAAAACCTTGTGATGTTTCTTTTTGCCAAGCATTGAATAGCTCTTCATCTACATTGTATCCAGGCTCTGCGTTATGTACAAATGTACTGCCGGCATGTGATGCCTGAGCCATTGCTTTTCCTGGATTCATTGAATCCAAATCAGTTCTCATTAAAATATATAATACAGGTATCATTACATTACACTCAATACAATATTAGTGACTGCTAACACTACCATGACTTCCAAAATGATCATGTGTTCCTCCTAAAACATTTGATAACTGAAAAGGATCAAACAAAGGATAAACTGCTCCTAGGCTTACTCTATATCCTTCAGTGGGTGCTTCACCTCTATGTACCAAATGAGAATTAAATATTACCATTCTTCCTAATTTGAAAGGCACACGTTTCGATTCAAAAACAGTATCTCCAGAACTGCCATGCCCCATATAAATTACACTTAAATGGTTTTCGTCCTCAGCATCGATATGATCTGAACCATTCATGTTAGGCAATTGGGCATTAAGCAAAACTCTTGCACAGTGGCTAATGTTATAATTTTTACAGACATCATTATATATGCAACGATTAAAATAATCTATGAACCACCAATACTGTCCTGTAAACATGTCATCTTTCATTAGTGTATTGCCAAAAAACTTTGTGTTCTCAAAGTCTTTATGTGACGAGTTTGTGTAAGTTACAGGCATAAGCTCTAGCTCTTTACTTACAGACTCTACAAGCCAATCCGGAAAATAATTGTCTACAATTTCTATCATGTGCTTTCCTTTGCAACTTCATACACTATATTATATATACGACACAATGTCAACCTAAAAGATTACCAAAATATTTTCTGTTTGATAAATAACTCGATACGAAAATTAGGTCAATTTTTTTTTGACCAAAATTTTTTTTGACTTGAAAACAGGAAAAGGAAAAATAAATGACGCAACTAATATCCCCTACAAAGTTTACGAAGACAGTTGGCCTTTTAAGGTCATTTTTTTTGGACAAAGGTTTTAAAGAAGTCCATACACAAAACAGACTATCAATACTCGCCGCATGTGAAGATCCATTCAATGTAGCAACATACAACTACGCAGGCCAAGTATGGCCCTTGCCACAAACAGGCCAGATGTGGCTAGAACATGAACTCCTTTCCAAGCCCGATGAAAAGGGCTTTTTTTGTGTCAGCACATCCTATAGGCAGGAACCAAACGCAATACCAGGAAGACATGATATAATATTTCCTATGTTTGAATTTGAAATGCCAGGCGACATTAATGACCTAAAAGCAATGGAGTACGAGCTTGTGGACTACCTTGGATTTAAAAAGCCAGAAGAAAGAACATACGAAGCATGGCAAAGACATTTTGAATTAGGTGCTGAAGCAGAACTAGAAGCAGAGCATGAAAACAAAATGTATGATGAATTTGAAACTGCAATGATTACAGACTTTCCAGAATTTACTTCACCATTTTGGAACATGAGCAGATACGAAAGCGGAGTGCATAGCAAAAAGATTGACGTGATATTAGGTGGCATGGAAACAATAGGTAGTGCTGAACGTAGCACAGATGTTGACATGATGAGAGATACTTTTCATACAATTACTGAAGGTGCTTATTCTAAATTGTTGTTTGAATTATTCGGACAAGATAGAGTTGAAGCAGAGCTTGAAAAGTTCTTAGAGTTTGACTTCTTCCCAAGAGTGGGTGGAGGCATAGGCATGACTAGAATGATTGCCGCACTAGACAAGTAGTAATGATCTGGGGTGATGAAATTGGTAGACATGCACGATTGTTTCTCGTGTGCTGAATGTACTGCAATATATTTAGCGTGGAGGTTCGAGTCCTCCCCCCAGAGCCAACTATTACGTAATAGCTAATACCTATTAGACAAAGCTATTTTTTTGTGTTATTATGTTTTAAATACTATTATACACAGGAGAAGATATGCCAGCACGTAATCACAAACAGTGGTTGAAGAAACCAGCTGTTGAATTTATAAGTAGCACAGCCTACAATAGTCCAGAAATATTTGAACAAGAACAGGAACTTATCTTTAAGAAAGTTTGGGTTCCTATGTGTCACATAAGTGAAATGTATAACTTAGGCAACTTTAGGACCACACAGATTGCCGGGGTTAATGTGATAGCAATCAACGAAGGCAAACAAGTTAAGGCCTANNTAAACAACAATCCCGTAATGACAATGCCATCAGGCACGGTAATGCACTACCAAGGCACTGAATTGCATTGTGAAGTCAAACATGGAGGAATGGTTTGGGTAACACTCAATCCTGATCCTGAAATGACTGTAGAACAATGGACAGCAGGCGCATTTGATTGCATCAGTGATGCAATCGACACAGAAGAACTAGAAGTGTTTCATTATCACAAAGCAATTATTCCAACCAACTATAAACTTTGGCATGATACCAACAGTGAGTTCTATCATGACTTCATGCACTATTTCAATCGAGTAACAGGATTCAATGATGAATACTTTGCTCGCAAGAACATTGCATTTGACAACGGCCATGTCAATGTAAGTTCTTTCACAGTCAACTACACAGAATTTGATAAGGATGGAGATAGAGGAGAACTGTCATTTCCAAACCTTCCGCCCAACCAATGGTACATGGTTGACCTGTTTCCTGGATTTAATTTCAATCTACGAGGGANTGNTTACAGAAGCGATTCAGTAACTCCATTAGGTTGCGACAAAGTGCTAATAGAATTTAGAGGTTATGGTTTACGTAAGGACACGCCTGAAGAGCGAGGCCAAAGAATAAGACATCACAATACTATATGGGGACCGTTTGGTAGGAACCTTCATGAGGACCTACTTGGAGTCACGGGACAAGGTGCATCCATGGCCGTAGGTACTGAGACAAGAAATATTCTACATGGCAGACATGAGAACCACACTATACACGATGAAGTGGGTATGCGTCATTACTACAGTGAATGGGGAAAGTATCTAGATAAAGACCCTTATCATGCCTAATAACTGATAGTATTAATTGATTGTAACACTCCTTAAATACTTAACCAACTGAAGTTGGGTTTATTAAAGGAGAGTTTCTTATGGAAATCTTAACTAAAATAAAAGGGTGGGCCAGTGCTATAACTGAAGTTGGCATTTCTGTTATTGCTTTAGGTGTAGTGCTTGAAGTCCTTTTTAATGGACAGGGCATTCCGTTCTGGCCTAACATAAACGTAATCAGCAATATACAAGGCATAGTCGCAGGCTTCTCTGCACAAGGACTTGTAGGCTTGGTTGCAGTTTGGGTACTATATTCAATTTACAATCGCAAGTAATTTATAGCTACTCGTAAAAAAGTAGTGGCAGAGCCTTCTGGCGGATGGCTCTGTCACGTTTTATTTTTTATATTTTTCACTCATCGCTTTCATGTTTTCTTCATACTGCTCTATCCAGTATGGATCATATTTGCTTCCTGTACCATCAACTCCGAAGTTACATTTGGTAACCAGAAGCAAAAATACAAAAGCACAGACGAACACCCATTTGCTTGTTTTTAAAAACAGTAGGTATGTTACTTCTGCTTCTTTCTTTGCTGATTCTCTTGGGGTCATGTTCTATTTCCTCTTAGGGCAAAGAACAATCCTCCAACCCACAGCATTACATGAAGGTTGTCGTAAAGGATGACATCCCAAAAACTTTCTGGTTCGCCTATCCATATCACACCTGTCATAATACTACAAACTGTAATACCGCTGAAACGTGTAACGAGGTCTCCTAGTTCCCAAAGGAACTTTTTTGGAAACAGCCCACCTACTAATAGTCCAATGCCTCCTCCGATTTCACCTAGCACAACAAATGTCCAAACCAGTAATGGCAGTTCAAATGATTGTGCACCGTCGATAGTAATAGGCCATTTTGATATTCCCTGTTGCAGGAATATAATAGCAAGGGGTATCCGTATGAGCCAGTGGCTCATACAGAATTCAGGTATGTTTGAAACTAGACTTTTATAATTCACCTGCCAAAGCCTTCAGCTTCTTTTTGCTTTTGCCTCTTGCCTTGTAACCTGCAATGGCATCTAGGTTGGATTTGTCATCGCCTACCACAACAAGTGCAATCATTCCCATAGAGGCATGTGGTGTACATTGATATAGGTATACTCCTGGTACATCAAATGTTAAGCTGACTTCCTTATTGTTCTTTGACTTTTTAGGAAGTTCCCAACCTTCAGGACCTGCAATGAAATGTACATTGTGTCCTTTTGATTTCGGCAACCAAGTGATCGTGTCTCCAACATCAATTCTAGCGATGTCTTCACTGTAAACCATCTTAGCTCCGTCGTCACGTTTGTTCAGCATATCGATAGACATATCTTCTGCTGATACTTGTGTTGATGCTAAGGCNGTGGCAATAGCTAAAGTAGATAAGATTTTTTTCATGTTTTTTCCTCTTCTGTAAATCTAGTTATGTAGGTAAGCGGAATTACCTTCCGCTTATGAGATCGTTTTCTTCGTCAGTGTAAGGCCACATTATCTAGGATCCTTTCCTAGCATAAGGTTTTTGGCTTCCTTATGGTAACCCATTTGATAGAGTTGGTTAGCCGCTCTGGCTGTACCAATAGTTTCACAAACTTCTGTCATTTTCTTGAAGAAGTTAGATAGTGCTTCACACATTGCACAATAAGTCATAGTAATCGCAGTCATTAATAAATTCCTTTCCTTGCTAAATCTTGCTGTCTATTCTCAAGGTCTACTAGATCTTGAGCTTTTCCTAAATAGGCTTCAATTGCTTTTTGTCTTTGATGTTGGTAATCAAAAAACAAACGGATTTGTTTTAATATTTTCTTCATGCGTTCACCCCAATCTTTGGGCCTTGACCTTTGTGGTGTTTCATAAAATGATAAGCATACTTCCAATCATCTTTGTATTCAGTTTTGGCGTATGTGAGCATATCCTGGTCGTAGGTGGTCCTTTGTCCAAGCCAACTCACAAGGCCGTCGAATAGCATTTTTGCCATTTTGTTCTCCTTAGTTAAGTTGTGGATGCTTGAGGAAAGCAATACCCCGGAACTTCCCCGGCGGTGCAACTACCTTTGGTAGTCGTCAATCGCTTGTATGGCACTGATGCCGTGCCCTAGTCTTTCCTAGTGTCTATATATGTGTGGTGAACATTGCGTTCAACTGTATTTACCAACTAGGGCAGTAATACTGTCCTAATATGACAGCAAGGCTGTCTTGCAAAAATAACAATAGTCCTATTTGAGTTTTGCAAGTATCTGTTCTTTGGAAAGTTTGTATCCACTTTTCTTCCAAAGGTCTTTTGCTTGTTTAAGTTTGTAACCTATGTCAGGTCCAGGCTTCATTCCTAGTTCAATAAAATCTCTTCCAAGCACAGGAAACTCCGGTGGATTCCAATCTGCAATTTGTCTTGCTACTTGAAAATTGCTTTGGAACTTTAAGGTCATTAGAAGTTTTTCTTTTGAAATACCATCTACCAACATGTCTTTGGCTGTTTGCAAATCAATCTTTTTATTCTTGTAAGCCAACATAAACTGCAAAATGGTAGCTTCGTCATTGCTCATTCTCCATTTTTTTACTAGACTGTCGTTGTCTACCAGCATTGCTAATCTAGATAGGTAACTATTGGCATCATCAACAACAATTTTACTAGCCTTACGAGCATTGCCGACAGGCAATCCTATAATACGAGCTACTCCTGTGTCGTTCATTGCATCTAAAATTACAATAAGATTATCAGACATAAGAATCTTTTTTGTTTCCATCCAGATTCTTTCAGGACTGATCTTTTTCAATCCACCTGCGTTGGCCTTAATAGCATCTAATGTGTCTGTATCAAATTTTGCACTAGGTAGTTTACTTTGGAATCTAAAATAACGTAATATTCTTAGGTAATCTTCTTTGATTCTTTCAGCAGGATCTCCTACGAACTTGCTTGTTTTATCCTGTAAGTCGTCTAATCCGCCTGTGTAATCATACAGTCTGCCCTTGAAGTCTAAGCTCATTGCATTGTAAGTTAAGTCCCTACGTTTCGCATCTTCTTCCCAACTGGTAATAAAGTCTACATCTGCACGTCTACCATCTGTCTTAGTGTCAGCCCTAAGGGTTGTTATTTCATATTGTTCTGCATCAATAACGGCAGTAACAGTTCCGTGCTTGATGCCTGTTGGAATATATTTGATGTCAGCTTTTTTAAATAGCTCTACCATTTTATCTGGTGTGGCATCAGTTGCCAAGTCAATGTCTTTAGGTATTTTTCCAAGCAATAGATCTCTGACTGCACCTCCTACAATTCTAATAGAATGTCCTGCCTTTGAAAAAATAGGCTCGAGAGTCCTAAGTTCAGGAGTGATTACCTTTCTTAGTTTACCCGGCTCTATGGTTTCAACTTCATTTGCTTTCATGATATTATATTTATTTGAGGAGGCTTGTAACTTTCCAAGGAGTAAAACAGACGGTGCCAAGACTGATGTGATCTGCTCCTGCATTTTTATATCTTGTAACATCTTGTTTGTTCCTTACTCCTCCACCTGCAATAATTTCTACATGTGGATATTCTTTTTTACAATAATCTATTATCCTCAACGTGTGTTCAACAAGCACCTGACCGCTCAATCCTCCCTGCGGAGTATAAAGTGTGTTACTTGCATGTATATGATTATAACCTAGTTCAACGATTTTGTCAAGTAGTTTATTACTCGATGTAGGTGGAACTTTCACTATACACCATTTACCTCGCATATGATTAGGAAATAATTCAAAACCCTCAAATGCCGTTGTGTCCTCATGTGATCCAAGGTTTGGACAACTGATGTTTAGTTCTATGTTTCTATCTGGACTAATCATTNTAAGTGCAATATTCCAATCTTGTTTGTCTATTGCCGCGATGCTTAATACATCATCATAAGAGGTTTTAAACATTCCATGTTGAAGTCCTGGATTACGTAATCCTAATTGGTTACGCCATACCCTACCTTGGTCTGTCTTTACGTACCGTAATGTTTTAATGATTTGTTTAAAGAGTCCCGGCCTTGGTTTAATTGTCCAAGTGCCGGTAACTCTAGTTGTGTCTTTGAATTTAAGATAGTTTCCAAAAGGAGCTGAAATAAAAAACAATTATTTCAACCATGCTATCTTTTCGCCAGCTTTTACTCTGCGTTTCTGTTCTTCAACTGATCCTGGATATCTCCAAGCCCATATAGCCACAAGTGCCATAAAGCCTCCACTCCAAGCTACAGCCTTAATGTTTTCAGTTGTAAACCATAAGAACGCAAGAGATGAAGCCATAACAGCGATCATCAAATATTTTCCTTTAGTAGGAAATACTTTCTTCTGTACCCAATTGGTAAGAAACGGTCCAAAGTATTTGTGATTGTATAACCAATCATGCATTCTCTTAGAACTTTTGGCAAAACAATATGCCGCGAATACTAGGAAGATAGAAAAGGGAATGCCTGGAACGATCACACCTACGTATGCCATTCCTAAAGATGCAAAACCTAGTCCCATCCAAATGTATTTTTTAAATTTACTCATGTAATACCTTTCTTAAAGCATCGACAAGCTCACTTATCATTGCGTCTGTATGCAATGGGGTTGGTGCAAATCGAAGTCTTTCTGTTCCCACATCCACTGTTGGATAATTTATCGGTTGGCAATAAATGTTATGATCATTCAATAACGTATCGCTCAACTGCTTACAACGAACAGCTTCTTTTATCATTACAGGAACAATGTGGGTATTTGCATTAGGATGCATTTCTATTTCATATTTTTCTAGTTTCTTTCTTAGCTTCCTAACCTGTAATTGATGTTGTTCGCGAAGTTCGTTATGTGCCATCACATATTTTATACTTGCTAATGCTCCGGCACAGATAACTGGTGATGTGCTTGTAGTAAAAATAAAGCCTGAGGCAATAGAGCGGATGGCGTCTATGACTATTTCATCTCCCGCAATGTATCCTCCCTGTACTCCAAAGGCTTTGCCCAATGTTCCATTGACAATATCTATTTTATCCTGTAGGCCAAGCTCTTCTAACTTGCCTCCACCCTGTTTTCCATACAAGCCAACGGCGTGTACTTCATCGATATATGTAATGGCTCCATATTTTTCTGCAAGGTTGCAAATGTCGAGCATAGGGCTACAGTCTCCATCCATGCTATACACGGATTCAAAAACGATACAAGGCGTACCTGACACTGTTTTCAGCTTCTGCTCCAAGTCGTCCATGTCATTGTGCGTCCATATTATTTTGTTAGCACCACTGTGTCTTATGCCTTGAATAAGTGAAGCATGATTTTTGCTATCACTTAAAAACACAATGTCGGGAATGATCCTGCTTAGGGCGACAAGAGTCCACTCATTTGCAACGTAGGCGGACGTAAAAAGTAAAGATCTTGGTTTGGCATGTAGTTTCGCAAGTTGTTGTTCTAATGCAACATGGTAATGGCTAGTCCCTGCTATGTTTCTAGTTCCTCCCGAACCACTACCTGATTGATCAAGAGCTGTGTGCATTGCATCCAAAACAATTTTGTTTTGGCCCATGCCAAGATAGTCATTAGAACACCAATTTATGATATTCTTGATAGCATATTCACTGTACCATATCGCTTTAGGAAATTCTCCTCTTTCCCTTAGGATGTCATTGAAAACTCTGTATTTGCCGTCACTCTTTAGATTGTCTATTATCTTTTGAAATGGCTCTTTGTTTATCATTTACATACTTCCGATACTGTTCTTGATCAATATATGTTACGGCTCCTATGAAAGGATGGCACACGTTTATTATGCCAGCTTCGAGATTTTGTTTCTCAAGCTCGTTTACACTGGTCATCCATTCCTTAAGCCATTTAAACATATACATTACTTATCCGATAAATACATTTGGGAGACGCAAATGGCAACCATTAAATGCAAAGGATTAACAGGAGTAGTGTTTGATTTGACTGTAACTATGGGTTCAACAACCATGAATGGATTAACTGCACTAGCACAGGCAGTAGAAGGACAGGAAATAATCACTGCCATGTATGCAGAGATTATTGCAGACAAGGACAAGACTATAAATCAAACTAACGATGGTGCTAAAACACTAACAGCCGCCGGATTAGCAGAAGGCGATCTTGTTTATTGTATTCCTAGATACTCAGGATCAAACGGTTTCAAAAGACAAAGACAAGAAGAAAAATTAAGAATTGCTACCACTAAAAGAAAAGGTTTAGCGGCAGGTGATACAAATGCTACCTATTATAGAACAAGAAACACAAAACAAAAAGGTAGGTTGGCTACACTTTATAGTGCCGGAAACAATAATTCTGGAGCACTCGTTGGTAACACTGGCGCCTTGGTTGCTGGGAGACCGTGGTCATAATGGTAATAGAACTGGCCATGGCTGGAATGTTACAGTGTACGATAGCCCACAAACAAATAGTTGAAGACGATATCAACTGTTTTTATCAATGTGTAGACACCACTAAAGAATTCGCAAGTACATTAAAAGAATATCAATGTCCGAGAGTATTATATGTAGATAGACCTGCTTTACCTTTTAAAGAACGTGACCGTAAAGGCAATAAGTGGACACAAGAACAAATGGACATAATCAATAGTCCTAAATAGATTAACCCCTAGCATTATTTCTAACACTAGGGGT
>FUFK010050582.1_pt1 | contig 18057 bp, 18 predicted proteins | sample 1021851 | NCBI WGS metagenome assembly FUFK01 (sample SAMEA51879418, study PRJEB19060) | metagenome
ACACCTTATTTATTTTGGAACATCTTTATAACTTTGGTGTTAGCTCCCGTGCTTTATGGTATTCGTGGTAATACTGCAGAAGCTAAACGGATTGACATACTCTTAAACAAAACTCGTGAAGAGATTGCAAGAGACTATGTAACTAAACAAGAATTAAAAGATGATATGAATACTCTAATGGATAGAGTAGAAAAATTACACGAAAAGGTTGACAAATTATTTGAAGTAAAATGAAACGAGCAGTAATCATAATGATGACAGACAAACCTAAACTTCTTATGAAGCTGCTACATCGTGCAGGAAAAGATAATGGCAAAAAAAGAAAAGAAAAAAAGAAGAAGTAAAAGAAATAGATACACTACAGGTGATAGAGTAGATATGCGTACTGGTGGAAGAGTGTCTAAATTTCATGGTGGTCCTCACAATGAAGATGAAGACAGAGAAAGATTTGAAAGACGACAAGAAGAATTAAGAGATAGATTTTCTGTTGATAGATTAAATCAAAACATTCAACCTAATCGTAATGGTGGTGGTATGTCAGATGATGGAGACATCATTAATATTCCCGGTATTGGTGGTGGAGGCAATAACATAAGTCGTGGAAGCACCACTGCCTCTAAAGAAAGAAGAGAAAGAATTGAAAGGTCTGCAAATTTAGTAGAGGGTTCTGCTCAAGGTATGTTGCCAAAAACAGCAGTAATACCAACTGCTATACCAGCAGGTATTGACCCAAAAACAGGTCAGCCTATAGAAGGTCAAAAAATTACAACTATGCAAAATGTTCCGGGATTTGTTGATAGTACAGCTTCAGCAACTCCTGCACAACAAACTACTCCAGAAGATGTTACAACTGGTCAAGTTACAACTGCACAAACTCCACAGCAAGTACAAGCTTCTAAAATGGATGCAGCTACTGTTGATACTCAAGCTGAAGTTGAAGCTGCACAGGGACAATTATCTGATGATGCTATTGCAGAAGCTGCCGGAGTAGACAGAGTTACTCCTACTGAAGGTGCTTCTGTTGCTGTTCAAGAAGGAGCTGTAGCAGAAACAATAAAAGGTACATTAAGTCCAGAAGCAAAAGCTACTGCAGCAACTAATGCAGGTACTAATTTAGCTAGAGTTACTAGAGCTAAAAAACAATTAAGAAATGCAGGATTACAAGAAGATGCTATTACTCAATTAGGAAATGACCCTGAAGCTTTAGAAGATAAATTAACTGATTTTACAGAACAAGAAAGAGGAGTAATAGCTGGATTACCAGAAGAAGCTTTAGTATCTAATCAGTTAGATAGTTTATTAAATGGTATGGAAGAAGGTGAGATACCAGCATGGGCTAAACCTGCTGTTGCTAGTGTAGAAAGTATGTTAGCAAGAAGAGGACTAAGTGCTTCTAGTGTGGGTAGAGATAATTTATTTAATGCTATTATACAAAGTGCAATACCTTTAGCTCAAAGTAATGCTCAAGCTATACAACAAAGTGTAAGTCAACAAAGAAGTATTGAGGCACAAGTTGCTGAATCTAATGCACAAAGAGAACAACAAGCTGTTTTAAATAATGCTAAAAATGTATTTCAATTAGATGTAGCAGAATTTAGTGCTGAGCAACAAACATCTTTAGCTAATAGTAAATTTTTTCAAACTATTAGTTTAACAGAGGCTAATGCTGACCAACAAAGCACTATACAAAATGCTGTATTAATGTCTCAAGCTAATTTAGCTGAAGCTAATTTAAATCAACAAGCACAAATACAAAATGCTAAAAACTTTTTACAAATGGATATGGCTAATCTTAGTAGTAAACAACAAGCCAATATGTTAAAAGCTCAACAAACACAACAAAGAATTTTAAGTAATCAAGCAGCTCAAAATGCATCTAATCAATTTAATGCTACAAGTGAAAATCAAACAAATCAATTTATGGCAAATTTAAATGCACAAATAAATCAATATAATTCTGCTCAAGCAAATGCGATGAGTCAATTTAATGCAACTCAATCAAATGCTGCAGAAGCTAGAAGAGCTGGAAGAGAAGCTGATATAAATAAATTTAATGCACAACTTATAACTCAAGTAGACCAGTTTAATTCTCAACAAGACTTTGCAAGAAATCAATGGAATGCACAAAATGCTGCTGCTGTTGAAGCTTCTAATGTGCAATGGAGAAGACAAGCAAATACAATTAATACTGCTGCACAAAATCAAATTAATATGCAAAATGCTATGAATGCATTTAATTTAAGTTCTCAGTCTATGTCATTTTTATGGCAAGAGTTAAGAGACCAAGCAGATTTTGATTTTAGAGCTTTTGAAAATCAAGAAAATAGAAATGCTCAAATACTTGCAACAGCTATTGCTAATGAAGGTAAATCAGGACAAGTTTATGATGACTATTTAACAAGTTTAATAAGTTCATTAAGAAATTCATATCAATCAGGACTAGGATAATATTATGGGATTTTTAAGAAAAGTAGGTAGAAAAATAAAGAAAGGAGTTAAAAAACTTTTTAGTAGTAAGATAGGTGCTTTTATAGGAAGTATAGCTATTGGTATGATGTTAGGACCATTAATAGGTAGAGCCTTTAATGGTATAAAAGGTGCTTTAGGAATAACGCCTCCTCCTACAGTAAATATACCTACAACTCTTCCTGCTTCAAGTGCTGGTGCAACTACTACTGCAACTGCTGGGGCTGGAACAGTAGAAAGTATTGCTGCAGGAACAGATGCTTTATCAAAAACTGTAACAGGTCTTACAGAGGGTTCAGCTTTAAGTTCTGCTACAGGAACAGCATTGCCTTCAGGTCAATTAAATATGGCAGCAATAGAAAAAAGTATTGTTAATAGTCCTCCAATTATTAGTGATACTGTTACTGGTTCTCTTAACAAACTAGCCAATAATTTAAATATACCCGGATTTGAAGGTAGTTTACCAAATTTTGAAACAGGTAATATTTCAGATAGATTAATGACACCTACTGATTTTGTATCACAAAGTAAAACTCCTACTTTAGGACAAGAAATAAAACAAAATTTTACAGATTTAGGAAAGGGTATAAAAGAGTTTGGTCAAGACCCAATAGGTAAAACTAAAGAACTTGTAGGACCAGATTTTATTCCCGATACTGCAAGAAGTGTAGTTGGTAGTTTAGCTATAAATACAATTATGGGAGAGCCAGAAGAACAGTTTCAAAGTGCTGGTGTAGCTTCTCAACCAATGCAAGAGAGTGCTCAAGGAGCTTATGTGAGAGAGGTACAAAATCAAATACCTAATTTACCAGCTACAAACTTTCAACAACTAAATCAAAGTTTATTGTTTGGTACTCTTTCTCCACAGTATTTATTAGGACAAGCACAAGTATATTCATAGGATAAAATTATGGCAATTTCAGAAAAAGCAATAAAATTTATATCAGATAGTTTTGAAACAGGTAAAGCTGTTCCCGGACAAAGTTTAACTAACGCCCCAGAAGATGCATATAACTGGGAAAAACCTTCAGAGTTTACTAACCCAAAAGAAACTATGTTTTATATTTTTGAAACTCTTACAGTTCCAGAAACAACTACAAATATTTTATTATCATTAAGTAATGGTGTAGGAGTTATTGATATTGCTTCTAGTATTCTTTATACAGGATTTTTAGAAGGTAAATGGAATCCAGACTTAATGACACTTATGGTTGAACCGACTATGTATATGCTTATAGCTTTAGCTGAAAAAGCAGAAATAGATTATGTGTTAGATTCAGGAGATGATAAAGAGCCCATAGAAATGTCTGCAGATAAACAAATAGAAACTTTACAAGGTGGTATAAACGAATTAGATAATATAAGGAAACAAGCTGTAAGTAGAGTAAATCCACAGTCCGTACCTACAGAAGTTAGAGAAGTTATTGAGGAAACTGAAATACCACAAAGTTTATTAGATAAAGTAGAAAAACAAAAAAGCAATAGCTTATTAGCAAAAGAGGAATAATATGTCAGATTTTTTAAAAAGTTTATTAGATAAAAACCCCGGTTCACAAACAGGAGACCTTATAGGAGCTTTCTTATCTAATAGAGATAAAAAAGATAATAGAGCTAGAAATGTTTTATTAGCATCTTTATTTTTTAATGCTAAAGAAGCTAGTATGCAAAGTAAAGTAAGAAAAAATTTAGAAGAGCTTGAAAGACAAAAAACTTTAGAGGTTGCAAAACTAAATAATCAATGGACTAAAAGAGTTGAACTGTCTAATCAGTACGAAAATATTCAAAAAAATGGAGCTTTAAATTATTATAGAGCTGATGCTGAAAAAGCTTTTGATGATGCACATTCTCAAGAAAAAGAATTAATGAGTTTACAAAGTGGAGATATTGCAAAATACAAACTCGATTGGATGACAGATTATTCTGACAAACAAAATGAAGAGTTTATGAAAACATATAATAAATTAGATAAATCTATTACTACTAAAGAAGAGTTTACTAAACCATACATGGATTACTATTTAGCACAAAGAGATAAAATAGCTTCTCCTGCTAATGTAAGTTTAGTTCATAAAGCATTTAGTAAAATAGGAATAGGTAAAGATAAAGAAGAATATGCTGATAAAGTTGAAAAATTAAAATTACAAAGAGAAGCAAATCAAACTAGAATAAAAGGATTTACTCAAGATGAAATATCTCGTATTGAAGTTGCAAGAGGTCCAGTTGGCACATTAAAAATTAGTAATGCAGATTTAACTACATTATTAAGTCAGAGTGGTTTAGCTGAAGCTGGTGAAGATAGTTTAAGATTAAGAAGAGGCATTAGAGAGGAATGGATTGCTAATGGTATGACATACGAAGCTGCTACAGAAGCAATAGCTGGATATCAAGAAGGATTTAATTCTAAACTTAATTTGTTAAAACTTAAAGATACTGAAGAAACTTACAAACAATTAAAACCAGAACCTACTGATAAAACATCATTAGAATGGAATGCTTGGGATAGAGGATTAAAATCAGCTAAAAGAAAAGTATTAGGTATTGAAGATTTAACTCAAGATACTATAGATAAAGCTAATTCTATATTTGATTTACAAGTAGCAATTAACAATGGAAAAGATAAAGGTATAGATGTTGCAGACTTAGAAGACCAAAGAAAAGAATTTTTACAAGACTATGTAGAAGAAGTTAGAAGGAAAGCTGTAGGTGATGTTAGCATGGCAACAGTTCAAGCTGAAATTATGACAAGTAGAATGGCAAGAGTATATGAAAAATTAGATACTGGTGATTTAACTGCAAATGACACTATGATTAATATGTTAGATATGGATAAATTACCTGCTGATATACAAGCAAAGATTTCAGGATTAAGTTTAGAAGAAATAAATTCTAACATAGAAATATTAGGAGATTCAGAAGATTTATTTAGACAATTACAAACAGAAGAATTTATTAGACAACAATTTAAATTAGCTAAAATATTTTCTGAACAAGCTATTAAAGATGACCCGTTAAATATTTTAAAGTAAATTAAAATGCCTTCAATATACGAACAATATAAGTATGAGAATAATATAGGTAATGTAAATGATTTAGAAGAACTAAGAAGACTTTACAATACTACACCTTCTTATCAAAAAGAATTTGGATTTGCAGAGTTTGTAGATATAGCTACAAAAAATTCTGTAAAACCTTTAAGTGGTGACATACAAAATATTACATCTCCTGAAAGACCACCTGACCCGTTAGAAACAGACCCTGACTTTTATAAAAAACAATTTCAACCAACTTATAAAGATTGGGTAGGTAATAATTTACCTTTTAAAAATTATAGAAGAACTATGGGTGGTATTATTAATGAGTTAGTTACAGGTGGTGCTAAGTTACTAGGAGATGCTAGTTCTGGTTTAAATACATTTGGACAAAAAGAAATTTTAGAAAAAATGGCTCAAGATAAAAATATGTCTTATGATGAATTAGTTAAACAAATTAATAAAAATAGAAACAATAATATAGATAAAGGTGTTTCTACTGTGTTAAAACCAATAGTAGGTGCTGATATTTATGATAACAATACTATTCAAGAACCTGAAGGAATCATAGGTAAACTCTCAACAGATGTCGTGCCTTTTGTTGTCGGTATGGGTAAGTTTAGAAAACTTATGGGCTCTAATGTTGATGATGTAGTAAAACAAACTAGTAAAAAGTTAGACAAGAAAAAAGCTTTACGAAGTAAAAAAGTTAAATTAGCTAAAGATTTAGTTGCTGCTGAAGCATCATCACAACTTGTTTTTGCTGATGACCCTGAAATGTTTATTGTTGCTAATTATATAAATGAAAAATTAGAAACTAATGAACTTGATGATAATTTTATTGGAGATTTTTTTGAGTATTTAGATGCTGATGAGGATAGTAGTGCTGCTCAGAGAAGATTAACTTTATTATTAGATGGTGGAGTTTTTACTGGAATAGTAGGAGGAGCTTTTAAAACTGTATCACTCACTAAAGATGCACTAGGTAGTGTATTAAAAAAAATAAAAAGTAATCCTGAAGTAAAAGAAACTTTTAAAAAAATGTTAGCTCCATTAAAAGAAAAGTTAAAACCTTTTACTCCTAGTAAAATTGAAGATAGATTAGATGATGATGTTTTTGTTCCTATCCCAAGTGAAGGGGGTAGAATTAAACAAACTACTACAAATATTTTAAATGGAATTAGAAATCTAAGAAGAAGATACTTTACTACTAGAGGATATTATAGTTCAGAAATGCATAATATTATTTTAGATGGTGAGTTAGCTAAAGCTGGATTTGAAAAACAAGCAAAAAATTTATTAGATGATTTAACCTATCAATCTAAACAACTTGTTAAAGAAGGTGAATTTAATGCTCCTCAAGTTACTAAAATGTTAGAAGATTATTTATCTAAAAAAATACCTTTAAATGAGTTACCTAAAGGTTTACAAGATGTAGCTGTAAGAACTAGAGATACTATTGATGATTTAAGTAGATTATTGTTAAAACAAAAAAATATACCTGAAGATTTAAAATTTGTTATAAGAAGTAACATAGGTAAATATTTAAGAAAAAGTTATGAGTATTTTGAAAACCCTAGTTACAAACCTAGTGAAGATGTTATAGAGGGAGCTGTAGAAAGTATAGCTGAAAAGTTAGCTAGTAAATCTGTTCAAGCTGATTTATTTGATGACACTGCAAAATTAACTTTAGATAATGCTCGTATAGAAGCTAGAGAAATTGTAAATGGTTTATTAGGTGATTCAAAAAATATAGACTTTTATTTAGATAAAGTTTATGGATTTAAAAAAGCAGACATTTTATTTCAAACTAGAAAAGAAATAGATGAACCTTTAAGAAAGTTTTTTGGCGAAAGAAAAACTCAAGATATAGGTAAGACTGTTTTTACTACTATAGAAACTCTTGGTAAGTATTTATCTGATTTAAAAATGTATGATGATTTAGCTACTAAAGGAAATAATAAATGGTTTTATAAAGAAGGAGTAACTCCAGATACAGGAACAAGAGTTGCTGCTATTATAAAAGGACAACAATTTGGTCCTTTAGATGGCATGAGAACTACAAAAGAAATAGCTAAATTTTTTGAGCAAACTTCTACAGGAACTATTGAAAGATTATTATCTCCTCTTTTAGCTTTTAAAGGAGTAGGACAAGCTGTAGCAACTGTTTATAGTATTACAACTCATGCTCGTAATACTATTGGTGGTGGTATTATTATGGCACAAAATGGATTAAATCCTTTTAGTAAAGAAACTAGAGATTCTTTTAAAACTTTAACAAATGAATTATATGCTAGAACCCCTAATAAAGATAAAGCTTTAGAAGATTTATATATTAAATATCAAAATTTAGGTATTGTAAATCAAAATGTTAGAGTAGGTGAATTTAAAAAATTAATAAATGAAAACTTAACAGATGCTAACTGGGCAAAAAAATTAGACAGAGCATTTGCTAGTCAAGCTTATGGTAACACTAAAAGATTATTTAATAAAGTAACAGATACTTTTAATAAAACTTATGTTGCAGAAGATGATATATGGAGAATAGCATCTTTTCAAAAAGAATTAAATGTTCTTAAAAAAGCATTCCCTAATAGAAGTATAGATGAATTAGAAAAAGAAGCAGCTACTATTATTAGAAATACTTTTCCTACTTATAATTTAGTTCCTTTAGGTGCTAGAGAGTTAAGAAAAATACCTATATTTGGTAATTTTTATTCTTTCTTTGCAGAAAGATGGAGAAATAATTATCATACTTTAATTAGAGGTATGGAAGAAATTAAGTCAGGTAATCCAGAATTAATTGAAAGAGGTTATCAAAGATTAGCTAGTCAAATGGCTGTTGGTTATTTAGGTAGTGAAGGTATAAACAGATATACTAAATATGCCTTTGGAGTTAGTGATGAAGAAGAACAAGCTATAAAAGATGTTGCTTTACCTTATTGGTCAAAAAATGGAACTATAGGATATAAGAGAGATAAATTTGGAAATATTTCATTTGTAGATTTAAGTTTTTCTGACCCAAATGCTCCGGTTTTAAATGTATATAATTCTTTTATGGATGAAATATTTGACCCAGAATCATCTCTTGATAGTGTTTCAAATAAAGTAGCAAATGCAACTATGGAATCTTTAAAAACATTTGTACAACCTTTTATTGACCAGCCTTTATTTACTGACAGATTAGCAAGAGCTTTTATAGGTCAAGATGAAAATGGTAATGATATTCCCGGGACTAATCCACAACAAAGTCTTATAGAAAATACATTTGCAAAAACTAAATATATAGGAGAAGTTTTAATACCAAGATTTTTAAGAGAAGGAGCTAAGTATACTAGAGAGTTACAAGAAGGAACATTATCTGGAGAGGAAGCAGTAGAAGAATTTATAGGTAAATTAACAGGTTTAAATTATACTTCTGTTAATACTGATAATATTAAAAGAAGTTTATTTTACAAAATAGAAAAATTTAATGAAAACTACGAAGATACTCAAAACTTATTAAATATATCAAAAGTTGAAACAATAGATGATGCATTAGAAAATTATTTACGAGCTAACAGAGCATATTATAGAGACTATGTAACTTTAAATAGAGCTATAAAAGGAGCAAGAACTTTAGGAATTAGTACTAAAGATATTAAAAACTCCCTTAAAAGTATAGATGGTATTGGTTTAGGCTCTATAGAAAAAAGAGGACTATCATCTTACGATAATACTTTTCAGCCTATTCGTTTAACCGATAGACAAATAAGAGCTTTATACAATGCATCTGATTATACTGGTATGAGTTTTCAACAATTTAAAAGAAGCTATAAAAAATTATACAATCAATTAAGTATTTTACCTTTATTACAATACGAAGATGATTTAAATGAAGCAGAAAAAGAAGTTATAAGTATTTTAAAAAGACCTAAAAGATTTATCAGACAACAAAAAGTTGAAGGTGGTTTTATTACAGGACCAGAAGTACCCGACACCAAAGAAGACCCAGCAGACCGAGTAGACCCTTTTACTGGAGAACCTTACTCTGACCAGATGGCTAGGCTTGGATTACAAGATGGTGGTGTTCCTAAAGGAGCAATTAGATTATATGATGAAGACCAAGGATTAAAACCTGTTTTTCCTTTTGTAGAACTTTTAATAGGAGGTCCTCTTTACAGAGGGTCTAGAGCAATTAAAGAAACTGCAGAAGAAGTTATTGCAAAAAAAGCTATGCCTAAATCTGTAGCTCATGGTAGTCAATATAAAGGTTTAAAAGAAATAAAAAGTGCAAGTGCTCAAGCTATGGAGCAAGTTGGTAAAACTAATGAAGGTTTACAAGCAGGTATATATACTTCAAAACCAACAGGAGTGGCTACACAGTATGGTAAAGATGGTCAAATGTATACTATTGATACTTCTAACATAAGTAAAAATGCTTTGTTTAAATTAGGAAAAGATAAAGTCCTTGATACTTCGAAAGTTCCTAATTCTTTAATAAAAACTATAGACAAAAAAATAGATGACTTAACAGTTGCAGGACCAACCAGAGAAGCTTCTAGTTTAAAAGAATTTAAAAATAATTTAATTACAAAAAAAGGAATTACTTTTGTAACACCAACTGTAAAAAATTTATTAGTAGATAATAATTATAAAGTTATACAAACAAAACTATTTAAAGACCCTCATTTTATTTTATTAGATGATGTAGTAAAAGTGACAGGAAATTAATATGAACATAGAACTATGTAAACAAGAAATAAAAAGACACGAAGGTGAAGTGTTAAAAATATACGAAGATAGTTTAGGCTATAAAACTTTAGGGATTGGACATCTTTGTCAACCTGAAGACCCTGAATATTCTTGGGAAGTAGGAACTAAAGTATCTCAAGAAGTTGTTGATATGTATTATGAGCAAGACTTTGAAAAACATTACAAAGAAACAATACATGTCTTTGGTAGCGAAGAAGACTTTGAAAACTTACCAGAACCTATTCAAAGAGTATTAGTTAATATGTGTTTTAATTTAGGTGGTACAAGATTATCTAAATTTAAAAATATGTTAAAGGCTTGTAAAGAACATAACTGGAGTGAGATGGCTAGACAAATGGAAGATAGTCGTTGGTTTGGACAAGTTGGTAGAAGAAGTATTGAATTACAAAAGATGGTATTAGAATGCTGCTCTACTTAGAAAAAGATTTAGATAGGGCATATAGATTAGATTGTAAAGCTAGAGCTAAAGTTAATGAACCTTGGGTAACTAGAGAACAGTTTAGAAGTCTATATGAAGATTTAATCAGCTTACATTTAGTTAAAGCTGAGAAGGAGGATATATTAATAGAAGATATGCCTGAGTGGGTGTTAAATTCTATTGATGATATGTTAGAGGGAACATTAACTTTAGATAAGGAGTAATATGAAAGCGTTATTAAAAAATGTAGTAGGTGCTGTAGCTCCAACACTAGGTACTGCTTTAGGTGGTCCTATGGGTGGTATGGCTGCTAATATGATAGCTGAAGTTTTAGGTGTACCTAATAATCCAAAAGCAATAGAAAAGGGTATATCAGAAGCAACACCTGAACAGATGCTAGAACTAAAAAAAGCTGAACAAGCTTTTGAAGTTCAAATGAAAGAACTTGATGTTGATGTATATAAANTAGAAGTAGCAGANACACAAGATGCTAGAAAAAACTTTAGNAAAGATTGGACTGCTCGTATTATGGGTATAGCTACAGTAGGTGGCTTTCTAGGATATATATTCTTAGTAACATTACAACCACCAGAGCAAAACAGCGAAGCTCTAATTAATTTAGTGTTAGGATATTTAGGTGGTTTAGCATCAGCAGTTATAAGTTTTTATTTTGGAGCTTCTAACTCTACTAAAGACTAATGGATGCAGTAGCGTTAATAAGTGAAGTAGGCTTTCCTATAGCAGCAGCTTTAGGTTTAGGTTTATTTATATGGAAACTTATAAATAGAATTATTGATGGCATGGAAACTAAACTAGATACTTTAGATGATAAAGTACAAGTTAGTTTAGATACTATGGAAGAAAGAGTTACAACTAAACTTGACAGTCAGTATGGCATTATTGTAAGTTTAATAGATAGAGTAAGAGCAATGGATAATCAAAGTATTAGACAAGATGTTCTTTTAAAAACATTGTTAGGAGTTCCTAACTTAATAGATATAGAAAAAATAGCAAAGGCAGATAGAGATGACCAAAGGAAAGATTGATAGAATAGAAGATGTACATCCAATGACACAAATAACAATAGCCTCGATTATTCAGGTTACAATGTTTGGTTTAATGTTTTTAGTGTTTTGGTTAAACTCTAAACTCTTTGCAGATGAGATGGTTCATCAATTTAAGAATCCTAGTTTTAGTGGTATTGGTACATCTGCACATTATCTTACTATAGAAAACCAAGAGTTTAATCGTAAGATGTCCATCAAAGAAGAAATAAAAGCTTTACAAGACCAAATAAAAAGAGACAAAGAAAATACAACACTTGCAAGATTTATAAGAAATTTAGAATCTAGAATATATGCACAGCTATCAAGACAGTTAGTAGAAAACTTATTTGGAGAAACAGCAAGTACAGAAGGTACTTTAACTTTAGAAGGTAACACTATTACATATAGTGTTGAAGATGGAATAATAACTTTGGTGATAACGGACAGTAATGGCGACACGACTACTATACAGCTTCCTATTGGCAATTTTAGTTTCTAGTTGTGCAGTCTTAAACGAGAACAGAGACCTATCACTAACTAGAGATATATTACCTGCTAATATTTTAGATTTACAATCAGTTGAATTAGCTGAATTACCTCCTGCAAAAAAGAAACCAGTAATAGCAGTATATAGAGATAGCTTTCAAGATTTAACAGGGCAAAGAAAAAGTAATAGTAGCTTTGCTTTATTTAGTACAGCAGTTACCCAAGCTCCAGAAGCGTTGCTTATTAGAGCTTTAAAACATGCTGCTAATGGTAATTTTTTTAGAGTTGTCGAAAGAGTAGGTTTAGATAACCTTACTAAAGAACGACAACTAATCCGGTCAACCAGAGAGAACTTTGAAGAAGACCAAAAACTACAACCTTTATTATTTGCTGGTCTTATAATACAAGGTGGAGTTATTAGTTATGACACAAACATTCAATCTGGTGGTATTGGTGCTAGATACTTAGGAATAGGTAATAGTAAACAATACCGAGAAGATGTAGTAACTATATCATTGCGATTAGTTTCTGTATCTACAGGTGAAATATTAATGGAATCTGCAGTTTCTAAAAATATTTTATCGACAAGTATTTCTCAGGACATCTTTCGTTTTATTGAGCAAGGTACAGAGCTTGTAGAGATAGAGGGAGGTGTCGCTGAGAATGAGGTGGGTTCTATAGCTTTGCAAAAGGCAATAGAAACTGGAGTATTAAACTTAATAGAAATAGGAATAGAAAGAGGGTATTGGGAATATGAAACAATTAATATTGATGAGCCTAGTTGCGATGATGATTGCATCGCCAACATACGGGGCTGANAATGAAATATACATTGACCAATCAGGTGCTACTGCTAATATAGATTTAGAACAACTTGGTTCTGGAAATATTATGGGTGGATTAAATTCTGTTGCTGGAACTTTAACTGCTCTAGATTTAGATGGACTAAATTTAACATTAGATATTAATCAAATCGGAGATAGTAACAAGTTTCTTGGTGATATTACAGGTGATTCTGTAACAGGATTTTTTGAATTTGATGGAGATAGTAATACATTTACTATTCAAGCAGACCCAACTAATACTTATGGAATTGATAGTTCTAACTTTAATGTAGATACTACAGGTAGCAGTAATACTTTTACACTAGATGTAGGTACAAGTGCTATGGCTAGTAATACAGATTTAGATTGGATTATTAATGGTAGTAGTAACACACTTGATTTTGATATTAACTATGATGGTGGTACTTCTTATGTTGATATAGATGGGGATAGTAACGAAGTTACTTTTACAGGTAGTGGTTATGCTGGTGGTTATTTTTATTTAGACCAAACCGGTAATTCTAGAACTTTCAATATACAACAACTAAGTACATTAGATAATGATTGGCTCAAGATACTTTCTACTGGCAACTCTGGTACTGTCTGTGTTATCCAAAACGATGGTGGCACAACAGTCGGATGCTAGTATAGGAAGCGTAACAGAACTTAAAGGTACAGGCAGAATTGTAAGGGATATACCTTATGATGCTGCCTTATCTTTTGGTATAGAAAGTTATGACAATGTTGAAACTTCTAATGGTAGAATAGGAATAACATTTCTTAATGATACTAGAGTTAGACTAACCGAACATTCACAATTAGTTATAGATGAGTTTATCTATGACCCTAATCCTTCAAAGTCTAAAATGGCTTTGCAATTTGCTAGTGGTACTGCAAGATTTATTACTGGCAAGTTAAATAATATAAACAAAGAGAACATAGCTATCTCGACTCCGAGTGCTAATGTTTCTATTCGTGGTACAGACTTTACAATTACAGTCAATGAGATTGGAGAGTCTTTAATTATATTACTGCCCAAAGATGATGGTACTCCTAGTGGAGANATATTAGTAGCAACAGCTATAGGAGAAGTATTGCTTAACAAACCCTATCAAGCTACTACAGTTTCTATGTTTGAAACAGAACCTACTAAACCAGTTATATTAGATATTACTTTAGAGTTAATAGATAATATGTTAATAGTAACCCCACCACAGGAGAACATAGATGTACAGGGAGANAATGGAAGTAGCGTTTCTAATATTCTTGATGCTGACTTCCTTGAGTTTGATGATTTAGAAGTAGACTATCTTGCAGAAGATGAGTTAGAGTTTACTGAATTAGATATAAATTATCTAGATGTAAACTTTCTTGAAGACTTGTTAGATATAATACAAGATGTAAATGAGTTAGACCAGACAGAAACTTTACTCAAAGCTGACTTAGATTTAAAAGGAACGACTATGGGCTTTGATGCTAACACCCAAATTAATACTTTTGCTACAGATAATATCATAACATTTTTAAAATCATTAGAAGATACAGTAAGATTAGATTTAGATAAATCAGGTTCTTATACTGTTATTCTTGTACAAAATGGAAAAAGTACACAAATTATAGTAAATGGTGGAAGTTCATCAACAATTACTATAAAACAGGGCGATTAGAAAAAATTGACCTCACAGGATGCTCTGTATTGCAAAGTTAGAGGGTAAGTAATACCTTGGCTTCAAAAANACCTATTATTNAACCACGNGCTTCTAAGAGGCTCTGGTGGCATTTTCGGATATTGTGTAGATTTGTATAGGTTTTTCTTTACCTTTTACATAAATATCATCTAATCTGTCTAATTTTATATCTGTTTGCTCTGCTGTTGCTTGAGCAATGACAATATCTTCTCCAACTTCTTTACAACTACTCTCCATTCTTGCTGCTAAATTTACTGCATCCCCTAAAGCTGTAAAGTCAAACCTTGTTTCACTACCCATATTACCAATAACAGCAACTCCACTATTGATACCAATGCCAATATCAATACCTAGTCCTGCTTCTCTCATTTTCTTTTTAATTTCTATAGCTGTTAGTATTGCTCTGTCTTCATGCATATCTAAATCTAAGGGAGCATTAAAGATTGCCATCATTGCATCACCTATGTATTTATCTACCATACCTCCATACTTTTTAACTGCATCAGACTGTATAGTCAAAGCTTTGTTCATTATCTCTGTTACTTGCTCTGGTTCTAGTTTTTCAGATAAAGAAGTAAATCCTCTAACATCTGTAAATAAAAAGGTGCAATATCTTCTCTCTCCTCCAAGTTTTAAAAGTTTTGGATTGTCTTGTAATTGTTTGACTTGTCTTGGGTCAAGGTAATGCTCAAATTGTTTCTTAATTTGTTGTCTTAATTTGTATTGAGTTCTAAAGTTTAAATAAAATTGTTGAGTAGCAATTAGTAGCATACTAATCAAAGACCAAGTTACATCAATTAAAAAACCTCGTAATATAAAATAGTAACCTAACGAAGATATCGAAAGCATCAATGTACCTGCTGACACTAATCCCATGGTTATACCAAAACGATTTATTAAAAAGGCGATTAATAGTCCTGAAATGCATAATATAAGTAACTCAATAAATAATCTATAGTCTGGTATGAATGGAGAGTTAATCAAAATACTTTCTGCAAGGGCAGCCTGTATCTTGTGAGGCTCTAATAGCCCGTTTGGTGTCGCTAAAGTGGGCATAACCCCTTTTGCAGTAACACCTACAAACACAAACTTACCTGCAACATTCATTTCAGATAGTGTTGTTTGTGGTGTATCAACCCATGAAATCCATTTACGCCCAAGACTATCTGTAGGTATAGGATTTAATCCTCTAATTCTTATTTGCTCTATACCATTCTCGTTTGTTTTTATCTGATAGGTTTTAGCATCTACTAAAGTTTTTAATACTTCAGTTCCAAAAGAAGCAACCCAACCATCAGGTGTTTGTTGTAGTAAAGGTATTCTTCTTATAAGATTATCTACATCTACGGGAGCAGAGACAGCACCTTGAGCTGATACTTCTTGAAGTTCTGATATATTCTGTAAAAATCCTTTTGCTTTTGGTAAATCTACATCTGGTCCAAGTATAACAGTACCATGAGTTTTAGGGTACTTTCCATTGTCAAACTCAGGCATAGCTAAAACACTAGGAGCATAACCCAACATTTGTCCAAATATTTCATCTCCCTCAAATCTATCTTTTTGTGGAAATAATATAACCCAACCTATTCCTAATGCACCTTCATTAATTAATTGTCTATGTATCTCTGCAAGGTCTTGTCTAGGAAAAGGATAACCACCTCTTTCTTGTACATCTTCTTCAGTTATATTTAAGATTACAAAGTTACCAGATGGTTCTGGTGTCTCTACGACAGCATCAAATGTTTTAAGCCTTAAAACTTCTAAAGGTGTTAGATTAAAAATTAAAGGAAGAGTAAGTATTCCTAGTAATAAACTAGCCCACTTCATTCTGTCATTTTTCTACCATTTAAATTAGCTTCAATATAGTTATGTATTTCATCTAATTTAATACTGCCTTCTCGTAAAACAGTTTGTAAAGTTGCGTACTCCTCTTCAGTAAAATAAGGTTTTAATTCTTTTATGTCTGTTATAGTGCGTTCAGTTATCAACTTACCTGCNCTATCATATAAAACCTTGTAAGCAAGTAAAATTGCTTCTTGTCTTTTCATTATTCAAATCCTGCAAATGTTATATTGTCTTGTCTTCCTCGTAACCCTGCTTTCATATATGTAGTTGCTCTGCCTTCAAAGAAGTTTTGATGTTCAACACCGGTTACTTCATCAATCCAACCAAGAGGATTTTCTTTTTGGTCATAATTAGTTTTAAGACCAAGCTGTAATAATCTTCTATCAGCTATGTATCGATTGTAAGCATACATATCTTTTTTAGTAAGTCCTTGTATGTCTCCCATTTCAAATACTAAATCTAAAAACTTATCTTCTAACTCTACCATTTGTCTACAAATATCGTAAAGTTCTTTTTTAAAATCATCTGTCCATATATCTATATTTTCTTTTATAAATTCTCTAAACAATTTAGTCATAGCTTCTACATGCATAGACTCATCACGAATAGAATAAGTAACTATCTGTCCCATACCTTTCATCTTTCCAAATCTAGGAAAGTTTAACAAGATTGCAAAGCTACTAAATAATTGTAATCCTTCTGTAAAAGCTGAATAAACAGCAAGAGTTTTAGCAATGCTTTCTTTCTTAGCTTTACTAGGTTTAAAGTTTCCAACATAATCATGTTTATCTGACATCTCCTCGTAGTCAGCAAAGGCTTTATATTCTATGTCTGGCATTCCGACTGTATCAAGTAGTAAACTGTAAGCATGTTGATGTATTGATTCCATATTAGCAAAAGAACCCATCATCATTCTTGCTTCTGGCTTTTTAAATATAGGCATATACTTATCTATATATCCTGCACCTACATCTACATCTGATTGAGTAAACAATCTAAATATTTGTGTAAGTAAATTCTTTTCCTTATCAGTTAAATCTTGCCAATCTTTTACATCTGTATGTAGTGGTACTGACTCCGGCATCCAATGCATTTGATTCTGTAATACATAGTAATCAAACATCCAAGGATATTCAAATGGTTTGTAATAATCTCTATTGCCCAATAAACTCATGTCTATTCTCCCTTAATAATTTTAAATACTCTGTTGCATCTGCGTATTTTTCAAATAATTTAGCTACAGTTTCTACTGTATCAGGATGGTCTGCCACACCTACACCTCCCATAAAATACATTTGAATATTACACAAAGCTTCTGACTGTTTTGCTTTATATCTGTTATACAAAGCATCATATAAATTTTCTACCTTCATTTTATCCCTCACAGGCTATACATTCCACATCATCTAACTTGATTCTTGGAACTTTTACATTTACATTTTCTACACTTCTAGCTGCGTTAGACCTAAAATAGTAGAGTGATTTAAGTTTATTCATACC
>FUFK010059743.1_pt1 | contig 18057 bp, 21 predicted proteins | sample 1021851 | NCBI WGS metagenome assembly FUFK01 (sample SAMEA51879418, study PRJEB19060) | metagenome
CTCGTTAATAATGTAGTATTTATTTAAAATATTGGTTACTCGGAAATATTAAATATTTGTTTCAAGATTATGGTAAAAGCGTATATAAATGTAGAGAAAGAGCATGAAAAGGTAATATCATGCCTAAATTCTTATGATTTAAATCCAGTTGATTTAGGTAAGATAGCTACACAAAATGAAGTTCACTTGGTATGTACGTCTTTTTCGTTGTATGGAGAAACCAAAAAAAACCTCTCTGACATAGAAACAGCTTCAAAACCTATTCCTGAACTAATAATTGCTAATGAAGAAGAATTTAAACAGAGTATCGATTTAATTAAAAATCCAAAAATTCAAGTAATATCAAATGATTGTTTGGAAGAGGAAGTAATTGCAAGATTTCAATCTTTAATTGGAGATAGTTCATCAGAAAAAATTGAGTTTAATGATCTTGTAATTAATTTGAAAACTTATGAAGCGAAAGTGGATGATCAATTATTAGATTTAACCTTTATGGAATATGAATTATTAAAATTCTTTGTTGAAAATCAAGAAAATGTGTGGTCAAGAGAAGAGTTGTTAGAAAAAGTATGGGGATATGATTATTTTGGAGGGGCTAGAACAGTAGACGTTCATGTTAGAAGACTTAGGTCAAAGTTGGGTGAAAAAAGATCTGACTGGATAAAAACAGTGCATTCAGTTGGATATAAATTTAACTAAAACTGTCTCCACAACCACAAGTTCTTGTTGCATTCGGGTTATCGATTGAAAATCCAGTCTCCATTAAACCTTCTTTATAATCTAAAGTTGATCCCTTTATATGTTCAAGGCTTTGTGAGTCAATACCAATATCAACACCATCATATGACTCGAAAACATCATTTTGAAGTCTTTCTGTGTCGAAGAACATCTCATAAGAAAGACCAGAGCAACCACCTGGCTTAACTCCCATTCTTAAAAAGCTATCCTCACTAGATTCCTCAGCTTTCAATTCAACAAGCTTTTTTACAGCACTATCTGTTGCTAAAACTGAGCGTGATGATTTTATTTGTATATCCATAACTTAATTATATCGTATATCAAATTATTCAAAAAATTTATTGTTACATGAAATTTTTTCACTTTAAGATATAAACATGAGTTTTAAACCAATAAAAGCAGCGATATATGGATAAAATATCTGTAAATAAGCTTGTAGAGAAAGTGAAATCTAACCTTCCTAGAGAAATAATTGTTTCAATAGCTCAAAGTTGTCTTAATGAAAACACAGACAGTCAAACTACTATTAAGAATTTTGAAAACGAATTATATAAATATACATTAAAAGTTCAAAAAAAAGTTATCAACTGTACTGGGACATTGTTACATACAAACCTTGGAAGAGCACAAACTGATATTGACTTTAATGGGGGAAGTACGAATATCGAATATGATATTTTAAATAACAGAAGAGGAAAAAGAAATGAATTCCTGAATCAATCTATGAACTTACTTCTAGGTTCTGAGGATGTTTGTTTTGTCAATAACAACGCATCATCTCTCTATATAACACTTAAAACATTAAAAAATATTTATGGTAAAAAATCAGTAATTATTTCAAGAGGAGAAATAATTGAAATTGGTGGATCTTATAGACTTCCAGAAATAATACAAGAAACAGACTTGAAGATGGTCGAAATCGGAACAACAAATAAAACTAAAATAACTGATTATGAGAAGGCTCTAAAAGAAAATGAAGACTCTTTAATTTTAAAAGTCCATAGATCAAACTTTTCAATTAATGGTTTCGTAGAGGAAGTCAATTTGAAGGATCTAAGATCTTTGACAGAAAGTCATAATAGTATTTTGATTCATGATCTCGGAAGTGGTTTAGTTGCGAGTAGAAAATTTCTAGAGAAAGAAAATATTGATATCTTTGATGATGAGCCTACTGTACAGGAATCATTAAGACAAGGTGCAGATTTAGTTATGTTTTCAGGTGATAAACTATTTGGATCTTTACAGTCGGGAATAATTGCTGGAGATAAAGAAATGATTCAGTCTATAAAGGAATCTCCACTATTTAGGACATACCGCTGTTCTCCTTTAACTCTTTTTGAACTACAAGAAACTACAAATAAATATGTATCAAAAAATGAAATAGAAATACCATTATGGAAAATGATTGCTATGAATTATGAGGAACTTGAAAATAGAATCAAAAGTATAACTGAAAATCTCAAAATAAAACATGAAGTTGTCCAAGATAATTCCGTAATGGGTGGAGGTACTTTACCAAATAAATTTATAGCTTCACCAGTAATACAAATAAGTGAACTAGAAAATACAAATCTTATGAGCAAACTAATACATAATGAGATCCCAATAATTCCTAGAATCAATAAAAACAATATAATTATTGATGTAAGAAGTACTTCAGAAAAAAACGATATACCTATCAAAGATTTTTTTACTAATTTATGACAGTCATTGCTACTGCCGGACATGTAGATCATGGTAAATCTACGTTTGTAAATTTTTTAACTCAACAAGAAACTGATAGATTGCCTGAAGAAAAAAAAAGGGGTCTCACGATAAATTTGGGTTATACCTATTTTACAATCGAAAAAAATACTTATTCAATAGTTGATGTTCCAGGTCACAAAGATTTTTTTAAAAACACAATAGCTGGCTTTGCTAATGCAGATGTAATCCTTTTTATTATAGATTCAATAGAAAACTGGTCCGAACAATCTGAACAGCATTTTCAATCATTAACTTCACTAAATAAAAAGAATTTTATATTTGTATTTACAAAAATTGATCTACTTGAAGGCGATGTAAATAAAGAAGTCTTAAGTGCAAAATTGTCCAGTCATGAAAATATTAATTATCAAATTATTGAGTTCAACAAAAAAAACTCAAACAGAAAGTCTTTGTGTCAATCTATTCATAATTTTATTAAAACCTGTGAATTTGAAGAAAAAACACCAACACTGTGGGTCGATAGAAGCTTCATAATTGATGGAACTGGAAAAGTCATTACCGGTACAGCAAGTAAAAATCTAGATTATGAAAATCTTATATACAATTTACATAATGAAAAACTTCAAATAAAAGAAGTTCAGAGTAAACATCAGAAAAATCATGACAATGATGTAGCAAAAAGAGTGGCATTATCTTTAAAAAAAACAAATAAGAATTTTCCAGAAAGAGGTGACCTACTTTCAAATGAAAAAATTTATTTTTCAAACAACTTATTCATTAAATTAAATAATAAAGATGTAGATAAATCAATTTTAAAAGGTACGTTAAGGCTTTTTTTTGGAACATGTAACGCCCATGTAACAAAAATAAAATTGGTAAATTCCGAAAAAGAGACTTTTGCTATTGTAAGTCTATCAAAAGCAATGCCTATTCCAATTTTTGAAAATCTACTAATTCAAAATATAGATAGAGAAAAATATATTGGAGGAAAATTCTTACTATTTCTTGATAAATATCAAATTTTAAAGTTGAACAATAAAATAAAAAGCAATATCAAAATAAACAATTTATTAGATATTTTTGACTTTCTAGATACAAAATTTTTTGAGAGTAAGAAAGAATTCAAACAAATAGAAAATTTATTTGTTAGTGAATCAGTTCTGGAAAAAATTATTGAAGATCTAGAAAATAATACAGATTTAATAAATAAGTCTGGTGTAAAAGATTTCTTTCAAAATAAGTATCAAATATCAACTGATACATTGGAAAAACTAACAAAGGATAAAGAAAATATAAACATATCCAATAATCAAGTAATCAAAGAAATAGATAACTTTGAAAATCTAGAAAATCAGTACATTAAAATTAAAGAACTGCTTGGTGAAGCATTGGATGTAAATATTATTAATACAAAAGAATTTGATAGAAATGATATGAAAAGTCTTTTTATATCCAAAAAAATTTACAGAGTTGATTCTAAAATTATTATCTCTGATAAACATTTGAAACAATTAGTTGAGATAATTGGGTTTATGCCAAATAAATTTTCTGTAAAAGATTTTAAAGATAAATCTAATCTTTCAAGAAAGTATGCAATTCCCTATCTGGAGTTGCTTGACAAAATTGGAATAACTCAAAAAATTGATAAGGCAGGGTCTAGAAAAAAACTTTAGGAAAATATTAAGTTTCGTTTTCTTTCGACTTCGTTTAGCCCTCCCCAGATTCCAAAAGGTTCTTCAATCTCTTTAGCCTCCTCTAAGCAATTAACTTTAACAGGGCATCCATTACAAACAGCTTTTGCTTTTGCCTCTCTTTTTTCTCTATCTTCTTTTTTCTCAAAAGTGGCAGGGGGGAAGAATAAATTTGAACTATGTTGTCTGCAGAGAGCATTGTATTGCCAAGTTGAAATCTTTATTTCTAACATATAGGAACGTTATTTCAAAAAAAACAAATGGCAAAAGGTTTTTTTCGCGAAGTTTTACTGAATATTTATATGTAAAGGTTTCCATCTTTTTCAAAAAAGACGTAATCTTGACTTTTTTTATAGGATCTATCCGTTTCTAAATAAACCCTTAATTCTGTATTTTTATACTTCACAAGACCTGTGTCAGATTCTAAAATTTCAATTAATTCACAGCTTTGATCTACTAAAGATGTTCCTCCGCTTGTGTCGGTAGTAAGCCTTGATCTTATCACTGTAGGTATTGCTACAAAATAAAATAGTGCAAGCGCAACTGATACTAAGAATAAAAGAATAAAATTGACACTTATTTCATAGTTACTAAACATTACTAAAGATGAACCAAAAAGTACTAGAAAAGCAACAACACCTAAAGTTGAAAAATATCCCCTTGATAGAATTTTTATATACATTAAAAAAGATATAAAGAATATAAAGACCCCAAAATAATTTATTCCAAATTCTTGAAAGGGCAAGGTTGATGATATTACTAAAAGCGAACCTACAACAGCCATTAATCCAGGCCCTATAGCAAACAGTTCAAGGCCAATTAGAGCAAAACCTAAAACAAAAAACATATATGTAAATATTGGGTTTGATATTGAGATATAAAATCGTTGAAATAAGGAGGGTTTAAAAAATTCAATTGATTGGTCAGGTACATTAAAATCTATATTCTCGATAAACGAACCAAGGGTTCCTACTATCAAATAATTTTCATAAATACCTTCATTTGTGGATATGAGAATTTTTCCTTCTTCAAAATTACAAAGATTGATGTTGCAGTATTTTTCTTCGACAAATTTTTCAAAAGGTACATTATAGATTTCAACACCAGGAGAAAAGCCGATGAAATCAAAATTTTGTAGCAAGTCATAATCAACAGATATCTGGTATGGACCAAACCAAACTCCTTTCGGAAAATCATAATTAGACAATAAATTATTAAATTTTTTATAACTTTCTTCGCTTCCTTCTTTGGAACTATATTGGAAAATTAATAAATCATTATCTGTATATTTTTTTTCATCAATATGTTGTTCAATAGCATTTACATGTGCATTAGAAAAAATACCTTCTATTTCATAAATATTTAGTGATGCAGTTCCAGCCACTGCCAAAATTAATGTAGAAATTATATTTGTCATTGTTATTTAAAATTACAGAATAGTATGCTTTTAAAACTGTGAAAATTTTAATTTATAGCGACAACCAGTGGGTCATTGAATCAATTGAAAAATATATTGATTTTGATTACGAACTGCTTGAAAATATTGGTTTAGAAAGTTTGAATCAACGTGTAGATTATATCTTTGTTGATATGCAAGTTAAAAATAATGGTGGACCATCAATAATAAGAGAGTTGAAAAGAGACAAAATTACCAAGAATACTCCAATAGCCTTAATTGCAGACCGGGAAGCNGATGAGTTTCAAGCAAAAAGAGTAGGTGCTGATTTTTTTGCAGTAAAACCTGTTTCAAAAACTAAATTAAATAAATTCTTTAATTTAAATTAAAATCCTCTAGAATCATATATACAAATTGAGTATTAATTTCGACTTCGTTTTATATGTAGTATTTTTTATCTGTCTTGTTCTATCTGGTATGCTATCTGGATCTGAAACAGCAATTTCCTCTATACCTAAACAGAAAGTTCATCAGTTAGATGACACCAAAAAAAATAATAGAATTAAAAAAGCCAAAGAAAATTTAGAAAAAACAATTGGCGGAATTCTGGTTGGTAACAATTTTGTAAACATATTAATGGCTTCCGTTGCAACGTTAATTTTTGTAAGAAGATTTGGGGAAAGCGCTGGAAGTGCAATTGCCACAATATTTACCACAATTATTGTATTGATATTTGGTGACATTACTCCAAAAACATTAGCTACAAAACTACCAATAGCATTTTTATCAAGAACAACATTTTTAGTTGAAATACTATCTAAAATTTTCGCACCCTTTACAGAAGGAATAACTAAATTAATTATGAGATTTGCAAAAACATCAGAAGAAGATGATGCTGAGGTTACAGAAGCAGATATCCAAGCATTAACAGCACTAGGAGAAATAGAAGGACAAATTTTGCCAGCTGAAAGAGAAATAATAAATGCTCTTCTAGATTTTTCAGATAGGCCTATAAAAGAAATAATGACACCTAGAGTAGATGTTTTATTTCTTTCATTACCTATAAATATTGCTGATGTTAAATCATTAGTTGAAGACAAGAGAATTTCAAGAATGCCTGTTTCAAAGTCAGAATCCCTTGATGATACTTTTGGAATTGTATACGTTAAAGACTTATTTAACATGAGAGCAAACTCAGATTCAGTTGAAATAGAAAATTTAGTGAAAGATGTAATCTACCTACCGGAGTACACCACCGTTTTGTCTGCATTAAATATTTTACGAGAAAATAAATCAAGTTTTGCATGTGTTATTGATGAGAACGGTGGTATTGAGGGTGTGATCACCATTAAAGATGTATTGTCTGAATTTGTAGGTGAACTTCCTGACGAACATGATCAAAGATTCTTAGGCATTAGAAGACTTGGTCCAGGCCAGTGGACTATTGAGGGTAGGACGGATATAGATGACTTTGAAGAATTTTTTGGTTTAGAGCCTTATGATAAAGATATTGCAACTGTTGGTGGACTGTTCTTAAGTCACTCTGAACAACTTCCTTCCATTGGTGAAAAAATTACACTAGATGGATTAGAAATCACTGTTATGGAGATTGACAATAGAAGAATAGATACAGTTGTTGTTAAAAAAATTGCTAAAAAATAAGTTAATAAAAATATAGTAGGATTAATTTATGGGTATTGTTTGGCGTGTAGTCTCTTTTATCTCTGTGTGGCTACTTTATGGTTTAATTGCGTCACTGTTTGTGAAAAATGTGAATAGACGGGACTATAGATTATTAATTCTTTCAGGATTACTTGGTGGTTTAATTGGTGGTGCACTAGGTAACGCTATGGATGTTCCCCAAAATATTTGGTGGTTTAGAGAATTTATGAAACTAGGTATAACTATTCTATCTATGTACACTATTCAAAATATATTTAAGTGGAATTTAGCTAGATAATTTATATTTTTGGAACTCTTGGAGCTTTTAACAGTCCACCATTCTCATCAATTAAACCACATCTTTTAGATATAAGTTTTGTATTAAATGCAAATAGGTTTTTACGCCATGTCGCAATATATCCGTAACCTTTTACCTCCTCAAGTTTCTCAAGTCCAGATTCTAGATCTTTGACATCTAATACAAATACAACTGGAAGATCTTCATACGTTGCATCCCAAGTTGTATCCAAACTAATTTTTTGTGATTTCGAAATTAACTCTTTAAATTTATCAGTCATTTTTACTTACTAATAATTCGAACTTTTTCATAAATTCATTCTCATTTTCACCATCTAATGTGAGTTCAAATTTTGTTCCTTGCTTAATAGCAAGCTTTAATATTCCAATCATACTTTTACCATCAGCTTCTTTTTCTCCATATTTGAGAGTAACTTTACCATTAAATTCTTGAGCTAGTTTTACAAACTCTGCAGCAGGACGAGCATGTAAACCTACACCAGCATTAACAATTAGTTCACTACTTGTAGACACTTAAGTTAACCTTTCTAAATATTTATTAATGTTTCTATCATCTAACTTCCAGAAATTTTGTAGAAAATTAGGAAGTCCATTTTTGAAATTATAATGAAAATCGTTAAATCCATCAATATGGGAATAATCAATTTTTTGAAGAAGATCAATAATTCGTTTAAAAGATTCAACAGGTTGATCATTTTGAATTAAAATATCCAATGGTTTTGCNAATCTTTCATTTTCTGAAAATTTTATTTTTGGATTTCGTGCAATTCTTAAAAGTTCATCATTTATTGTATCTGATGAAAATCTATTGTTAATATTTAAAGAAAATTCTTCAATGTCATCACATTTTTTCGCAAATAAAGAAAATGCATTCATCAATTCTGAAGATGCTTTAATTGCAAATTCTTTACCTTCATCACTTTTGTAAATTTCGTGTATGTATTTATATCCTTTTGATATACCAAAATATGCTAATTGAAGATGAAGGCCATTTAACAACCATAACTTTTTAATAAATTCTTCTTCATAATGTCCGTACTTAACAATATCTGATATCTCTAATGGTTTGGTTTTAGACTCATCAAGAATAATTGAACCATAATTTTCAACAATTACGTCTAATGAATCTTTCTTTTGGGGTGGAATGATTTTATCAACAACGGCATCTATTACAGTTACGTATGGATTTGAAGCTTCACTATTTTTTTGAACTGTTGATGAAGCTCTATACATATTCTCGAATGCAATAAAAGTTACTTCGTTTTTGAATTGTGCTTTATTAATTACATCAAAAACATCTTGAACAAATTTTGGTCCAACTGATGACGATATTAAGGTTACTTCATTCAAAATATCGGATATTGCAGAAAAATTGTTTAAACTTACCGCACTTACATTCTGAACATTTATTGAGTTATCTTTTGTATTTCCAAGTTTAAAAACCTTATATTCTTTAGAAGTATTAAGTTTGTCAATTAATCTCTCATCAACGTCAACAAATATAACTTGATAATTATTATCTTGTAAAACTGGACCTATAAATCCTCTACCAATATTTCCAGCACCAAAATGTATTGCTTTTTTCATACTGACTAAATTTTAAATTTTTCGTATATTAATTCAATATCTTCTATGTTCCATAGTTGTTTTGCATCATCTGGATCTTCAATTAATTCAGCTAAAGTTGCAAGAACATCTAAATGTTCATCATTTTTTGCGGCTATTCCCACAATTATATATGCAGTTTCACCATTCCACTCAACACCTTGTGGACATTGTATATAAGATATGCCAGTTTTTTTTATAAATTGTTTTCCACTTTCCATACCATGAGGTATGGCAACACCATTACCTATATAAGTCGCAAATCCCTCTTTTTCAAGTTTTTCTAACATAGAATCAATATATTCTTTGGTTACATACTCACCTTCAAGTAGTAATTTACCTGCAAGAATAGTTGCTTCCTCTTTACTATTTAGATTTGTTGATGTAGATATAGATGATTTTTTTAATATATCCACAACTTAAGAACTCTTAATTTCATTTCCTTCTGATAAATCTGTAATTAGCTTTGAAATTGCTGGATCATTCATAAACATATTGAATGAGATCACTACTGAATTTACTGCAACTTCTCTTGCTCTCCCTGCTAATCCTGCATGAGCTACTACTACGTCAGCATCTTGAGGTATCAAATTCACTGGAGAATGGTCAATTGAAACATCTAAACCAGCCTTTTTTGCCTTTTTTATTAAACTATTTTTCACCATTACGCTTGAACCCATACCTGCCTCACAGGCAAGGATTATTTTTTTAACTTCGCTTGCATTTATCGAACTTTTGCTCATTTTACTCCTTAAAAATTTGGGGAGGTAAAACCTCCCCAAATCTAATTCTTAATTAGTAAGAAATCTAGACACCAGGAACATTGTCCACAGTGATTGTGTCTTCTACACCAGCGTCTGTTTCTTTAACTGGTCTTGCTCTAAGTACTATAACACCTACTACTGCAGATACTATTGCACCGATTGCAATTCCTCCTAGTACACCAACTGCTCCACCTCTAGGTATTAATGGCAGATAAGCCAAAATACTTCCTGGAGAAGCTGCTGCTACTAGTCCAGCATCAGTTATTTGGAACCAAAGAGCTTGTGACATTCCACCAGCCCACATGGCAAGTATCATAATTGGATGTCCCAATATATATGGGAAATACACTTCATGAATACCTCCAAAGAAATGAATTATTATTGTTCCTGGAGCGGATTGTTTCCACATTCCTGATCCAGCAACCCAATATGCTATCAACATACCAAGGCCTGGGCCTGGGCTTGATTCAAGCATAAACCATACTGATTGTCCTGTTTCGGCTGCTTCAGCAACACCTAACGGACCAAACAAACCATGGTTGATTGCATTATTAAGGAACAATACTTTAGCAACCTCGATTGGCAAGTCTACCAATGGAAGTAGCCCAGCATCAACGATACCCTCGGAAATACCACCAAGAACATCTAAGACACCTTGCATTATTGGTCCAATTACTTGTTTTGCAACAATTGCAAGAACTGTTGCAAGGATACCTAATGAAAAGTTATCAATTAACATTTCAAAACCCTCCGGTGAGGCGGGTTGAAGAACTGCATCAACTTTCTTAGCTATCCAAGCACTAAGTGGTCCAAAGACCATAGCACCAAAGAATTGTGGGTCAGCTGCACCAACTGCAATTGCAGTTGTAACTACAGCACCAATCACACCACCTCTATGACCATGAACCATTTTTCCACCGGTATACCCAATTAATATTGGAAGTAGATAAACGAGCAATGGTCCTACCATTTCAGATAGGTTCTCATTTGGAGCCCATCCTGTATCGATAAATAGAGCTGTTATTAAACCCCAAGCAATGAAAGCGCCAATGTTAGGAATAACCATTCCTGCAGCAGCACCACCAAAGCGTTGTATGGATTCTCTCATATTTTTCCAATCCCCCTTTAGATTGATCAATCTGTCACATTTTGTAACAAACATGTAATATCTGTAATATCACATAAGCTAATTATAAAAAATAAAACATTGCGTTTCATTCGTCTTTAAAAAATTTTTACTTATTACTTGTAACTTCGTAATAACCTGACAGTCATATAACCCTGATTTTCGCTTATAATTCAATAAAATAGGAGGTTTTTTATGGATGTAGAATCAACAATGTTACCGTTAGGAACAAAAATGCCAAATTTTAATTTACTTGGTATTGATGGGGATATGTATACCAATGAAATGTTTGATGATAAAAAAGGTTCTCTTATCATGTTTATTTGCAATCATTGTCCTTTTGTTAAACATGTCAATGATGAAGTAGTAAATTTAACTAATGAAATAATACAAGATGGAATCGGTGTCATAGGAATAAATTCAAATGACAGCTCTCAAGAAAAATATGCTGAAGATAGCATTGATAAAATGCGAGAATATGCAGATAGCTTAGGATATAATTTTCCGTATGTAGTTGATGAAGATCAATCCGTCGCAAAGAACTTTACAGCGCAATGTACCCCAGACTTTTTTCTCTTTGATGAAAATAAAAATCTTGTTTATAGAGGACAATTGGATGGATCTAGGCCTGGTAATGACGTGCCGACTAATGGTGAAAGTCTGAGAAGTGCTATTCAAGCGTTATTAAATAATGATGAGCCAATCTCTGAACAACTACCAAGCATGGGATGTAANATAAAATGGAAAATAGGAGAAGAGCCTGATTACTTTTTGAATGTAAAANGTTAATTTAAATCTTGTATTTGGACAAAAAGTCTTCTTGAACGTCCGCAATCTAATTCTACGAAAAAAAGACGTTGCCATCTTCCTAAAATAATTTCTGAGTCAACTATGGGTAAAGATACTGAAGTAGACCCAATGATAGAACCTCTAACATGGGATCGTCCATTTACATTTTCGTCTTCTTGCATGTTTTCAGTTCTTAAATCCCAATCATCATGCTCATAATATGAATCTGTTGGAACAAGTTCTTCAAGTTTTCTCTTGAAGTCGTTGATGTACCCTGTTTCAGATTCGTTAATAATTATTGCAGTGGTGGTATGTGGAGTTGATATAGTTACTGAACCATGTGCAACATTTGAAGATGAAACCAAGTTTTGAATTTTTTCAGTAAAATCACAGAATTGATTTGTATCCTCAGTATCAAAATGCAGTGCATAGGTAGCTGATTTATTTGANGATGATTGATGCAATTCTACTAAATCAGTTTTGACAATNTCTGCACCGATTCTTTGATTAGGTTTTTTCATAGTAAGCTCAAAATTTATAATAACAATTTGATATTTTATTCAATATTTATTCAACTATTTTGTGATAGCCAATACTTATAAAGTTGATTATCAGTTATATCAATATTCTTGATCTCGATTGGATCGCCTTTTTTAACTTCGGAATTCAAAATATTATTTTCGGATAATCCTAATGGTGCAAGATTTTTTGAATTTTCAACTCTCATTGCTTTGCCATAAATATTTTCTCCACCAATTGAACCAAGATTTGTACCTGCTTTGAGATCTTTTTTTGAATGTGCAACCACTTCAACATTCCATTTTTTTGCACTTAATTGTGTTTCTTTATCAACCATTAGTTTCATAATCGTTCTTGGAATCTCTAAACTAGTTAAGTGATATGGTCTGTAAAGAGTCCAGTACGGGCCTTTTCCCATTTTTAAGTATTCCATTTCGTAATTAACATAGTCATCTTCTGAATAAACTATTGCAAAGACACCAGGCGCTACTCCAAAGGCAAAATCAACAATATTTGTTTTTTCAAGAATACCCCCAGATGATTTAGGTATAAAAATTGAATTTAACTCATCATATGTAGAGTTAGGTCCGTGCATACCATCAGTATCAATGTTGAAATCAAGATAATTTGCTAATGCTGCCATTTCAATCATCGTTTTACTGCCATCAACAAANCTTGTTAGCATATAAGGATTCATGTTCTTTTTTAAAGCTTCTTTCTCAAGATCTTTAGGGGTTTTAAANACATCAAAAGGATTATTTTTTCCTTTACCAATTGCAATTACATCAAGAGAAATTTCCTTTGCAAAATTGAATAATTCAACTGCTGCAACTGGTTCATCTCCATCTCCAACGGTGACAATAGTATTNTTTTTCTCTGCCTCTTTATTTAAAGCTAGACCTATCGTTGCTTCTGTCTCAACATTCAATAGAATCAAATTGATGTTTCTATTTAAAACCTTGAATGCAACGTCAGCCCCTGAAGAGGGTGTTCCTGTTGCCTCAATGACTACATCTAAATCCTGATCATCAAGTGAATCAAGATGAGATGAAATTGTAATGTCTTTATCTGTATCGTATTTGCTTCGTGCCATATCTAGTTTGTCCTGGTTTTTATCAACGATTAAAACAAGATCTGTATCTTCCATTTTGTTGATTTGAGTAACAATACCCTGACCCATTTGTCCGGCTCCAACTAAAGCAACTTTTGTTTTCTTGCCTCTTTCTTTAACGACGTTTGAATACCTATTTAATAAACTCATTTATTACCAAACTCTTCTAGTTTTAATTTTATAGTTTCTAGGTCTTCTTTATATGTTATTTTAAGATTGAGTTCAGAACCTAAAATAACTTTTGATTCAATATTCAATTTTTTTGAAACTTGTTCCGTTGTGTCATGGGAGATCATTTGTTCTTCATCTTGATCAATATAGGCATTTTGTAAAATTTTATATTCAAAAATTTGGGGAGTTTGAATTTCTACAAGACTATCAGTTAAAAGCTCCTGTGATAATTTACTATAAAGGCTTGTCTCTACGTATGGAGAACAAGAACCATGTGTTTTTGCTTCTCTAATAAGTTCCTTTAATAAACCTTCAGGGAGAAAAGATCTTGCACAATCATGAATTGCAACTAAATCGTTACTGTCTATGTTCATTAATTTTAAAGTATTAAGACCAAAAATCTCACTTTCGTGTCTTGTCTTGCCGCCTAAAATCAATTCAAATTTTTTATCAATTGAATATGAATTTAGAATTTCTCTAATTTTTTCAATATTGGTTTCATTACATACAATAACTAATGAGTGAATATCGTCACAGTATAAAAAAGTTTCAAGTGGATATCTGATAAGCTCTTTATCTTTGAATGTAGCAAATAGTTTATCTGATTCAAATCTCTCACTCAAACCAGCTGCAAGCAGTATTCCAAAAACTTTCAATATATTTTTATGATATGAGTTTTCTTAAACTTTGAGAATCTGTAGAAGAAAGAATTTCTTCTTTCTTTATATGTGATAAATTCTCCTTTGCATGAATTAGTGAATTGATTATATTTGGTCCTTGAGATGGAGCAATGCTGAAAACTCTAAGACCCAGTAAGTATAAAATAATTGATGCCTCTTGGTCCGAAGCCATGTCTCCACATACAGAGACTTCGATATCATTCATTAACCCAGTATCAATTACATTAGTAATTAATCTAAGAACAGATACGTCAAGGGGATCTTGATATTTGTTTAATGACGAAAGACCCCTATCAGCTGCATAAGTATATTGAATCAAGTCATTAGTTCCTATTGAAAAGAAATCAACATGTTGAATGTATTGATCAGCATTTAATGCAACAGAAGGTGTTTCAACCATTATCCCTAAAGGAGGAGGGGTAACATTTAATTTTTTTGATTCATCTATAACTATTTTCTTTGCATCTAAAAAATCATCAAGAATAGAAACCATTGGAAACATTATTTTTACTTTTTCTTTCAAGTCTGAACTAAGAATTGAAATTATTTGTTCTCTGAAAAGATCTTCTTCGTCTAGAGAATATCTTATTCCTCTTAACCCAAGAAATGGATTTTCTTCTTTGGGTAAATTCAAATATGGAACTTGTTTGTCACCACCTATATCTAAGGTTCTAAAGACAATAGTGTTAGAAAATTTTGCATTTAATTCATTATTTATTTCTATCTGTTCTTTTAACGTAGGTTTTGAGGATCTGTCAATATAGACAAATTCAGATCTAAATAGACCAACTGATTGAATACGATCATCATCAAAAGCATCTATTTCTTCACTGCTCCCTATATTCGCTCTTAATTCAATATCTAAGTATTTAATTGAATCATGATTATAAGATTCTTTTAATTTATCTATTTTATTCATTCCTTCTTGAACTTTTTTTAGAACGTCAGCTGTTGGATCAAAGAATATATCTCCCGTGTCCCCATCTAATACAACACTTTTATCAAAGTTCGTATCGATTTTTTTGATATCAAAATTTATCACACAAGGTATTCCTAAATTTTTAGCAACAATTACCGCATGGGATGTAGGTCCAGCATTAGATACAACAAAACCCTTTACTTTTGTCAGATCTATGGATGAAGTATCATTTGGTGTTAATTCTTCTGCAAAAATTATTACGTCCTCAGTAAAATTTTTATCAATAACAATATCCTGCATTGTAAAAATGATTTCTTTACCAATAGAAATTATGTCTTCGGCTCTTTGTTTAAAATAATCATCATCAATACTGAGCATTTGATCTGAAGTGTCTTTAAAAGCTTGAAAAATTTCTTGGAGATTTTGGCCGTCATCGACGATTTCAATTATCTCTGGGTCATTAACAATAAGACGATAGGCATCTAAAACTTCAGATTCATCTTGTCTGTTTTCTTTTTCTAATTCACTAATAAGTTGTTTGTATCTCTTATCTAATTTTTTTTGGCTTTCTTTAAAACTCAGCTTTTTAGGGATTGAAAAATCAATTTCATTATTAATTAAATAGATAAATCTTAGGGTTTAAAAATCGATACATCTTAAGATGCTACTTAAAGAAAAATTAATGAATTGTTGTTAAATTTTCTATTTAGAAAATCTATATGAATTTTTAAAAATAATCGGTGCAAGAAAATAGGTTTTAAATGTCTGAAACTAAATAATTTAGACAAATTTTAAGAAGTTTTAAGCCATCGACCCACCTTGAGATATTTGGAGCCCCCGACTTTCTTGCATAGTACCTTACTGGATAATTAAGTATCTTTATATTGTTATTAGCTGCTTCAAAGATAATTGTAAAATCACCAAATGGATCGGATTTAGAGTCCCAACTTCCATTTTTCTTCATAAGATTAAAAAACTTTCTTGAAAATACTTTTGTTCCACAAAGTGAATCAGATACTGGCTTATTAATAATGATTGAAATGAAAATTGCGAAACATCTATTACCAATATAATTTGCCCACCTCATTGCATTTTTTTCCATTGGAAAAGTTGTACGAGAGCAATTAATTAGGATATTTTCATTTTTTTTTGACTCCATTATTGCTGCAATACTGTCATCAATATCTACAGTAAAATCACTATCTACTATTGCAAGTGTTTCTCCTGAAGAAATATTGCAGCCCTCAACAACTGCATTCTTTTTGCCTCTGCCACTTTGTTTTAAAAGAAAAATTTTAAAAGAATCNGAGAAATTTGCTTNTAAGTCCTCTAGCATAGAGTAAGTATTATCCATGCTATTGCCTTCGACAAAAATAATTTCAAGCTTATTAGAAATATTTTTGAATTTATTGAGTGCTTTTATGAAAAGTTCCTTATTACCTTCTTCATTTCTTGCAGGAATAATTATTGAAATTAATTGCTCAGAATTGTTTTCAATATATTTATAAAAAGTTATCTCTAACTCGTAAGCTAAATGTTTTATTATTGGTAATTTAAGAAAAATATTTTTTATTTTTTTTGGGAATATTCTTGTTGGTAAAGGGGTTAATTTTTTTGCTTTCCATCTTATGGATCTATAGTTATAAATTTCCGCTAAAGATTCGATATCACATAATGTAATTCTTGGTCTAGTTGTTGTCTCTTTGAAAATTCTAGAATCTAATCTTAACCACCTTGATATTGGCTCCCAAGTATTGCCTCTTAGTTTTATAGAAAGTGAATCGTTTTTATCTTTGAATAATTCGTGTAGCTCATTATTTGTTAAATTCCATGTATTGAATGACTTCATTAAATTTATTAGATTGTTGGAAGAGTTCTCATTATAAGCTAGATCATCTTCTTAAGATTAATCTCCAGGGCTCTAAAGTATCATTTTTATAAATAATCTCGTAAGAATTATCGTTATTAATATCATTATNTAATGCGTTAGTTGACCAAGCTAAGTCTCCAGAATTTAAATCATTTATATTATTAAAACCCCTCCCAAGATTAGGAGTTAATATAGAAATTTTAATTATTTTTGAGTGTGTATTTGTGTCATTTATTCCACTTTTATCAACTTTGATATTTTGATTTTTGACAATCTCAAGAGATGAAATATGTTCCATAGTTTCTCGTAATTCTCTTGATCTGTCAGTAAATAATCCTGATCCTAGAAGAAATGAAGTGAGTATATAAGGTCCAATTATCAAAATTACTAGGAGATTTTTGAAATTAGTTTTATTTTTTAGAAATGACCAACTTAAACCAAATAAAATCAATCCTATAAAGAGATATGTATTTTCTTTAATGTTGAAGTTTGTACTACTTTTTAAGAAAAAATAGTACAAGCAAGCTGTCGAAATTAAAAATAATGGAATTATTTTTGAAGTTATAAAAATAAAAATTGACTTATAAATTTTAGAATTATATAAATATTTGATACCTAAGAAGCTATTTAAAGTCATTATTGAGGATATCTGCAAGGGGTAATAGGGTGTTTTTGTAGAAAAAAGACTGATTGTGAGTATGAAAGTTAAAGGGAAATATGTTAATAAAAATTTTTGATCTTTATTTTCTGATTTATCAAATATTATTCCAATAATTGAGAATATACTCCAAGGTAAAAATGTTATTGGGATGTTCCATAAATAATAATATATAGGATTGGTAAAGTTATTTTCATTAGAGAGACTTAGGAATTTTTCAATTAAATGAAATATAATATTTTGATATAAATATGGATTTATAGATATCGTCCAAATTAAATAAGGAATAAAACCTATTAGTAATCCCAACCAGAAAAATTTTGTTAAAAACAA
>FUFK010076385.1_pt1 | contig 18056 bp, 18 predicted proteins | sample 1021851 | NCBI WGS metagenome assembly FUFK01 (sample SAMEA51879418, study PRJEB19060) | metagenome
GCACGGGTAGCTCAGTTGGTTAGAGCAGCGGTTTGTGGAACCGAAGGTCGACAGTTCGAATCTGTCCCCGTGTACCAAAAAATGAATAAAGAAAAAAAACTTCAAGCCTCTTTACCTAAAGGTTTCAAAGATCGTTGGGGCGAAGAACTAAATCTTAAGAATAAATTAGTAGATACTATAAAAGACGTATTTATTAATTATAGTTTCGAGCAATTAGAGACCCCAGAATTTGAAAAGAGCGAAAATATAGGNTCATTTCTAGCAGAAGACGAAANCAATCCNATGAGTGATGTTTTTTCATTTGTGAATGAAAAAGAGTCTTTAACATTAAGATATGATTTAAGTGCTCCTTTAGCTCGCTTTTGTGCAGAGAATTTTAGAGATTTAGTATTTCCTTATAAAAGGTTTGCTTATGGAAATGTATTTAGACAAGAAAAGGCAGATAGCGCAAGGTTCCGTTCATTTGCTCAGTTAGATGCAGATATAATTGGAGATGTAAACCCATCACAGGCTGATGCAGAAATATGCAATATTATTAGCGAGTCATTTAAAAAAATTGGGCTTACTGATAAACAGTTCACTATCAATGTTTCAAATAAAAAAATTCTTCAGGGTTTAATTAATGATCTTAAAATTGAAGAAAATAAACAATACAAAGTTCTAAAATCGATAGATAAATTAGATAGGTTAGGAATTAAAGGTGTAGAAGAATTGCTTAAAAAGGGAAGGGAAGATCAATCTGGTGCTTTCACTAAAGGTTGTGATCTATCAGATAATCAAGTTTTAGAAATAATAAATTTTCTTAATTTAAAAGAGATAAAAGATTTAAAATTTAATCTTAAAAATGAATTATCAATTGAAGGAATTAATGAATTAGAGGAGTTATTTGAGGTATTATCTTTTGGAAACAATCAAGATTCAATTAGTATTGATGTTACAAAAATTAGGGGTCTTAGCTATTATACAGGGTTCTTGGTTGAGACTAATCTAAACTTCAAGGTAACAAATGCGAAAGGTAAAGAAATAAATATTGGTAGCGTTGCAAGTGGTGGGCGTTATGACAACTTAATTGCAAGATTTAAAGGTGCTGATTACAAAGGGAGCGGAATGTCTATCGGCATAGACAGACTTTTATATGCTGTTAATCAATTAGGAAAAATTAAAGTAAATAAAACTAAACCAGTATTAGTATGTATTTTAGATAAAAAATTTATTCAAAAATATTATGAAATAGTAAATGAATTAAGAAATAACAATATTCCTGCAGAAATATATTTAGATCAAAACAAAAATCTTAAAAAACAACTTCAGTATGCCGATAGAAAAAAATTAGATTTAGCAATTATTTGTGGTGAAAACGAGTTTAAAGATGAAAAGCTAACAATAAAAAAACTNAATTCTTCAAAAGAAAACGATCAGCTTTCAATAAGTAGAAATGAACTTATAAATGAAATCAAAAAACTTATCTGAAAATATTCTTAAATCTGTAAGATCAAAAGGATTNAANNATATNGAANTNGANTCTGTTATTGAAACTAATCATATTGTGGAGAGATCAGGTGAAAGTTTTAGAAGATTTATCTTTTCTTTTAATGATCAAAATGGAAATGAACTTTGTTTAAGACCTGACTTAACGATTGCATCCTGTTTAAAATATTTAAACGATAAAGCAAAAGGCACTAGAAAAGTATTTTATAGTGGTCAAGCTTTTAGGAAAAACTTGAATAGAACAGATNCTATAATAAGAAATCAAATTGGATTTGAAATCATTGGTTCTAAAAAAGAAAAAGAAGACGATAAAAAAATTATAGAAACTGCTATTAAATCTTTATCAAAAATTAATTATACTTCAGGAAGNCTCACTATCGGCAATGTAGAGATATTTAAGCTGCTTTTAAATAAATTGGATATACCAAAGAGATGGAGATTAAGACTTCAAAGACATTTTTGGAGAGAAAATTATTTTAATGAATTGTTAAAACGTGTCAAAACAAATTCCGATGTTGATCCAACAATTGTTGAGATTGATAAAAAAAGATATCAACAAATGCTTAAGCAAGCGCAATACAAGATGATTGCGGGAAGATCTGTTAATGAAATTTTAGAAAGGTTTAATAATAAAATAAAAGATCCAAGAAGAGCAAAAAAAGGAAAAAATGTTGCAAAAATCATTAAAGAATTTCTCAAAATAAATTGCTCAATAGATCAAGCAGCAAATAAATTAAATTCATTTTTTAGAAAAAATAAAATTAATTTACGAGTTGAGAGTAACTATTTTCCAATAACTAAAAACAAAGTCTCAAAATTAAATATTAGATATTCAGCTTCATTTGGAAGGCAATTAGAATATTATACTGGTCTTGTTTTTAAAATTGAAATTAAAAAAAAATCTAAAAATATAAATATTATCAATGGTGGAAGGTACGATAATTTAATTGGAGATCTTGGATCAAACAAAAAAATACCAGCAGTAGGAGCTGCAATAAATTTAAATGATTAATATTGGAATACCAAGCAAGGGAAGANTAAGAAAAGATGTTTTAAANGTTTTTTCAAAAAANAAATTAAAACTTTTATCTGAACGGGGAGAGAGAGATTTATTTGGATACATTAAAGGATTTAAAAATATCAATGTTACCTACCTACATGCAAGAGAGATCGTGGAAAGATTAGGAGATGGATCCTTAGATATTGGTTTTTCAGGTTATGATTTATTGAAAGAGAGTGAAATTAATATTCAAAAACAAATCTTAGTTAAAAAAAAATATAACTTTGGTGATGCAACACTGGTAATAGCCATACCTAATGATTGGATTGATGTTCAGACATTAGCTGATTTAGAAGAAATAGCTTTTGAGTTTAAAGATAAAAAGAAAAGTAGATTAAGAGTTGCAACTAAATATCCTAACTTAACCAGGGAATTTCTATTTCAAAGAGGTGTAACTCAATTTAAGTTAGTTAAAAGTCTTGGTGCAACAGAAATTTATCCATTTACAGGATCTTCTGAAATCATAACNGACATAACNTCAACTGGTGAAACCNTTAAGNGCNAANAATCTTAGAATTCTTAAAGATGGTGAAATTTTAAAATCTCAAGCTTGTTTAATGATATCTAAAAAAAGTGTGAAAATTAAGGNAATTAAAAAAGTTATTAATTTGATTTCAAAATAAAAAACTTTAGTCTTATTATTAATAACTACTTACGAATCATGGATGTAATTTTATTAATTATTCTAGTTTTAATATTTGGTGTTGCTTTAGCAATACTGTTCATAATTTTGAAATCTAACCAAAAAAAAGATGAAAAAAAGGAAGCAGAGGAAATTGCAAATCTAAAATCAGAAATTTCAAGTTTAAAAGATACGCTTAATTCTACTATTAATAGCTCACTTGGTGCAATGTCGACCTCATTTAATAACCTGTCAACTGGTGTTACAAAAGACATGACCGAAGCACTAACAAAAGTGGATGAAAAAGTTGGAAATTTTAATCAGCAAGTACAATTATTAAATCAAAGCCAAGAAGGAATAACTAAAATCTTAGCAGGTGTGAAGAAATATGGAGTTTTGGCAGAATTTAGTTTGGATGCTTTGATAAAAGATTTATTGCCAGCCTCACAATTTATGACAAATGTGAAGATGAAGGAGAGTACCAGCGAGAATGTTGAATTTGCAATTAAACTTCAAGGAGATGTTTTGGTTCCAGTAGATTCCCATTTTCCAGTTGAAAAATATAAAGCAATTACAGATGGTTATGATGCAGATGATAAAAAAGCAGTCGCAGATGCTAAAACAAAACTAGCATCCGCATTTAAAGCAAAAGCAAAAAGTGTGAATGAAAAATATATTGTTCCACCGAAAACAACAGATTTTGCAATTGTATATGCTCCTACCGAAAGTTTGTATAAAGAGTTAACTGAATATCAAGATCCAAGTACTAAAGAGTTATTAACTCAAGAACTAATGAAAAAATATAAAGTTGTAATTTGTGGACCAAATACACTCTCAGCATATCTTCAATCTCTACATATGGGTTTTCAATCTCTAAAAGTNCAAAAGGGTGCAACTGAAATTTATAATCATTTAAAAACAATAAGTACAAGATTTGCTAAACATTTTGATAATATAATCTCACTTAGAAAAAAATTAGAAGAAGCAATGACTGTAGTTGATAAATTTGGAACGGATGCAAGATCAATTACAAGAACACTAGAAAACATTAAAGATCCTGAACAAATAGAAAAAGCTATAAAAACTGAAAATGTTGAAAGACTAGAGAACCATCCAAAACAACTCAAAAATTAGTTTCATTTTTAGTTTAAATCCAAATATAAGAAATTTAATGGAGTGGAATAATAAATATACTTACCCAAAGTCATCAAGATCAATAGAGAATGGATATAGAAAATATTTATTTGGAGATGAAAAATTACCAAGTGTAACAACTATTTTAAGTGCTACCAAATCTGAGGAAGAAAAAGCNGCTCTTGCAAATTGGAAAGAAAGAGTTGGTCACAAAGAAGCNAATAGAATAAAAACTGAAGCTTCAACCAGAGGCACATCAATGCATTCATACATTGAAGATTTTTTAAGAGGAAGAATTAACGAAAGTTTTTTTGAAACGAATGAGCAATATAAAAATATGGCAAAAGAAATAATTGAAAAAGGAATCAAAGGAAGATTACATGAAATTTATGGTATGGAGGAAACACTTTATTACCCTGAACAATATGCAGGGACTGCCGACCTTATTGGNTTTTATGAAGGAAAAGATGTTGTTGTAGATTTTAAACAAGCAAATAAACCAAAAAAAGTTGATTATATTCAAGACTATTTTTTACAACTTGGAGCATACACTTTAGCTCACGATGTAGTACATCGAACAAAAATGAAAGCAGGAATAATACTTCTATGTACTAAAGATAATTTATTTCAAGAATTTAAAATTGAAGGTACCGAATTAGAAATGTATCAAAATTTATTTATGGGAAGGGTTAAAAAATTTTACGAGATAAATAATATATCTTGACTTTAACTTTCCAATTCATAAAAGAGATATTACTAACTAGAAGCTACTTGTTTAGATGCAAATGGTTTAGTTCAAATAAAAACTTTCCAAATACCCATCAAAACTTAGCTAATTTAAGGATTAAATTATGAATTTAGCAATTTGGGATATAGAATCATCAAGCGCCAGCACTGACTTTGGTAGCATAATTGAAATTGGTGGAGTNCTTGTTGATGAAAACTTTAAAGAAAAAGACAGATTTAATTTAAGGTGTCGTTTGCCAGAAGGTGAAATCTTTCAGGCTATGGCGTTAATAGTAAACAAAACTTCAATTAAACAACTTACACAAGCTAATTTAAGTCATTATCAAATGTTGGCCGAGGTTGAGAAAATATTCAAAAAATGGAGTCCCGCAATCTTTCTTGGTTGGTCAAATATTGGGTTTGATGATGAAATGATCAGAAAAGAATTCTTTAAAGGTATAAGATATCCTTATTTAACCAATGCAGCACCAAATAAAAGACATGATGGAATAAATATTGCCCGAGCAGCTTATGCAGTAGATCCAAATATTTTAGAGGTAGAATTTAATGAAAAAAATAATGCTGTATTTAAATTAGAATCTCTTGCACGTATGCAGGGGATCGATTCAAGTGATGCTCACTCGGCACTAGCCGATGCAGAAATGACTGCTAAAGTTTTAAGCATTGTTAAAAAAAAACAAGAACATACTTGGAATGATTTTTTAAAGACAGCGAATAAATCTGATACCGAAACTATTATTAAAAAAGGTGATATTTTTACTTTAAACGAATATTATTATGGAAAGTCACGGCTTCATCTAGTAGTTCCACTGCATCCAAAATATTGCATGCATCCAATCTACCAAGGTTGGTATTATTCTGTTGATTTAAGAACAGATGTTGAGCCATTGTTAAATTTATCAATAAATGAATTAAAGGTAGAAATGAAAAAATCACCTAAGTTTTTAAGAACTATTAGATCAAATAAAGCTCCAATCATTGTCGATGCAAAATTTGGAATGAAAGCAGAACCCTATAATGCAATGGATGAAAGTTTAATAAAGAAAAGGGCAGAAATAGTTCAAAAAAATGAAAAATTTTCTCAAAATATNCTTGTTGCTTTAAGAGAGGTGGCAGAAGAAAAAGAACACTCAAAATCACAAGAAGATATTTATGCTGAAGAAAGTATTTATACAAAGTTTACTTCAAACAAAGATACCGCATTATTCCCAGCCTGGCATGCTGCATCATGGAAAGATAAATTAAAGTTATTAGACAAATTCGAAGATGATAGATTAGTTGGTTTTGGAAAAAAAATTATTTATCAAGAGGCACCTGAAACTTTACCGCCTGACATACTTAAATCTATGAAAAGAGATATCGCTAAAAGAATATTNAGTGAAAGAAAAGAAAAATGGTGGACTATTCCTACTCTTTACACTGAGATAGATACCTTAAGAGAAAAGTATACAAATGAAAATGATGAGGAAAAATTAAATCTGCTTGATGAATTCAATAATTACGCAATGTCAATACAGAAAAAATATGAAAATGTATGATGTGGATAATTTGAACATATCTATATTAAGTATTGAATTAAAAAATTAAATTTATATATAAANCATATGGCAACATTAAAAATTACAGACGAAAATTTTGACACAGAAGTCTTAAAATCATCCAAACCAATTGTAGTTGATTTTTGGGCAGAATGGTGCGGACCTTGTAAAATGGTCGGACCGATTTTAGAGGAAATCTCAGATGAAATGGCAAACGATGTATCTATTGCAAAACATAACATTGATGAAGAGCCTAATACGCCAACAAAATACGGTGTTAGAGGTATACCTACAATGTTACTTTTCAAAGATGGAGAGTTAAAATCGACTAAAGTTGGAGCAACACCAAAATCAGATATTGTTTCTTGGATAAAAGAAAATATCTAATTTAAATTTAAAACTTCACCAGCGAGGTAAAGAGATCCTGTGATAAGTATGATGTCATCTTTGCCAGTAGAAATTTTCTTTAAAGCATTCTTCAATAGATTTTTCATAATTTAGATTATGAAATTTATTTAACTTATTTTTTAGATCCTTGCCTTTAATTGAGTTAGGTTGATTTGGAATATCNATTGTTGTTAATGAAGAAATATTCTTAAAATAGCTNATGTATTCTTCATGATCTTTATTAGCCATCATACCTAAAATTATATGTTTTTTACATTTCAGTGTTTGTAAATAATCATTTAATACTTTTGCTCCCAAAGGATTATGAGATCCATCAACAAATAGTTGATTATTTTTACATAAATTCTTTAATTTACCTGATTTAATTTCTTGAAGTCTTGCAATACTTTTAATTTTTGTAATTCCAGATTTAATATTTTCATCAGTTATATTTAAATTTAGATTTCTAGCAGCTGCAACTGCTGTTGCTGAATTATCAATTTGAAATTGTCCCATTAAATTTGGTTGAGGTAATTTTATTCCTCCGAACTCATCTTCAAAATAAATAAATTCATTTTCATTAATTGAATAACTAAAGTTATCATTAAACATGANCTTTTTTGCTTCATTTGAGGATAAGGATTGTTTTATTAATTTTTGTGTATCATCACTACTTTGTTTGGCGACAACAATTTTTGAATTTAATAAAGCTGATGTTTTTTCGTAAATAATTTTTTTAATGGTTTGTTCGTTTTTAGGAAGCCAATCTAAATGATCTAAGCCTATAGCAGTAACAATACTTAATATATTTTTATCAATTATATTAGTTGCATCAAATCTGTGAAATAAACCGCTTTCAATTATATTTATATTNTCCCTATATTTGCTTGCATGAAAAAAATAGGCTGCAGTTAAAATTTCAAAATAAGTAATTTCCTCNCCATTGTTCACTTCCTCAACTTTTACTAATAAATCTGAAAGATCAGAGTCTGAAATTTCCTCATCATTAAATATAAATCTTTCATTAATTCTTTGAATATGGGGGCTAGTATAAATATTACATTTAATGTTGGCTTCTTTTAAAATTGCTCTTAGCGCCTGAATTGTTGAATACTTTCCATTTGTTCCAACAACAGAAATATATTTTAAATCTTTTTGAGGATTACCAAGTTTTTTGCAAAGATTTTTAACTCTATCTAAACTTAAATCTATTTCTTTAGGATGCAGCTTTTGTAAGCGGTTCAATATTGTCTGAAGAGTCATTTAATTTTTCTGAATTTAACTCAGTTTCTCTCTTAAGCAATATTGATAAAAGGGTGCTGATTTCTTTTTTTATATCTTTCCTTTGAATAACTCTGTCAACAAATCCATGTTTTTCGACGAACTCTGACGTTTGAAAGTCTGCGCTCAATTCCTCTTTAACTGTTGCTTGAATTACTCTTTTACCAGCAAATGCAATNAAGCATCCAGGTTCAGCAAAATGAATATCACCTAACATTGCAAATGATGCTGTGATACCTCCTGCAGTTGGATCAGTAAAACAAACTAAGTAAGGTAAATTATTTTTCTTTAATTCATTAATTGCCAAGGTTGTTCTAGTCATATTTGCTAGTGCAATAGGCGACTCGAACATTCTTTGGCCACCCCCACAAGGAAAGAAAACATATGGAGTTTGATTGTCTATTGCATGTTGAACACCATAAACAATAGCTTCTCCCTCCGCTGCACCCACTGATCCACCGATAAAATCAAAATTAATCGCACCTGCTGTGATTTCAATTCCATCAATTTTTCCTCTTGCAATCATTACAGCACAGTTTTGGTTAGTTTTNTTTCTAGCGGCTTTTAACCTATCTTTNTAAGATTTTGTATCNACCCAATTTAAAGGATCTTCAGCTGGTATAGGCGTTTCAAGAATTTCATAAGCATTCTTACCAAATAAAATGTCAAATCTTTGTCTACAACTTATTCGATGGTGTTTACCACAAGAACCACATACCCATAAATTATCTTCAAGTTCTTTTTTTAAAACAGGACCTTTGCAACAACTCGTCCAATCTGAATTCTCAATATCTTCTTTTGAAGGTCTTTTCTTTAAAACCTTTTTTATTTTTTCACCAAATTTAATTGCTTTTGTTAACCAGTTCATGAAATTTTATTTCTTAATTTAGCCACCACTTTACTTACATTTGTGACAGGATTTTGTCTATTGTTTAAACTCCTTGTTATTTCTTTGCAAATAGCACTTCCAACCACCAATCCGTCAGCAGATCTTAACTTTGCAATAGTTTTTTCAGTTATTCCAAAGCCAATTACACAATTCTTTTTTGGATCAATTTTTTTTATTTTATTATAATTATTTAAAATTTGTTTTGGAGATACTTTAAGCTTCCCTCCNGTAGTTGATAACATGCTTATATAGTAAATCATATCATGAGAATCTTTTATTATGTTTTTTAGTCTTTCTTTAGATGTAGTGGGAGATAGTAATTGAACAAAGCTAATAGCTTTAGCTTTACACTTTTTTGCAAATCTTTTATTTTCTGGCCAAGGTAAATCAACAACAATTAATCCATTTACTCCAGAACTTTTACATTTTTTAATAAAATTATTTTCCCCATATTGATAAATCATATTGTAATAGCCCATCAATATTACTGGTTTTGAATTTTTTGATTTTTTAAAGTTTCTAACTATTTGAAATACATCTGAAATTTTTAATCCATTTTTCAGTGCTCTATATGCACTTGTCTGAATTTGACCTCCATCAGCTATGGGTGTGTTGTGAGGAAATCCAATTTCACAAATATCAACATTCTTTGAAATTGATTTTAATATTTCTAAAGATTTTTTTTTAGTGTTATCGCCTGCAACTGTATAGGTTAATAAAGCTGGTCTTTTTTTTTCTTTTGCATTTTTAAAGGCTAAGTTTATTGAGTTAATCATATTCTTTTTCCCAATTTTCTTTTTAAAATATCTCTATCTTTCTTGGCGTCTCCACACGAATTTACAATTATGACCGTATCTTTATTTAACCTTGGGGCAATCCTTATTGCCTCAGCAAATGCATGACTGGGTTCTAAGCTTGGATTAAGTTTTTCGAGTTTTGTTACAAGTTTATAAGCATTCAATGCATCTTCATCTGTTGCATATGTGTATCTTGCTCTTTTTGTATCTTTTAGAAAACAATGTATTGGACTTACCCCAGGATAATCCAATCCTGCACTTATAGACTCTGTCTTATTTATTTGTCCCTCATTATTTTGACATACGTATGAGGCTGCTCCATGCAGCACTCCTAATTTTGCACCTCTGCTTAATGGAGCTGCATGTAATTTTGAGTTTTTAGGACCTCCTGCTTCAACCCCTATTAATTCAATTTGAGATTTAGGAAAATCGATAAATTCGCTCCAGAATCCATAAGCCGAACTCCCACCACCAACACAATTAATCAATTTAATTTTTTTTGGGATTTTTTTAAATTGAATTTTTATTTGTTTTTTTAATTCTCTTGAAATTTGTGCTGTGCTCCAGCCACAAATTTTTACAAATATATTTGGACCAACTGTAGAACCTACGCACATATGAGTAGTATCACAATTTGATACCCAGTATCTCATACATTCACTAACTGCATCCACTAAAGTTTGACTACCAGTTGTAACCGGAACAATCTCAGCACCATTTTTTTTCATGGCATCACAATTTGGCTTTTGACGTTTAATGTCTTTAGCCCCCATAAATATTTTACATTTAAGTCCAAATTTTTTTGCGGCCATGCTTAACATTTTGCCTGCGTATCCTGCTCCAGTATCACCAACAATGTATTTTTTTCCCATACTTTTACAAAGTAAAGCGTGAACAGTAGCATTATATATTTTGTGAGCACCGCCATTTGCGTCAGAAACTACTTTAGCCCAAATTTGAGCACCACCTAGATCTTTAGAGAGATTTTCTAATTTAATAAAACGAGTAGGTGCACCAATGTAATTATTGAAATAAAAGTCCCTTTTTTTTATGAAGCTTTTATTTTTTCTTAATTTTGAGAATTCTTTTGTAAGATCATCTACAGGTTTNTTTAATGTNTCAGGNATATAACTTCCNCCAAATTTACCACCCCANAAACCANATTTATCNTGTTGATCAATAAGTGGAATNTTTTTNTTAAGTTTCATNNTTNAATTTTTTTATNTTATTTAAAAAAATATTAATTTTAGANATATCNTTTTCTCCAGAGGTTTCCAAGCTTCCTGAAATATCAATAATATCTGTTATTTTAATATATTTATCAAGCTTATCATTATACTTAATGTTACCAGCTAACATTTTATTTATTGATGCAGGNACTTCATTTAGCAGTTCATGATTAAAGCCAATAGATTTTTCATAACCTTTACTATCAAATAAAATTATATCTGAAATTTTCTCATATTGTTTATAAATCAAAACATCATTAATATCTTCTATTGTAAGAGCAGTAATTATTTTTATATTAAATAATTCTTTTATTTTTTTTGTCCTATCTGGTGAAACTTTATAGAGTTGGAGATAATCAAAACTTAACTTATTTATTTTCTCAAGTGTTTCGTCATCAGGTTCCACTAACACACAAACAAAATTGATATTTTTTTTATCAACATTTAAAATTTTTTTTAATTGATTAAATTCTAAATACCTTTTTGATTTTGGGTAATTAGCAATAAATCCAATAAACTTTGGGGGGTAATTATGATTAATTATATAGTCTAAAGTTTTTGNNTCTTTGACACCACAAATCTTTGCATCCATTTTAATTTAAGTGTTTTATTAATGTTTGGATATTTTTTTTAATATTTCCTTTTGTGATGGGTCTTCCTATAACTAGCCAATCACTCCCATTTTTAAATGCTTGTTTTGGAGTTAAAGTTCTTTTTTGATCATTTGTATTTGAACTAAATCTTATCCCCGGAGTAATTATTTCTTTTTTAAATACTTTTTTTACTATTTTTACTTCTTGAGCGCTACACACTATGGCATCCAGTTTTGCTTTATTTGCTAATCTTGCTTGATGATGAACTATTTTTTTAACATCCTTATTAAAGCCAATTTCTTTCAAAGCCTTATTATCTAATGANGTTAAAATTGTTACACCAANTANTTTAATTTTCCCAGATACTTTTTTTACTGCATTAAGAGCATCTAAACCAGAACTTATATGAATTGTTAAATAATCAACTTTCAAATCTTTTATTGCTTTAATAGCAGACGCACAGGTATTCGGTATATCATGAAGTTTCAAGTCGGCAAAAATTGTTTTATTTTTTACTTTTGAAACAAAAGTTCTTCCATTTTTTGAATTTAAAAACTCAAGACCAAATTTGTANCCAACCTTTAANTTGGAANTTTNNGTTTNANTAATTATTTNNNTAATTTTATTTATNTTTGTAGNGTCGCAAGCAACGAATATCTTATTCTTTTTCATTTATTTTGTTGGCCCATTCTTTAGATGTCTTAAATAAAACACTCTTTTTTTCTTTAACAAATACTTTCTCTCCTGTTTTTGGGTTCCTTCTTATACCTTCTTTTTGTATCTTTGGATCTAAAGTAAAAATATCTCTTAATTCGACTCTTTCACCTCGCTTCAATGAATTTTGCATTTCATAAAGAATTATATCAACTAACTTAGTTAGATCTTTTCTTANAAAATTTGGGTAGTTGTCGGNGAGTTCTTTAATTAAGTCTGATTTTACTACTGACAATTTATTTTTTTATTCAGTTTCCTTTTTCTTTTTATCATCTAATTTTTCAGAAAGCGATGAAAATGGAAGATTCTTACCTGAAAGTGGTGAGCTAAATTTNTCAACGGCTTCTTTGTTTTGAAGCTCTTCAAGTAATTTAATACTTAANTTTACTTTTCTTTTATCAAAATTTATTTCTGAAATTGCAGAATCTATTCTTTCGCCACCTACAAACCTTGAANGTCTTGCGTCTGCAGCACTTACTGCGATTTGAGACTTCTTAATTAAGAATTCTAAATCACAACCTTCTGGTTTCACCATTAAGCCTTTGCTATCAGATGATACAACTTGAACAGTTATGATATCATTGACTTTTTTTCCTTTAAAGAAATCAAATGGGTCTTTCTCTAACTGNTTTAACCCAACTCTTACTTTTTGNTCNTCTTTCTTAATCTCTAAAACTCTNACTTTTAATTTTTCACCTTTCTTATGTTTCTTTAATTCATCTTCAGGTTTACCAGAATAAGAGAGATCATTTGAGTGTAAGAAACCATCAATATCGAAATCTCCAAGTTTTACATAAAGAGCATATTCATTTGCACTCGTTACAACTCCATCAATATCTGAACCAACTGGATATTTATTTTCTAAAGTCGTATACGGATTTTCATTTGTCAATCTATGAGAAATTGCTACTCTTCTTTTATCTTTATCTATTTCGGTAATTACACAATCAATCTGATCACCAACTTTAAATAATTTTTTAGGTGAAATATTCTTCTTGGTCCAACTAATCTCACTACTATGTAATAATGTACTAAGACCTGGTTCTAGCTCACAGAAACAACCATAATCTGTAATTTTTACCACCTTAACTTTATAAGGTTTTCCAATTTCATAATTCGAAATATGTTCAAAAGGATCTGGAGATAACTGTTTAATTGAACAACCAATTTGAAGTTTTTCCGTATCTATTGAAATAACTTTTAAGTCATGTTTTTCACCAATATTAAATATTTCGTCTGGGTGATTTACTCTTGAATAAGAAATTTCCTGAAGATGAACCAATACATCNATNTCATTATTAACTTCAAAAAAACATCCAAAAGAAGAGTATCCTTTGACTACNGCATCTTTAATAATGTCACCTACTTTNAANTTTTCTATAATTTTAGCTTTATCCTCTTTTTTATGAGAAGAAACTATTTGTCTTCTNGATACGCATGCATTTCCTCTTANTTTATCTAATTTTATAATCGCAAATTTTTGTTCNACACCAATTAAGTGATCTATACTTTTCATTGGTTTATCTGAAATTTGTGAACCAGGACAGAACATTAAAGAACCAGTCTCAATGTGTTCTACTATAACTCCACCTTTACATTTTGAAGTTATTTTTCCATTAATAGATTGGTTATCTTCATAAGCTTTTTCCAATTCGTACCAACCTTTAATCTTTTGTGCTTTTTGAGCAGAAACTACTACATCACCATTTCTATCCTCAATTTTTTCAAGAAGAACTGACACTGATGCACCTTCTACAACTTTATCCTGCATGCCAATCATTTTCATTTCATTAATATCAATAACAGGCTCACTTTTCAGACCAGGTATGAATAAAAACACATATTTGTCAGTAATCTTAGTGATTTTACCCTCAATAATTTTACCTTCTTCTATTTTATTTTTTGATAATTGGCTGTTTAGTAATTTTTCAAATTGCTGTGATGCTGGTGAGCTAAGATCTTTATAGATTTCCATATTTTTTTTTAATCGAATTNNNCACTAAATTTNTAAGTTTTGCCTCCATTTGCTTAATTGTTAATTTAGTGGTGTCGACTAATACAGCATTTTTGGTCATAATCAAGGGACTTATTTTTCTTTTAGTGTCTTCTTTATCCCTTTGAATCAAGGCTTTTTCAACTTTTTTTAAAGATATATTTTTATTTAGATTTTTAAACTCCTTAAGTCTTCTTTTTGCTTTTTCTTTTATAGAACAAGTAAAGAAAAGCTTTAGGTCAGCATTTGGCATTATTTTTGAACCTATATCTCTTCCTTCAACAACAACTAATTTAGATTTTTTAATAAAATTTATTTGAAATCCTTTTAGAGCTTTTCTGACATAAGGTTTTTTTGCAATTATTGATGACAATTTTGCTACCTCAGGGCTATAGAGTTTTTTATTTTGTAATTTTTTTAAAGTAATTGAATTAGCAATTTTGTTAATAAACTTTTCATTGTACGAATTTTTATTTTCCAAAGTTTTAAGGGCACAAAATCTATACAGAGTACCACTTGAAAGAAATTTCATCTTTAATTTTTTTGCAATTAGTTTACCAGCAGTTGTTTTTCCTGAAGCGCTACTTCCATCTGCCGCAATCTTAAATTCAATTTTTTTGTTAATTTTTCTCAATTTATTTTTGCTCCTAAATCTTTTAAAATTTTAAGAAATATTGGAAATGATGTATTAATNGAATCTTTATCGTTTATTTTCCATTTACCACCGAAAGATAATGCAGCGATACATGACATCATAAAAACTCTATGATCTTTTAAATAATTTTTAATATAAATATTTTTTGTAAGCTCAAGATTAGGATTGCCAAATATTTTTATATTATTGTTGTTTCTTTTAACTTTAACTCCAATATTCTTTAGAAAACTTACAGCAATATCTAATCTTGGACTTTCTTTTTTATTTAACTCTCCTAAATTTTTGAAACTAGATGTACCTTTTGCCTTTGCCGCTATTAAAAAAATTACCAAGAATTCGTCTATTGCTGCACTATTTAAAGATGAAGGACAACTGAAACCTTTAATATTTTTTGAACTTTCAACCACTATGTCTGAAGTTTCTTCACCTTTGTATATTTTTTTATTTTTTAAACTAATTTTACAATTCATTCTTTTTAAAATTGTAATTATTCCAGTTCGACTTTTATTAATATTTATATTTTTAATTCTAATTTTAGAATTTTTTGAAAGAGCTGTTAAAACTATAAAGAAAGCGCTTGAACTAATATCCCCTGGAACTACATAATTAAAAGCGTTAAATTGTTTAAGTCCAGTAACTTCTATAAAATCAAAATCTTTATTTGATTTTATTTTAATAGGTAATTTTAAATATTTTAATAAAAGCTCAGTATGATTTCTTGATTTCTTTGCTTTAATAATAGTTGTTCCAGGCGTATTTAAAGCTGCAAGCATTATAGCACTTTTGCACTGTGCACTACCTCTTGTTTCANAATAATTTATTGGTCTTAAAAAGTNAGTACCTAATATTTCAACTGGTAATGANTTTTTTTTTGATTTTATATTTGTTCCAAATTTTTTTAGTGGTTCTGTAACTCTTGAAAAATCCCTCTTTGATAGACTTTTATCTCCAATAATTTTTACAGTTTTTTNTGATTTAACTAACAAACCTAATATTAACCGTGCAAATGTTCCTGAATTTCCTGCATCAATTGTTGTATTTTTTTCTATTTCAAAGCCATTTAACCCATATCCGAGAATTTTATATTGATTACCTATTTTCTCACATTTTATTCCAAGTTTTTTTATGGATCTAACTGCATTTAATACATCTTCAGANTCCAGTAGNTTTGATATTGTAGAAACACCAATTGCTTGGCTCGCTAATAAAATTGCTCTTATTGATAAACTTTTATCNGATGTTACTTCTATCGTTTTATTAAATGGTTTAATTNTATTAAATATNTTTATCTGATTTGGCATTTATGAATTAATTTATTTTNAATTCATCACCAAAATAAGCTGATCTTGCATTTGTATCATTGATNATTTCATTAGGACTTCCAGATGCAATAATTTTTCCATTTGATAATACAATTGCTCTATCAACACAGCTTAAAAGATCTCTTGCCTGGTGGTCACATACCACTACAGTTATTCTTTCCATTGATTGTAAATTTACAATTATCTCCTGTAACATTTTTATCGTCAATATATCCAATGCTGCAAAAGGTTCATCTAGAAGTAAAATATTTGGATCATTTATTAGAGCCATTGCAATNACTAATTTTTTCTTTTGACCTCCTGATAAATGTTTNGCTTTNATTTTTAAAANCGAGTCAAACTCAAACTGAGAAACAATTTTCTCAATCTTTGTTTGTCTAAGATCTTTTTCTTTTATATGAATTTCAGCAACAAGTTTTAAATTTTCAAGAAGATTTAAATCCTGAATAAAGCCACCATATTGTGGAACATATCCAAGTTTAAATCTAGTTGCTCTTTCGTAAATCGGAATATTTGTGCAATCAACATTGTTAATTAAAACCTTTCCATAACTAGGATCTTTTAATCCTGTGATAATGTGAAAAATTGTGGATTTACCAACACCATTTGGACCAAGCATTCCTAATACTTCATTTCTATTAATCTTCAAATTTAGGTCATTTAATATTTGTCTTTTGTTGTAAAACATAGAAACTTTGTTTAACTCAACAAGCGTTTCCTGTTCTTTAAAACTTTTAATTCTAAATTTTTTTATAACTGCCATTATTTTTTAGTATTTATTTGTACTTTATTTTCTCCGTTTTTATCAGGATTTATATTTATTTCTTTAGTTTCTATATTTAAGGTTATTTTTCCTGCTTTCATAGTTGATTTAGGATCAGTTACTACAACATTATTATAAGCTATTGCAATATTTGTATCCATATTTATATCAAAATTTTCACAAGTTATCTGTTTGTCCTCGTAGTTTATTACCACATTACTGTAAAATTTTGAGTTTAGAGTTGATGAATTATATTCAGCAAAGTTTGAAAAAATATATATTGTTGATCTTTGATTAGAGGTAATCTCACCACTCACATTATCAAGATCTAATATGTTTTTATTGTCTTGATTAGTTCTACCAGACGTTGCTAGAATTTTATATTTATTACCATTTTTATCGGTAGTTAAGTACTCAACATCTTTTACAATATTTGGGATCTCNTTATCTTTTTTTTTATTCGTATTAAGCTCTTTATTTTTTTTTTCAGCNNTTTTTACACTTGTTTCTTCTAAATCTGTTTTATTGTTTTCAATATTTTTTTCTTTTTTTGATTTATCATTATTAGTTGAATTAGCACTTTCGCTTTCGTCTTTANTTTTATTATTATTTTGTGAATTTATATTTATTTCTTTCTTAGTTTGCTGAAGAGTTTGGTCAACAATAATTTTTTCTTTTGAAAAATATTTTAGATAAACACCCCCAAGAATAATAAAGATAATTATTAAAATAATTAACTGAATTGCTGACTTTGATGACATCTAACTTATATTTGCGTTAAGAATGTTATGAATATGTATAATTCCAATCGTTATATTTTTTCGTTTTCCATTATGAACGCATA
>FUFK010071633.1_pt1 | contig 18053 bp, 25 predicted proteins | sample 1021851 | NCBI WGS metagenome assembly FUFK01 (sample SAMEA51879418, study PRJEB19060) | metagenome
TATATTTGTTGGACGCAACATGGGAGTGACTGAATAAACTTACTGGCAACCGCTGGTTAAGGTGATGAGACACAGGTGGTGCTGCTGCTCGCAAGGGTAGAACCGATCAACCAATCGGGTCTCAGGCAATAACGTATTTACTTACTGTAGTAATGCCCGTTATTTGTTGGTATACAGGAATCCAACCTCCCTCTTTAATTTAAGTGTTTGTTTCATAGTGTAGGGGTGGTTATTACCACCTCTTTTTTTATGCAAAGTGTTATAATTAGTAGTGTCGCCTTCGGGGACAAAAATTCACACTCGCTTATTTAAGGAGAACTATGACTTACTTACAAAAGTACCACACTGCTAATCTTCCAGAGTTAATGAAGATTATTTCTAAGAATGGAATTGGTATGGATTCATACCTAGATAGATTTTTCAATTCTTATGAAACTACAACAAACTATCCACCCTACAATCTTATTCACGTAAATAATGTTGAGTCAATACTAGAAATAGCACTTGCGGGATTTAGTAAAAATGAACTTAATGTTTATACTGAATATGGAAAACTTATTGTTGAAGGAAAAAAAGAAGAAAAGGAGAAAGAATCCGAGTATGTCTATCAAGGATTGGCTCAGAGATCTTTCAACAGAACCTGGTCACTATCAGAAGATATTGAGGTCAGAGAGGTTTTATTTAAAGATGGATTACTTACCGTTAAGTTGGGTAAAGTAGTTCCAGAACACCATGCACGAAAAGATTATATGTGATATAATTAGATTAAATTATGTAATTAGATGGATTATAAAACATCTGGAGTTGATATCGAAGCAGGTAGATCCTTTGTAAATGATATAAAGGACACCATTAAGTCCACCCATAGACCAGAAGTCTTGGGTGGATTTGGTGGTTTTAATGGTATGATGAAGATACCATCGGGATATAAAAACCCTGTTCTTGTATCTGGTACAGACGGAGTTGGAACTAAACTAAATCTTGCACGTATGGCAAATGACCATCATGGTATAGGCATTGACCTTGTTGCAATGTGTGTAAATGATGTAATTACAAGTGGTGCAGAACCATTATTTTTCTTAGATTATATTGCTTGTGGTAAACTTGATAGTGGTATTCTCAAAGTAGTTGTCAATGGTATTGCTGATGCTTGTAAGATTGCAGGATGTTCTCTCTTAGGTGGTGAAACTGCAGAGATGCCTAAGTTTTATACTACTGGTAAGTATGATGTTGCAGGTTTCTGTGTTGGTGTTGTTGAAGAAGATGAATACATTGATGGAAGAACTATCGTAGAGAAAGACATCATTATTGGTATTGAAAGTAGTGGACTTCATTCTAATGGGTTTAGTCTTATCAATGATATGATCACTAAACAAAAATTATTTTTGAATCGAACTCCTGAGTTACTTACTCCAACAATCATATATGCACCGATAGTCAAAAAACTTGTTGAAGATAAACTTGTAAAAGGTATGGCACACATTACTGGTGGGGGTCTTCCAGAAAATTTACCAAGATGTATTCCTAAAGGATTAAATGTAAAACTTAATTATAATTCTTGGCAATTGCCTGAGATATTTCAAAAAATTATGTTAGCAGGTGAGATCCCACAAGAAGAGATGATTAATGTTTTTAATCTTGGTATTGGTTATTGTATCGTGACATCTCCCAACAATGAAGAGAATATTCATAACATTATTGAAGATTTAGGATTTAGGTCTTGGACAATTGGAGAAGTTGTGCTATAATGTATTTGTCAGAGAAATACTGGCTGCGGTTATGCCCTTTTGGTAGGTTCAGCATAAGCGGCTATAGGAACCTACCATATAATTAATTTGTAAAATGTCAATCAAACTTACGCTACTTAAATCTGGTGAAACTCTTATTTCAGAAATGAAAGAGTTAGTTGCTGAAGATAAAGAACAAGCACATGCATATTTACTTGAAAATCCTCATATGGTAGAAATAAGAGAGAAGTCTTTTTTAACTGAGGATGAAAAGAAAACAGGTGATTTTGGTATTGATGTAACTTTAATACCTTGGATTGTTTTATCTGCTGATAAAAAAGTTATAATCCCAACAGATGTTGTGACTACAATAGTTGAACCTATCGCATCTGTTAGACAGATGTTTATAGATAAGAGTGAGGCATTTAGTATTAAGGAGGAAGAAAATGATTAAGTGTGTACTTGTAGATGTTGATACAGTCCTCATCTCAGAAGTTGTAGAAATGGATGCAGAACTTGGAGATCCAAATTGTAAATTAATAAATCCATATCTATTCAATACTATTGATGATATGAAACCTTGGAAGTCTGAAATTACAAATCAAACAGAGTTTATGATACGTTCTGAAGATATATTGACAATCGCAGACCCCACTGGTGCAGTTACAGATAGATATAAAGAACTTACTTCATGAAAATTTTGAGTATAGATTTGGACTACTTTATGAGTCCAACCATACAACTTTATAATAATGCTTTTTTTGATAATAATCCATTAACAAGATGGAATGATTTATTTAATAATACAGATTTTAAAGAAAATCATTTGACTATAGATCAATCAAATTTATTATTTTGTTTTGATACTTTTTTAAAATCATTAAAGCATTGTGATAGTGTTTCATTTGGATACGAACATGATGCAATATTGTTTGGTATAGAAAAATTTACTGATATAGAATTAATTAATATTGATCATCATGATGATGTTTTAGGTGGAAGTTACATTACTGATGTAGTTTATAATTCCGAAGGTGCATTGGCAAAAGAATATTATGATCTCTGTGAAGGTGGAAGAGTAAATGAAAGTAATTGGGTTTCATGGTTAGCAAATGAAAATAAGTTAAAATCTTATACTTGGATAGGTAATCTTAATAGTAATAAAAGTAAAAACTTTTTTAATGAAAAAATAATTCCTAATTACGTAAACGTAGAAAAAGAAAATTATAAATTTCATGATTACAAATTTGAACATATACACGTTTGCCTGTCACCTCAGTATATCCCTAAAAATCACTGGCATTATTTTTCAATGTTTATAAACACGTATGAGCATTTTCATGATAAAGATGCTACAATAGAAAATAAAAAGTTTGAACATGAATTTCGATACAGAAAATTAGGAAATGAGATTTTACACTAACGTACAAATGGTTGGGGATCATTTCCTTGTTCGTGGATATGAAGATGGCAAACACTTTGCTGCTCGTGAAAAGTTTTACCCTACACTATTTGTAGACTCAAAGAGAAAGACAAAATATAAAACACTTGATGGTTTGCCCGTTGAACCTATTGAACCTGGCACAGTAAGAGATTGTCGTGAGTTTATCAAGAAATATAATGAAGTAGAAAACTTTAATGTTTATGGAAATGAAAGATTTATCTATCAATATATTTCAGACAAATACCCAGAAACAGAATTAAAGTTTGATATTGAACAAATTAAATTAACCACGATTGATATTGAGGTTAAATCAGAATATGGATTCCCTGATGTAGAATCTTGTGCAGAAGAAATACTGTTAATTACTTTACAAGATTACACAACAAAACAGATTCGTACTTGGGGTCTTGGTGGATTTAATAATAAACAAGAGAATGTAATATACAAATCATTTAGAACAGAGTATGAACTCCTTAATGATTTTATTAACTGGTGGATGATTGAAGATAATACACCAGAAGTTATTACTGGTTGGAATAGTAAGTTGTATGATATTCCATATCTTTGTCGTCGTATTGATCGTATACTTGGTGAAAAACTGAAGAAAAGAATGTCACCTTGGGGATTAGTGACAGAAGAAGAAACATTTATTGCAGGTCGTAAACATATTTCATATGATATTGGTGGTGTATCTCAGTTAGATTATCTTGATTTATATAAGAAGTTTACTTACAAGGCACAAGAGTCATACCGATTAGATTACATTGCAAGTGTTGAACTTGGACAAAAGAAACTTGACCACTCAGAGTTTGATACATTCAAGGATTTCTATACAAAAGGTTGGCAGAAGTTTGTAGAATACAATATCATTGACGTAGAATTAGTTGACCGTCTTGAGGATAAGATGAAGTTGATTGAACTTGCTTTGACGATGGCATATGATGCAAAGGTCAACTATGAAGATGTGTTCTATCAAGTAAGAATGTGGGACACAATAATTTATAATTATCTCAAGAGAAGAAATATTGTTATACCACCAAAGAATCGTTCTAACAAAAATGATAAGTATGCAGGTGCATATGTGAAAGAACCAATTCCTGGTAAGTATGATTGGGTAGTTTCTTTTGACTTGAATAGTCTATATCCGCATTTGATAATGCAATATAATATTTCTCCAGAGACTTTACTAGATACAAGACATCCATCTGTCACAGTTGATAAAATTCTTGAAGAGGATATAACATTTGAAATGTACAAAGATAATGCTGTTTGTGCAAATGGTGCAATGTATCGTAAGGATGTTCGTGGGTTCTTACCAGAACTGATGGAGAAGATGTACAATGAAAGAGTCATCTTCAAGAAAAGAATGATTACTGCAAAAAAGAANTATGAAAAGACCCCAACAAAAAATCTTGAAAAAGAAATTGCAAGATGTAATAACATTCAGATGGCAAAGAAGATTTCCCTTAACTCTGCTTATGGTGCTATTGGTAATCAATATTTTCGCTATTATAAACTTGCCAACGCAGAAGCTATTACACTATCTGGTCAGGTTTCTATTCGTTGGATAGAAAACCGTATGAACAAGTATCTAAACAAAATTTTAAAAACGGAGAATGAAGATTATGTCATTGCTAGTGATACTGATAGTATCTACCTCAATTTGGGTCCTTTGGTTGAAACTGTATACAAAGGGAGAGAGACGACTAATGAAAGCATTGTGTCGTTCCTTAATAAGATCTGTGAGATGGAACTTGAAAAGTATATTACGAGTTCTTATGAAACGTTGGCGAACTACGTAAATGCTTATGACCAGAAGATGTTTATGAAGCGAGAGAATATCGCAGACCGTGGCATCTGGACAGCAAAGAAAAGATATATTCTAAACGTATGGGATAGTGAAGGTGTGAGATATGAAGAACCTAAACTCAAGATGATGGGTATTGAAGCAGTGAAGTCATCAACTCCTGCACCATGTCGTTTACTTATTAAGAACGCACTCAAGTTGATGATGAATGGAACAGAAGAAGATGTGATAGATTTTATTGATGAGTCTCGAAAACAATTCAAAAAATTACCACCAGAAGAGATTGCATTTCCTCGCACTGCATCAAATGTGCAGAAGTATAAAGCACATTCTACGATATATGCAAAGGGAACTCCTATACATATACGGGGTGCATTATTGTTTAATCATTATGTTAAAACAAAAAAGTTGGACAATAAATATTCACTCATCAGTAATGGAGAGAAAGTGAAATTTCTTTACTTACAAAAACCAAACATTATTCAAGAGAATGTAATATCATTCATTCAAGACTTCCCTAGAGAACTTGGACTTGAGAAGTATGTTGATTACGATTTACAATTCGATAAAAGTTTTGTCGAACCACTCAAAGCAATCCTCGATGCAATCGGGTGGAATGTTGAAAAAACTGTAAACTTAGAACTATTTTTTTCCTAATGGAATTACCTATTAATGATCAAGATTTAGATACAATCGTAAATGCTCTCGCACTTGGAGGGGATGCACGATTATATCATCTTTTGAAAGAAGTTAAAACTGTCAGAGATAACAACCCTGACGGACCTTATAAAAAAATATTAAGAGATAAAGGAATAATTATTTGACCTTGACGAATTGAAATAAAAATAGTATAATAAAAATAAAATGGATTGTTGGCACTGTGGTACCGAACTTATTTGGGGTGGAGACCACGATTTAGAAGAAGAGTTTTATGGCGAAGATCATGCTTATGACTTTGTAACTAATCTTTCTTGTCCTAAATGTCAAGCATATGTCGAAGTACATCATCGTAAAGAGGGTAAAGAATGGATTTCTTGAAAGAAATAGTAAAAGAGATTGGTGACGATTTTACCAAAGTAGCACAAGATATAGATGAAACAGAAAGATTCATTGATACAGGAAGTCATATCTTCAATTCGCTTGTTAGTGGTTCCATTTATGGTGGTGTTTCTTCTAATAAGATTACTGCCATCGCTGGTGAAAGCAGTACTGGAAAGACTTATTTTTCCTTGGCTGTTGTCAAAAACTTTTTGGATACTAACCCTGATGGTTACTGCCTTTATTTTGACACCGAGGCTGCTGTCAACAAAGGATTACTTGAGTCTCGTGGGGTTGACCTAACACGTACAGTTGTTGTAAATGTTGTAACAATTGAAGAGTTTCGTGGTAAAGCACTGAAGGCAGTAGATATATACTTAAAGACAGATGAAGAGAATCGCAAACCTTGTATGTTTGTATTAGATTCTTTAGGTATGCTTTCCACAGAGAAAGAAATTACGGATGCCCTAAATGATAAACAGGTAAGAGATATGACCAAATCTCAACTTGTTAAAGGAGCATTCAGAATGCTTACATTAAAACTTGGTCAAGCAAACATTCCACTTATTGTTACTAATCACACCTATGACGTTATCGGATCTTACGTCCCAACTAAAGAAATGGGAGGAGGCAGCGGTCTCAAGTATGCTGCATCTACAATCATCTATCTTACCAAGAAGAAAGAAAAAGACGGAAAAGATGTCATTGGAAACATTATCAAGGCAAAGACTCATAAGTCACGTTTAAGTAAAGAAAATAAAGAAGTTGAAGTTCGTCTTTACTATGATGAGAGAGGACTTGACAAATACTATGGTCTTTTAGACTTAGGAGAGAAAGGTGGTCTCTGGAAAAATGTTGCGGGTAGATATGAAATGGATGGAAAGAAAGTATATGCAAAAGAAATATATAAAAATCCAGATAAGTATTTTACAGAAGAAGTAATGCAGAAGTTGGATAATATTGCAAAAGAAGAATATTCATATGGTTAAAGTATACGATAATATTATTCCTGATGATGTTTGTCAAAAATTAATAGGTATATTTGAAACAAACGTACAACATCAACATTTTATTAATGAAAATAACTGTCCTTGTTTTACACAAGTAAATCTTAATCAAGTATCTTCAGATAATGTTCGCTTATTAATACCTTTTCTTGCAGACGTATATCAAAGATATCGAAAAGACACTAAAAACTTTTATTCACCACCTTTGAAAGAGTTAGAAGAGTTTAGAATTAAAAGATATAATACTAGTGGTGATGAAAGGTTTGATGAGCATGTTGATGTTACAGATTATGACTCATCACTTAGAGCAGTTGCATTTCTTTTTTATCTGAACGATAATGATGGTAATACAGTATTTTCAAGACACGGGTTGAATATTCGACCAGTTTCTGGTAGAGTACTAGTGTTTCCTCCAACTTGGGATTACCCACATTCAGGATTAGCACCTAAAAGCAATCCAAAATATATTATGAGTACATACATTCACTATGGAAAGAATTGAAACTACTATTCTTCGTAATCTAATTTTTGATGAGGAATACTCAAGAAAAGTAATTCCATTCATTCAATCAGATTACTTTGAGAATAAAACTGAAAGAATAATATTTGAAGAGGCAGTACAATTTATTGTCAAATATGATAGTGCAATTACAGTTGAAGCACTCAATATAGAAATTGAAAATCGTACTGATCTTACAGAAACAGAGATAAAAGAGGCAAGAGAAACAACTAAAACATTTGATGATGCACCAGTTGATAATCAATGGTTATTAGATTCAACCGAAAAATGGTGTCGTGATCGTGCTATATATTTGGCACTTATGGAATCAATTGCACTTGCAGATGGACAAGATGACAAAAAAGGAAGGGATGCTATTCCTAGCATTCTCTCTGACGCTCTGGCTGTTTCTTTCGATAATCATGTAGGTCACGATTACTTAGAGGACTATGAAGAAAGATTTGAATCCTACCATAAAAAAGAAAGTCGAATTCAATTCGACCTTGAATACTTTAATAAAATTACAAAGGGAGGTCTCCCAAACAAAACGCTTAATATTGCACTTGCGGGTACTGGTGTTGGTAAGTCTCTCTTTATGTGCCATCACGCTAGTTCTGTCCTTTTAGATGGTAAGAATGTTTTGTACATTACTCTTGAAATGGCAGAAGAAAAGATTGCAGAAAGGATAGATGCAAACTTATTGAACGTTGCAATACAAGATATTACTGATTTACCAAAACCAATGTTTGAAAGTAAGGTAAATAATATTTCAAAGAAAACACAAGGAACTCTTATAATTAAAGAGTATCCTACTGCATCTGCACACTCAGGTCATTTTAAGTCATTGTTAAATGAACTTGCATTGAAAAAATCATTTACACCTGATATAATATTCATAGACTATTTGAATATATGTGCATCGTCACGTTACCGTACAAATAACAATGTCAATTCTTACTCCTATATTAAAGCGATTGCAGAAGAACTCCGTGGTCTTGCAGTTGAAGCTAATGTACCTATCGTCTCCGCTACTCAGACGACTCGCTCTGGCTATGGTAGTAGTGATGTCGATCTTACTGACACAAGTGAGTCCTTTGGTCTTCCAGCCACTGCTGATCTTATGTTTGCTCTTATATCTACTGAGGAACTGGAAGCGTTAAATCAAATAATGGTTAAACAACTTAAGAACCGTTACAACGATCCAACTATATTCAAAAGGTTTGTTGTAGGAGTTGACCGTGCAAAGATGAGATTATATGACTGTGAGCAACAGGCACAAGACGATATACTTGACAACAAAAAAGACGAAGAGTATAATGATGAAGAGAAGAAACCATTTAAAAAATCGTTCGCAGAATTTAAATTTTAATGACAAAACAAATTGACTTTGATAAGTACGCTCTATTCGTGGATGGTGTCACATCCGATTCCAGTAAAGATTATCAATGCTTTATTGAAAGTATTAGTTCCCTTGACGGAAAGGGTGCCAATATTCACAGGCTTCTTACTGCTGCTGTTGGCATTAGTGCTGAAGGTGGTGAATTTATGGAGATCGTTAAGAAGATGGTTTTCCAAGGTAAGCCTTGGAACGACGACAATCGAGAACATCTTATTATTGAGTTGGGTGACGTTATGTGGTACGTGATGCAAGCTTGTGCTGCATTAGAAGTTCCTATCGAAGAAGTTGTTGCAGGAAACGTGGAAAAATTGAAGAAAAGATATCCTGGTGGAGAGTTTGATGTATACAAATCAGAGAACAGAGCAGCAGACGACAGATAATTAAGAGAATATTAAGTTTATAATATACTATATCAGGAGGGAAGAGTATGAGTGGCGACATAGGATTAGAACAACCGATCATCTTTTATGATGAGGAAATAACAGAAGCAAAAAAGATAGTATTAGAACATAAAGGTATTAAGCTAGCGTATTTAGAAATAAATAGTCAAAAAGATGGCAGGGCAAAGAGGTTTTCTTTACGAAGGTAGAGTTTTTAATAAATTAAAATCTAAAAATTTAGTCCCTGCAGGTGTTACACCCGCAGGTCCTGATGCAAGTAAACCTGATGCAGTATTTAAATATAATAATGTATCTTACAATTTAGAAGTTAAATTAAATTTAGAGACTGATTATGGTCAGGGAACGTTAGAATATAGTCAAGGAAAATGGGGATTAGGAGGTGCTAATACACCAGAAGCAGACGAGATGAGAAATATTTTGAATTCTGTTGGAGCAGTTCAATTTGTTAACAATCAATGGGGTTTGATGGGTATTCCTTATAAAGGAACAGTGATGAATGAACAATTTACACCAGAGATGGTAAGGCAAGATTATAAAAGATTTACTGACAAGTATTTAAACGTCCCTTTATCTTCTTTATTCAATTACTATGCTGCTAAAAATACGTCATACATTCAAATAGGTGGGTATGGTATGTATTATATGGGTAGTAATCCTGCTAACTTACCAGTGCCACAATTTAATGGTGCTTTAAGATTAAGAATTAGAACAAAAAGAGGTGGTTCCAATCCCATTTATAATTACAGATTTACTACAGCACTTCAAGTTACACAGAAACCAAGTAGATCAATCTATAATATAGATAATAATATTGATTTTTTAATTTCACAATGAACGATTTAATTGAGTCTCTAATTGGAGAGTTTAAAAAACAAAGAATTATCAGAGGAAATATATGGGACAACTTTATGTTTTTCTGTTATAATGTATTGGGTGCTAACAAAGATGATAAATATAAACATACTAGAGCGTCAATTCTTAATTACATGACGCAGAATAAGAGTGAGATCTTATTGAAATTGACCAGAAACTGATGAAGACATTTTTACAATTTATTACTGAGAACACTGCATCCCAACAAGCAGCAAGATTGGGATTGGAAGGTGATGGTCATGGTGGATGGTATGATCGCACATCAGGAGAATTTGTAGCAAAGACAGAAAAAGGTAGATTAAAGTTTTATAATAAAAGACAAAAGGTTGGTGGTAAAGATCCAGCACAGACAGAAAAAGAAAAGAATATATCTGATCCTAATTTTGTAGATCCAAAATTACAACAACAAGATCCACAGCAAGCACAACAACCTGCTACAGACCAACAACAGCAGCAACAACAACAAGTTCAAAGTCCAGACCTAGTTGCAGGTCCGCCACCAGTTCCTAAAACAAAAGGAACATTGACACTTGCATTTGGTAGATTTAATCCACCACACGCAGGTCATCAACAACTTATGGATATTGCTGCACAATCAGCAGAGGCAGAAGAGAGTGATTACATTATTGTTCCTTCAAGAAGTCAAGATAAAAAGAAAAATCCTTTAGATGCAGATACAAAAGTATCTATTATGAGACAGTTATTTCCACAACACAGTGAAAGGATTGTCAATGATGGTGCGAATCGTACAATATTTGATGTACTTAAGAAGGCACATAATGATGGATATTCAAATGTAAGAATAGTTGCAGGACAAGATCGTGTAAAAGAGTTTGATAAATTGTCTCAAAATTATAATGGACAACTCTATCAGTTTGATAATATGGAAGTTGTATCATCAGGTGATCGTGATCCTGATGCAGAAGGTATGGAAGGTTTATCATCTTCAAGAATGAGACTTGCTGCGATGGAAGGAGATTTTAAAACATTTCGTGCTGGACTGCCAGAAGGAACACCAAGAAAATCAGCAATGGCATTGTTTGATACTGTACGTCAATCAATGAATGTAAAAGAGGCAAAAGAATTTTGGAACATATGGGAAATTGCACCTAAGTATGATTTGGAAAATTTAAGAGAATCATATATTGCAAAGAAAATTTTTAACATAGGAGATAGAGTTGAAAATTTAAATACTGGTATGATTGGACGTATTATTCGTCGTGGAGCAAATCATTTAATTTGTGTATCTGAAAGTAATATTATGTTTAAATCTTGGGTCAAAGATTTACAAGAGGCAATTGTAAATTCTAATACACCATCAGGTGTACCTGCAACACAAAGATTAGTAGGCACTGATGCATTTCGTAAATACGTTGAAACTATGGTGCCAGGAAGTTCCTATGGAAAACAATTTATAAATAAATATAAAGTTAGAAAGTAATCTTCATTAAAATGAGCACTGATATCGCTGAAAGCTTACCAAAAAGAAAATTTGCACCTGCACCTATGGTTGCAAAAGGATCAAAAGTAAAAGGTAAACCTGCACCTCCATCTGCAAAAGGTGGTAAATCAAAAGGAGCTTCTGAAGAAGGTTCTGAAAAAAGAATTCGTCAAGCAGTATATGATATAAGATATCGTGCAAGAAGAGAGGATATAGATCTTAAAGCAGCGTTCGCTCAGTACATGTCTAATAGCTCATTAAGTCAGGCTGATAGAACTGCAGTTAGAGAAAAAATATTTGGTAAGAAAGGTGGTATGTCAGAAAAGTTTATAAACGGTGCTGATGACCTTGCTTTGGATGGTGTTGCATCTGCATTATATAAAGTATTTGTCGAAAAGAAAGAAGATGAAAAAGAACTAGAACTTGCATATTTACAACAATTAGATGAAGAACCAACTAAAAAATATAAAGTAAGAGTAACAGATAAGAATGGTAAATCATATGTAAGATTTGCTGATCGTGCGAAGATCACAGAACTTCGTGCTAATCCTAATATTGAATCTGTAGAAATGACAGAACATGGTGAACCATATGAAGGTGAGAGAAAGAAAGGTAAAATGACTGCAAGAGCAAAAGGTGGTGGATTAGATCCAGTTGGAAAGGAAGATAAAGATATTGATAATGATGGAGATCATGATAAGACAGATAAGTATCTTCTCAAGAGAAGAAGAGCAATTGGTGCTGCAATTCGTAAGAAAGCAGATAAAAAGATCAAGGAAGCATACTTAGCAGATGGCACTATTTCAACAGAACCAAAAGTAGGAACACAAAAAATTACTGGTAAAGATCCAGTAACTGGTGGTCCTGTAGATAATTATGCAACAGGTGCTGTCACTGTTAATCCAGATGATGGTTTAAAACCTACAAAAAAAGTTGGTGTTTATGCTCACTTAGAACTAAAAGGTAGTTCTCTTTCTGAAGCACAGAAAAAAATGATTGAGATGTATGACTCTAAGAAAAAAGAGATGAAGAAGAAAGATAAAATATCTGATATGATGACAAAGGACTCTGTGAAAAAAGATGATGAGAAGAAAGAAGAAGAACCAGATATGCGTGGTAAGTATGCAATGATTAACATAATCAAGAACAAACTTCGTGCTGCTGGTCAAAGAGATCCAATGGTGATGGCAGTTGATGCTTGTGAGGAGAGAAGAGGTTCATCATCTGCAGAATTAGCACAAAATAGAACAGATGCCAAAAATAAATTTAAAGGTGCCTTAAAAACTGTCAAAAAACAGGTTGAAAAGAATCCAATGGGATTTACATTACAAAATCCTTAGCTATATAATATAGTTCATAACAAGAAAAATGTTATCATTTTTATTACCAATCGCTTCTAAGATTGTATCGGATGCGATTGACAAGATACCCGATGATGCAGAATTGGGAGAAAAACTTATTGACTTATGCTTAGTTATCCTTAAAAAAGCAGTTAAATTAACAAAGACTGATATGGATGATAAGTTATTAGCACAAGTTGAGGCAGCGATAAAGGCAAGATAATATAAATATCAGTATAAAAAATACTAGGATAGAATCATGCCTTTATGGGGAGTAACCGATAGCAACGCTGGTGAGCCAAAGAATTTGTCAACAGGCGAATTCCAAGGAACTGCTGGTAAGGCTATCTATGGTGTAGATAATACAGAGCAAGGTGTTGTCAATGGCAAGACTGGAGATGCTCGTAAGTATGCAGCACCACATGCAGGATGGGTTGGAATTAACACCTATATGGATATGCATGGAAACTTAAGAGTAAAAACAGAAACTCTTGTCGCACTAAACATCACTTCTGGAGATCAGAATACAGACGATACAATCTTCGCTGATAGTTAATTATTAACGATATGTTATGAGATTTGACGAATTGAACGAGAGCAATTACATGCTCTTTGCTATAAAATTCTATGACAATCCTCAAGCAGTCACTAAAGATGACTTTGAGAGTGATTTAAAAAGAATTCGTTATATAAAACGATTACTTAAACGGTATAAAAATACTGGTGAATTGAAAATTCATTTGATCATGAATCATCTCATCATATTGTTTAACGTCTTCAATGATGCTGCAGTGCCTTTATTGTTTTACAATTTAGAAGAAGAACTCTGGCCAATCGTCAAGAGTTTTTTAGTGTTTCTAAATCGTATACCAGAATACCCAAAAACAAAAGTAGATACAATTGATGTGGATCAAGAGTGTCTCAATCAACTCAATAACCTCTAATGGACATTAATAAAATCATAGAAATATTAAGAGAGCAAAAGAAAGCTAGTAAGTGTCCGCCAGGATTTAAGTATAGCAAGAAGCAGAAGTCTTGCGTCCCAGTAAAGAAAAAAGGCAAGAAAGGAAAATATGGATATGTAAGAGGATACTTTGGTGGTGGATATCGTGGAGGAGATAATCGTTCCAATGGTAATGGGAACGGAAATGGTAATGGTAATGGTAATGGTAATGGTGGCGGTAATGGTAATGGTGGAAATGGTGGTGGCAACGGTGGCGGTGGTAATGGAGGAGGTGGAGGAGAATGAAATCCTTCTACGACTTCTATGAAGAGTTGATGGCTAACAATGCAAGTAGTGGTAATATAGCAGGACTACCACCAGATAGTCCACCAGTAAAGAATAAAAGAGGTAGTGGTATGAAAAACCGCAAGAAAAAGAAATATGCATATGGTGGTAGGGGATCGAGAAAAATGTGGATGGCATAAATAATCTGGTGGTAAAAATACTTAGTGGTGGAAGACAATACAAACGTTAATGCAGCAATATTAGAGAGATTAGAAAAAGTTGTTCAGTCTCTGCAGGAGAACTCTGTCAAAATGGGAGAACTTCTTGCAGTTCATAATGAGAAGTTAGATAAGCAAGACCGTATTGATGCAGTATTATTTGAAAAGATAGATGGATTGCACAAGGATATGGATCGTGCAACCGATGAAATTAAGAAAGGATGTGAGAGAGATATACGTTTAGTTGATCAAAGACTTCGTACAATGGAGAAAAAAATGTGGACAATCGCAGGTGCGTTAACTGTGATTAGTTTTGTTGTATCTCCTATTGGACAAAGATTTGTAAGAGGATTGACAGTGCCACCACAATCGAGTATAATAATAGAAAAGTAATTACTTGTAATGAGTGACGTGAATTTTAAGAAGCATCGTGTCTTCCGTGAGACAGAGGATGTTATCTTTTATGACATATCAGTTGATGAATCAAATGCTGCAGACCTTGTAGTGCATACAGGTACTGCCATATCACCACCAAATGATAATGTCGGAGCAAAGCAATTTTATATTCATAGTTTTCAAGACGACTATAATCGAGTTGTATCGGGTGAAAGAACCTTTGAGTTAGTTAATTATACTTGGAAATATCCATATCATATAGTGCATCTAAATCGCACCAGTGGTGCTTTAGTTATACCTCGTGGTACATTTCATCGTTCAGTATCAGGAGAGAATGGTTCGATTGTCATAAACCAAGCAAAAAGATATGATGGATTTGATCCAAGTGCAGAGTTTTTTCCAGTGTCTTCCGCAACTAACATAGATTTATACAACGCACTTACACAAGAAAAACCTGTCATTCATACTTTAGGTGAGTAATGGATTTAATTGACTCCAAATATATTACTCTGATTTCATCAAGACTTCCAAAATTTAAAAGAGTTAAACCAAATTTATTTAATTTTCGTTGTCCAATCTGTGGTGATTCTCAGAAACATAAGAATAAGGCAAGAGGATATATCTACCCTTTGAAAGCAGATATGAATTTCAAATGTCATAACTGTGGTGCATCTACAACCTTCAATAATTTTTTAAAAACAGTTGATCCAACATTACATAAACAATATGTGATGGAGAAGTTTAAGGAGAGAAATGTTGGTAAGGGATCAATTATTCCTGAACCAGAATTTAATTTTAAGAAACCAGTATTCAAAAAGAAGTTAGACTTACCACGAGCAAGTGAAGTTAAGATTGCAAAGGAATATCTTGAAAAGAGAAAATTAGATCCGTCAAAATTTTACTTTGCCTATAAGTTTAAAGAGTGGGCAAATACACAAAAACAGACCTTCGACACTATCGGTAGGGATGAATCACGTATCATCATACCACTCTATGATGCAGAAAAAAACTTGATCGGATTTCAAGGTAGAAGTCTAGGTCCTAACTCTGTTAAATATATCACTGTGATGATTAATGAAGATGCTCCAAAAATTTATGGACTCGATCAAATTGATAATGAAAAACCCATATACATCATTGAAGGACCCTTCGATGCGACCTTGGTACAAAACGCTGTTGCTATGTGCGGCTCCGATCTTGATATTAGGTCGTTTGGTTGGAGCGATTATATTTACGTTTATGATAATGAACCTCGCAACAGAGAAATCGTCAACAGAATCGCCAAAACCATCGATAGAGGAGACAAAACAGTAATCTGGCCATCCTCAGTTGAGGAAAAGGACATCAATGATATGGTGTTAGGTGGACAGAATGTGATGAGTGTGTTAAAATCGAACACATACTCTGGTTTACAAGCAAAAGTAAAATTTAACAATTGGAAAAAAATATGACCAACGGAACAAAGGTTAAAAAGAGAAATGGTACGATAGAACCATTGAACCTTGAAAAGATGCACGTAATGGTAGAAGAAGCGTGTAAGAACCTTGCAGGGGTCTCTGCTAGTCAAGTAGAGATACAATCAGGTATACAGTTCTATGACGGTATCTCAACGGGAGAGATACAGGAGATATTGATACGTTCTGCGAGTGATTTAATAGATTTAGATCATCCAAACTATCAGTATGTCGCTGCAAGATTATTACTGTATTCTGTCCGTAAACAAATTTATGGTAGATTGCACGATCTTCCCGATCTTAAAGAACATGTTGAGAAATGTGTTTGGAATGGGGTATATGATCCTGAGATACTAAAATCTTATGATGATGAAGAATTTGAAAAATTACAATCATTTATAGACCACGATAGAGATTACCTATTCACATATGCTGGACTTCGCCAAGTGGTCGATAAATATTTGGTACAAGACAGAAGTACAGGAGCATTATATGAAACTCCACAGTTCATGTATCTTTTAATATCTGCTTCTATTTTTTCAAAGTATTCACCAGAAATCCGACTAGACTACGTTAAAAAGTATTACGATGCCATTTCCAAACACAAAATCAACATCCCAACACCAATCATGGCAGGAGTCCGTACACCCCTTCGGCAGTATGCGTCTTGCGTTCTGGTTGATGTTGACGACACCTTGGATAGTATTTTTAGTTCTGACATGGCCATTGGTAAGTATGTCGCACAAAGGGCTGGTATTGGTATCAACGCTGGTCGCATCAGGGGGATCAACGCTAAAATCAGGGGTGGTGAAGTGCAACACACAGGTGTCGTCCCGTTTCTCAAAAAGTTTGAGAGCACTGTCAGATGTTGCACTCAAAATGGCATCAGAGGTGGATCAGCAACTGTCCACTTCCCAATCTGGCACCAAGAAATACAAGATATAATTGTTCTTAAAAATAATAAAGGAACAGAAGATAATCGTGTTCGTAAATTAGACTACAGTATTCAATTAAGTAAATTATTTTATGAAAGGTTCATTGAAAATAAAGACATTACCCTTTTTTCTCCTCATGATGTGCCAGGGCTTTATGATAGTTTTGGTACGGAATCTTTTGACGATTTATACGTCAAGTATGAATTAGATGAATCAATACCTAAAAAATCTTTAAATGCTCAAGAACTCATACTTGACCTGTTGAAAGAAAGAGCAGAAACTGGTAGAATGTATTTGATGAATATTGACCATTGTAATTCTCATTCATCTTTTACTGATAAAGTTGAGATGAGTAACTTGTGTCAAGAAATTACATTACCAACTAAACCTATACAACATATTGACGATGAAACTGGAGAAATTGCTCTCTGCATCCTTAGTGCTATTAATATTGGCAAAATTAGGGACATTTCGGATTTTGAAGTTCTTTGCGATCTTAGTGTTCGGTCTCTTGATGAGCTTATTGATTTCCAACAGTACCCAGTCGGAGCAGCTGAAATCGCTACCAAAGCACGACGTTCACTTGGTATCGGATACATTGGACTAGCACACTATCTTGCCAAGCAAGGAGTATCTTATGGAGATCCAGAAGCGTGGAAATTGGTACATGATTTAACAGAAGCATTCCAATATTATCTCATAAAGTCCACTGTGAACTTAGCCAAAGAGAAGGGTGCATGTCAATATTCTGATCGTACTAAATATTCTCACGGTGTACTTCCAATCGATACTTACAAAACAGATGTTGACGAATTAGTTCCAAACAAGTTAAACTTTGACTGGGAA
>FUFK010037643.1_pt1 | contig 18050 bp, 20 predicted proteins | sample 1021851 | NCBI WGS metagenome assembly FUFK01 (sample SAMEA51879418, study PRJEB19060) | metagenome
ACACTGGGTCGTTACTCATGGTAAACCTAAAATTACTTTAAATAAGAAATATTTTACTATGAAACCCGATGAAACTATTTTTATTCCACTAGGTGCAATCCATAGAATAGAAAATCCCTATAAAAAACCAGTTAAAATAATTGAAGCTCAAGTAGGCTCGATTTTAAAAGAAACAGATATAGTGAGATATCAAGATATTTATGGCAGAGTAAAATAATTATTTTACAAGAAAATTCACTTTTTTATTTGATAGATTTAAATGAATTTTTTTATATGAACCAAAATTATCTCCATCAATTTGAACAGGTATCAAATCATTTCCATCAATTGTAATGTTTTGTGCATAAGTAGTAATAACATTTTTATTTTTACTTAAATCACCATTAAGAATTATTAAAAANATTGAATATAATAAACTAATCCTAGTCAAATCTTTAAATATATAGGTGACTAATTTCTCTTCAAAAATATTTGTTTTATTTATTTTATGATGTCCAGCGTAATATTTGGTATTTGAAGATAATATCCAGTCTGCTTGATAAAATTGACCATCAAAAGTGACATTTAACTTTTTATTATTCATAAACAAGAAATATTGAAAACCTTTGATACCAAATATAATTTTACCTAGAATCTTTTTAATTTTTGAATTAATTGAATGAACAATTTTTGCATCCCATCCTATACCAGCCATTAAAAAGAAATAATTATCGTTAATTTTTACAAGATTAGAGGATTTATAATTATTAGAAACCAACACATTTACTATATCATCAACTTTTTTATTCATTGATAATTCAGCTTGAAGCAAATTTGCAGTGCCAGCAGGAATATAACCTATGGCAAAATCGTCTTTAAAATCAAAATTATTTTTAATTAATTCATTAATTGCAAAAGAAACTGAACCATCACCACCAGCTACTATTAGTCGATCATAATTTTTTTGATTAAAATTTTTGAAAATTTTCTTAGCTTGATTTATTGTTTTTGTTTCAAAGTAGTCTACAGAAATATTCTCTTTTAACTTAGATAAAATCCTATTTATGAATATAGATTTTCTTCCAGAGGAAGAATTCAAATTATAAATCAAACAACATAACATAATTAATCCTTAAAAAATTTTTAACAAATTTGTAACATTCAAATGAAATAAGAAGTACATGATTCGTGTTACAGTTGTATTAAAATATAGGTCTTTAAATGCCTAATTTACTTAAATATAAAAGTATATTTATTTCTGATGTTCATTTAGGTACCAAGGGTTGTCAGGCGAAAAAACTTTTAGAGTTTTTTAAAAACTCAAGATCCGAAAATCTTTATCTTGTAGGGGACATTATAGATATCTGGGAAATGCAAAAAAGTTTTTTTTGGCCTCAAGAACATAATGATGTAATCCAAAAAATTTTAAGAAAAGCTAGACATGGTACCAAAGTTTTCTACATAATGGGTAATCATGACGAAATGTTAAGAAAATTTATTCCAATGCATTTTGGTGACATCCATATGGTTAATAGAGTTATTCATGAAACAAATGCAGGAAAAAAATATGTTGTTGTTCATGGTGATGCTTGGGATGGTGTTATGAAACATGCTAAATGGTTATCTAAACTTGGATCAATAGCCTATAATTTACTATTAAAATTAAATGTAATAATTAATTTTTTTAGAAGATTGAGAGGAAAAGAATATTGGTCTCTTGCAAAATTTTTAAAGTATAAAGTCAAAAATGCAGTTAAATATATTGGTGAATATGAAAAAACACTTTCAGATTATGCAAAAAGAAAAAAATTTGATGGAATTATTTGTGGCCACATCCATCATGCTGAGGATAGAGANTTTAATGGGGTCAATTATTTAAATTGTGGAGACTGGGTTGAATCTTGTACCGCATTAGCCGAAAATTATGATGGTAGTTTTGAAATATTATATTGGGACAAAATAAGAGAACAATATTTAGACGATAAAGAAATAATTGAACCAATTAAAACTGAAGAATTAAAAAAAGCTTCATAATTAATGAAAATTTTAATTGCTACAGATGCATATTTTCCACAAGTAAATGGTGTCGTAAGAACCTTACATGAAACAGGCAATGTATTAAAAGAACAAGGTCATAGAATAGAATATATTACACCTGACTTATTTTTTACTTTTCCGATGCCGAAATATAATGAAATTAAGTTGTCTATAAATGTATGGCCAAGAGTTGGTAATTTAATAAAGAAAATCAATCCAGATGCAATTCATATCGCTACCGAAGGCCCGATAGGCACTATGGCAAGAAGATATTGTTTAAAAAATAATCTAAAGTTTACTACGAGTTTCCATACAAGATTTGATAAATATCTAAAACTTTACTTTCCTATTATACCAGCAAAATGGGCTGAAAAATTCTTAGCAAATTTTCATAATAAGGCTGAGAGAATTTTAGTAACTACAGAGTCTATGAGAAAAGAATTAATCGATATAGGTATAGATGACAATAAAATGATTACTTGGACTAGAGGAGGAAATCATGGAGCTTTTAAGAACCCTAAAAAAATTGATTTACCTCATAAAAGACCTATTTGGATTTATGTTGGAAGAGTTGCAGTTGAAAAAAACATAAGAGCTTTTTTAGAATGTGATTTAGAAGGTACAAAAATAATTATAGGAAAAGGACCTGATTTAAAAAAATTGAAAAAAGAATTCCCTAAAGATATTTTTTTAGGAGAAAAAACAAATGGTGAATTAGCATCACATTTTGCATCCTCTGATGTTTTTGTTTTCCCTAGTAAAACAGATACATTTGGAATTGTAGTTACAGAAGCTTTAAATTGTGGAACACCTGTTGCTGCGTATCCTGTTCCAGGTCCTAAAGATATATTTGAAGGATCCAAAATAAATTGTTTAGATGATGATCTTAAAGTATCAGCCCAAAAAGCTTTAAAAGTTGACAGAAATGATTGTCTTGAATTTGCAAAAAAATTCACTTGGGAAGAAACAGCAAAAATATTTTTTAACAATATTTCACCAAATCATTAGTTAATTTTTCCTTAATTTATTTGCATTAAAAAGTGTAATGATGCAAAATTAAGCCATCTAAATTTATGGAATATTTCGTCATTCTACTTATAGTTGTGATAGTTTATCTTCTCTATTTACTTAATCAAAAAAAAAATAAATCAATAAATACCGCTACAATAGTTAATAAAAGAGAAGAAAAAACAAAAAGAGTAATTATTGATGAGCTTGAAGATCAATTTTTTGCATTAAATAAATTTAACATAATTAAATATGCCAATCCAAGTGCATTAAAAAGATTTGGAAGTAATTTAATTGATAAAAACATATCTTCTATAATTCGAAAACCAGAATTAATAGAAAATATTGAAAAAGCTATCGTAGAAAATAAAACAAAAAATATCGATGTTGAAATAGACCTCCCATCATATCAATTCTATAAAATTTATATTATTCCTGGCCCAACTCATTTGTTTACTGAACCAGACTCTGTTGTGTTATTTTTAAAAGATTTTACTGAAATTACAAAAGCACAAAAATTTAAAACTGATTTTGTAGCAAATGTAAGCCATGAATTAAGAACACCTTTAATGGCAATCAAAGGATCACTAGAAACAATTGAGGGCCCAGCGTCTGATGATGAAAAGGCTAAAAAAAAATTTATGAAAATAATGACTGATCAATCAAATAGAATGGAAAATTTAATTAATGATCTTTTAATACTCACAAGAATTGAATTAGAAGAACACATAAGGCCAAACTCTTTAGTTGATATAAATGATCTTTTCAAAACAATCATCAGTAATTTTGAGATTGTTTTAAAAAGAAAGAAATTAAATATTAATTTATCTCTCGCCAATCCAACAGTTGTTATTGGAGATGAAAAAAAATTACAAACTGTTTTTTCTAATCTTTTAGATAATGCAATTAAGTATTCAAAGGAAAATAAGTCTATTTTTATATCAAGCAAAATTAGCGATGGTAAATTGTTAGAAAAAAATTTTATGATCAGTATTAAAGACGAAGGTGTTGGCATTCCTCAAAGATATATTTCTAGAATTACAGAAAGATTTTTTAGGGTAGATCTTGAACAAAGTAACAAGGTTGGTGGAACCGGTTTAGGATTAGCTATTGTTAAACATATAGTTACTCAACATCGTGGACACTATGAGATTCTAAGTGAGGAAAACCAAGGAACTGAAATTCAAATTTATTTACCAGCGAAAACTTAAATTTAAAAAATATTATATTGTAATAGTTTTAGAAGGTTTTTTTAACAATTCTTTACTTGATTAATGTTAATCTTTTAATTAATTTTTTTATATGGTTAAAATATTCAAAAATATTTTGATTTTTGCTTTTTTATTAAGCTCTATAACAACAAGTGTTTTTTCTAAAGATATCACAACATTATTAAGAAATCAGCAACTTACAGTTTTTGATATTGGAATTTTTAGATTAGAGGCAGATTTGAAAACTTCATATCCTTCTATTAAAGATCATTTAGAAGTTACTGAAGCTGAATTTTATACAGACGTAGTTACCTCGTATTCTAAAAATTCAATTGATTTAATTGTTTCTGTTCCTATGAATAGAAATCTCAAGAAGGAAAATTATTTTTCAGATTCTTTTAGATGTAGGAATATTTTTAATTCTGTAAGAGATTTTTTATTGAGGAATGAAAATTTGAGTAATTATAGATATACTATGGCTACAAGCTATTTAACCTCTATATTTTCAACCCCAAGTTCATGGCCAAGCTGGAGATATGATGAAGAAATTAGAGAGGAATTAGTAAACTTAGTAAAACTAGAAATAACTTTACGTCCAACCAAAGAACTAGCTCTTAATGAACAGGTAAACCCTGTTTCATGTATTGGTGGCTTAGAAACTGATATTGATCAAATAATTATATCAAAAAAATACAACTAAAAAGTTACCTTTTTAACAAAAGTGTAACAATTCTGTAATATTAAAGATTCAATAAATTTATACGAGTCAATCATCTTTTAATTAATAAATAACGAAAGGATTAAAGATAATGAAAAAACTAACTATAGTAATTGCTTCTTTAGTTGCACTTTCAATTGCAACTGTTGCTCAAGCAAGAGATCAAATTAAGATAGTTGGTTCTTCTACAGTATTCCCTTATGCAACAGTTGTTGCTGAAAGATTTGGTGGTTCAGGATTTAAAACTCCTGTAATCGAGTCNACTGGTACTGGTGGNGGAGCTAAACTATTCTGTGCTGGTGTNGGTGANCAACATCCAGATATTACAAATGCATCAAGAGCTATGAAAGANAAAGANAAAGCNCTATGTAAGAAAAATGGTGTNAATGATATNGTTGAGATCGTAATTGGTAACGATGGTATTACATTAGCTTACAGCAAAGATGCAAAACCAGTAAACTTTACTAAAGAACAATTATATTTAGCANTNGCTGCTCATACAGTNGTTGATGGTAANTTAGTTCCAAATATTTATAAAACTTGGGACCAAATTGACCCTAGCTTACCAAAACAAAAAATTTCAGTNATGATCCCACCAGGAACATCAGGAACTAGAGATGCTTGGAATTCTTTAGTAATGAAAAAAGGTATGACTAAAGAAGCTAAAGCTCTTTATAAAGCTGGTTTTGAAGCTGGAAATAAAAAATACAAAAAACCTCAAAAACTTTACAGAGAAGATGGTGCTGCTATTGAAGTTGGAGAAAACGATAGTTTAATCATCCAAAAGTTAACTCAAGATAAAGAAATGTTTGGTTTCTTTGGTTTCAGTTATTTCTTAGCTGCAAAAGATAAATTGCAAGCAGCAAGTATTGATGGTGGACAACCGTCATTAAAGTCTATTCAAGACTACAGTTATGCTGTTGCTAGACCTTTATTCTTCTACGTGAAAAAAGCACACGTTGGAGTAATTCCAGGCTTACATGAGTTTGTGAAAGAATTCACAACTAAGAAAGCTATTGGAAAAGGGGGTTACTTAGCAGACATTGGTTTAGTGCCATTAGACTCTAAGTTGTATAAAACAACTAGAACTAATGCTACGAAGCTAGTTGCTATGGGTAATTAATTATTCCTCAGTTAACAAATGATTAAAAAGGGGGTCTTTTTAGACCCCTTTTTTTTAAAAAAAGAGTAAAGTCCTCACTTAAGGAGATTCTGTGAACTTAATATTATTTACATTTATTGTTCTTCTAGGTTTCACAAGCTATTATTTTGGACGCAAAAAAGCATATACAATTCAATCTACAAAAAAAAGATTAACCGCATTACCACAATTTTATGGTTATTATCTTGCAATCTGGTGTGCAATACCAGCCTTTATAATTTTTTCATTATGGGCAATTTTTGAGCCCACAATTGTAAAACTATTAATCTTAAGTGATTATTCAAATCAAGGTTATCTTGATGATGAATTAAATTTATTATACGAAAAATCAAAAGCATTGTCTCGAGGGCAATTCACTGGAGAAATTACACCTTTTATTGAAGCTTCAGCTGAAAAATATTTAAGTCTTCGATCAATAGCTCAAAGTTCAAAAGTTGTTATAGTATTATCTGCAATTATTGCCTCTGTTGCTTATGCGTATAAAAGAATTTCATCTAATTCTAGAACAAGAGAACCAGTTGAAAAATTTTTGAACGCAGTTTTATTTACAGCTTCTTTAGCTGCAATATTAACTACTGTTGGAATAGTTTTCTCACTTATATTTCAAACTATAGATTTTTTTAAAGTAATTCCATTATTTGATTTTGTCTTTGGAACTCACTGGTATCCAGCAAAAGCTTTTGTTAGAGATTCTTCTGAGGCTTTAGATCCGACAATGTATTCAGATACTTTTGGAGCAGTCCCTATTTTTGCAGGTACTTTTTTTATTGCATTTATTGCTATGTGCGTTGCTATCCCAATTGGATTAATGAGTGGAATTTATTTAGCTGAATATGCATCAACTAAAGTTAGACAATATGCAAAACCATTAATTGAAATTTTAGCTGGTATACCAACAGTTGTTTATGGTTTTTTTGCTGCCCTAACTGTTGGACCATTTTTGAAAGAATTAGGAACTTCAATGGGTCTTGAAGTTTCAGCTGAAAGTGCTTTAGCAGCAGGAGGGGTAATGGGTATTATGATTATACCATTTATTTCAAGTTTAAGTGACGATGTAATTACAAGTGTGCCTCAAAGTTTAAGAGATGGAAGTTACGCTATGGGAGCAACTAAATCAGAAACAATTAAGAGAGTTATTTTTCCCGCGGCATTGCCGGGGATAGTTGGATCTATTTTACTTGGTGTTTCAAGAGCTATTGGAGAAACAATGATAGTTGTTATGGCCTCTGGTTTAGCTGCTAATTTAACTTTAAATCCTTTAGAGTCTACTTCAACGATTACAGCTCAAATTGTAGTTATTCTAATTGGTGACCAAGCTTTTGGCGACCCAAAAACGCAAGCTGCTTTTGCTTTAGGTATGTCATTATTTTTAGTAACACTTTGTTTAAATATTGTGGCCTTGAGAGTAGTTAAAAAATATAGAGAAAAATATGAATAAAAATAAAGAACAATTATTAAATAAAAGATATAAAGCTGAACAGCGATTTCGCTTATACGGTCTGAGTGCAATTTTTATGGCACTTTTATTTTTAACAATCTTTATTTTTAAAATTTTTTCAACTGGCTATTCAGCTTTTCAAAAAACATGGCTTATTGTTCCAGTAACTTTCGATGCTGAATTAATGATGTTAGACCAAAATCCTTCTAAAGAAGATTTACAGGACGCTGATTATTACGATATAGCATTAAAATCAATGGCTGATTTAGATCCAAACGCCAATGAAGATCAAGAAAATGAATTGAAGAGAATGGTGTCTTATTTTTTTGAAAAAGAAATTAAAAATGAACTTTTAAATGACCCTAATTTAATAGGAAAAACAAAGGAAGTTTATCTAACTGCTTCAGATGATTTAGACCAAGTCTTTAAAGGAAATTATCCAAGAGATTTACCTGAAGACCAAAGAAGAGTAAGCGATTATCAATTAAAAATTTTTGATCAACTTGTTGCAAATGGTAAGGTTGAAAGTAAATTTAATATAAGTTTTTTTACAAATGCTGACTCAAGAGAAGCTGAGCTAGCTGGAATAGCAAGTTCATTTATGGGCTCAATTTTTTCTATACTTGTTTGTTTAATGATAGCTTTTCCTGTTGCGGTTCTAGCTGCAATCTATCTTGAAGAATTTGCCCCTAAAAATAGATTTACTGATTTTATTGAAGTTAATATAAACAACTTAGCAGCGGTTCCATCTATAGTTTTTGGTCTATTAGGGTTAGGAGTTTTATTGGCTATATTTCANTTACCAAGGTCTACCCCATTAGTTGGAGGTATCACTTTGTCCTTAATGACTTTACCAACAATAATTATAGCTGCTAGAGCATCTTTAAAAGCAGTTCCACCAAGTATAAGAGAGGCAGCACTTGCTATGGGAGCAAGTCGAATGCAAACCACAATGCATCATACAGTTCCTCTTTCTATGCCTGGCACGTTATCAGGAACAATAATTGGTTTAGCTCAAGCTTTAGGAGAAACTGCACCCTTAATTTTAATTGGAATGGTTGCTTTTGTTAACACGATACCTGGATCACCCATGGATCCTGCTGCAAGCTTACCAGTTCAAATTTATATTTGGGCTGAAAGTGCTGAAAGGGGATTTGTAGAAAAAGTTTCGGCATGTATAATGGTCTTACTTGGCTTTTTAATAATAATGAATTTATTTGCCCAAATAATAAGACATAAGTTTGAGAAAAAATGGAGTTAAAATGATAAAGATTAAAGCAAAAGATGTTGATGTTTTTTATGGAAAAAAACAAGCGCTCTTTAATATAAGTTTAGATATTGAGGAAAATCAAGTAACGGCATTAATTGGTCCATCTGGTTGTGGTAAATCAACTTTCCTAAGATGTCTTAATAGAATGAATGATGTAATTGATATCTGTAGTGTTAAAGGAGAAATTTTAATTAATGATTTTAATATCAATGATAAAAGTTGTGATGTCGTAAGACTAAGAGAAAAAATTGGTATGGTTTTTCAAAAACCCAATCCTTTCCCAAAAACTTTATATGAAAATGTGTCTTACGGTCCAACAATTCATGGTATGGCTCAATCAAAACAAGAAATGGATGAAATTGTTGAAACTAGTTTGAAAAAGGCTGCACTATGGGAAGAGGTAAAAGATAGGTTGCATGAACCTGGAACTGGATTATCTGGAGGACAACAGCAAAGACTTTGTATTGCTAGAGCGATTTCTGTAAGACCTGAAGTTATATTAATGGATGAACCTTGTTCAGCATTAGATCCAATAGCAACAGCACAAATTGAAGAATTGATTGATGAGTTAAAAAAAGAGCACACAATAATAATTGTAACTCATTCTATGGCTCAAGCAGCACGTGTTTCTCAAAATACAGGTTTTTTTCATTTAGGTCAATTGATTGAACATGGATCTACTGATAAAATATTTAAGAATCCTGATAATAAAAAAACGCAAGATTATATAACAGGGAGGTTTGGATAATGTCTGAAGCACCACATACAGTCAAATCTTACGAAGAAGAACTAAAAAATCTTAATGCTAATATAATTAAAATGGGAAGTGCATGTGAAGATTCTTTAGGTAAAGCAATTCAAGCCATTACAACAAGAGATAATAATATTGCAGAAGCTGTTATTCAAGAAGATGAAAAAATAGATAAATATGAGACTTTAATTGAACAGCAAGTTGTGAATTTAATTGCTTTAAGACAACCTATGGCAATTGATTTAAGAGAGACAGTAACGGCTTTGAAAATGTCTTCAGATTTAGAAAGAATAGGTGATTTAGCAAAAAATATATCCAAGAGAACACTTTTGCTTAACGAAAATCTTCCAAAGAACTTGGTAGACTCATTGAATAGAGTATCTACCAATGTTCAAAAACAATTAAAATCAACATTAGATGCTTATCTAGAAAGATCTGCGCCAATGGCAGTAAATGTTTGGGAAGGTGATGAGCAAATAGATGATCTAACAAATCTTTGTATGCAAGAAGTTATAAAATATCTTAAAGAAAATGAAAAAAATTTAGAAGATGGAACCCATTTATTGTTTGTAACTAAAAACATAGAGCGTATTGGTGATCATACTACAAATGTTGCAGAACAAGTTTATTATTTAGTTAAAGGCGAATATTTAGAAGGTGATAGACCCAAGGGAACAGAGCCAATTGTAACCGGAGAAAAATGATTTATGTCAGCTCATGTTTTCATAGCTGAAGATGAAGCATCAATTGTTAGTTTGTTAAAGTACAATCTTGAAAAAGAAGGTTATAAAGTCAGTCATTCAGAAAATGGAGAAGATGCTCTTAAACAAATAAAATTAAAACAGCCAGATTTAATATTAATGGATTGGATGTTACCAGAATTATCTGGTGTTGAAATTTGTAAAAACTTAAAAAAAGATAATAAGTTTAATGATATTCCTGTCATTATGTTAACTGCAAAAGGGGAGGAAGAAGACAAATTAAAAGCATTTGATACAGGTGCAGATGATTATGTAACTAAACCTTTTAGTCAAAAAGAATTGAATGCTAGAATTAAATCTTTATTGAGAAGATCTAAACCTCAATCATCATCAGACATTGTAGAATTTACTGATTTAAAAATAGATCGGATTACAAAAAGAGTTTATAGAAAAGATAAAGAAATTACTTTGGGTCCAACTGAATTTAAACTCTTAGATTTTTTTATCAAAAATCCAAAAAGAGTTTATTCAAGAGAACAACTCTTAAACAATGTTTGGGGAGAAAATATATATGTTGAGTCTAGAACAGTTGATGTTCATATTAGAAGATTAAGACAAGCAATTAACATACAAAATACAAAACCTTTAATTAGAACAGTAAGATCAGCTGGTTATTCTTTAGAATCTTGAAGATCTTTGGGTCTTATAAATTTTTTTAATACTCCCTTTTTCTCAACTTCATTCCAGGATTTAATATCAAACTCAATTTTTGCAAATGCTGCTGTTGGGAATTTATAATTCATTAGTTTAAAATTATTCGTATTATGATTTTTTGTAAGATTTCGTACTAAATTTTTCACTGATGGTTCATGGTTTATAATCAAAATTGATTTATATTCACTGGATATTTCTTTAATTTTTTTTACAATTGCATTCTCATCAACTAAATATAAATCTTTTGAAAAATTAACTTTTTTTGGCTTATTAATTTTCTTGGATAAAATTTGAAAAGTTTTTTTTGTTCTTTTTGATGATGAAATTAATGCATAATCAAATTCAAATTTTTTTTTAACAAAAAATTCACAAATCATTTTTGCATTTTTCTTGCCTCTTTTAGTAAGTGGTCTATCAAAATCATTAATACTTAAATCATCCCAACTAGATTTTGCGTGTCTCATGACGTATAATTGATACATAAAATCTAAATATATGACTGCTTTAAAAAAACAACATAAAGAAGAGTTGAAATCTAAATATATAAATAGAGAGCTTTCTTGGTTAAAATTCAACGATAGAGTACTTTTAGAGGCGCAAAATATCGAAAATCCTCTTTATGAAAGAGTAAAGTTTTTATCAATTGCTGGGTCTAATCTAGATGAATTTTTTATGGTCCGTGTAGCTGGGTTATATAGTCAAATAAAACAAGAAGTTGACTCACTAAGCTCTGATGGTTTGACACCTGAAGAGCAAATGGATGAGGTAGTGCTTGAAACTAAGAATCTATTAAAAAAACAGAACAAAATTTTTATTCAACTGATTATGGAATTAAAAAAAAATAATATCAATTTAGTTAAACCAGTTAATTTAAATACTAAGGATAAAAAAAAACTTTTAGAAATATTTAAAGAAGAGATTTACCCTTTATTAACACCATCAGCAATTGATCCTGCACATCCATTTCCATTTATAATCAATCAAGGAAGAGCAATTGTAATGAAGTTAAGAAAAAAAAATAAAAAAAGGATTTTAAACTCAATAATAGTAATACCAAAAGCATTATCTAGATTTATTGAAATTGAGTCTTCAAAAAATCATAAGAAATTTGTGATTCTAGATGATGTAATAAGTTTTTTTGCTAATGAAATTTTTCCAGATCATGATTTAGAAAAGAAAATGATTTTTAGAGTAATAAGAGACAGCGATGTAGAGATTCAAGAGGAAGCAGAAGATTTGGTTAGATCTTTTGAATTGGCTTTAAAAAGACGTAGAACGGGTGATATTGTTCGTTTAGAGGTTCTTGAAAATAGTGATAACGAATTGATAAGATTTATAACTAATAAATTAGATATAAATCCTGACTATATTTATGATGTTGCTGGCCTTGTTGGAATTCAAGATATAGATCAAATATGTAAAGTAAAAAATCCAAAATTAAGATTTAAACATTTTACACCTAGAGAAGTTGAAAGATTAAAAGAATATAATGATAATTTTTTTGAAACTATTAAAAAGAAAGATTTAGTTGTTCATCATCCTTTTGAAACATTTGACTCAGTAATTGAATTTTTAAACCAAGCAGCAAATGATAAAAAAGTTATAGCTATAAAACAAACTCTATATAGAACAACTCTAGACTCACCTATTGTTAAAGCTTTAATAACAGCTGCAGAAAACGGAAAAACAGTTACCGCTTTAATTGAAATTAAAGCTAGATTTGATGAGGAAGCTAATATTCAACTATCAAGAAGTTTAGAAAAAGTAGGTGTTCAAATTGTTTATGGTTTTGCTAAATATAAAACTCATGCAAAATCATCATTAGTTTTAAGAAGAGAACAGGGTAAAATACAAACTTATTTTCATTTAGGAACTGGCAATTATCATCCAGTAAATGCTAAAATTTATACTGATTTGTCTTTATTTAGTTGTGATAAGAAAATGGCATCAGATGTTGAAAAGTTTTTCAATTATGTAACAGGATACGCAAAACCAAAAAATTTAAATAAAATTTCTATTTCGCCAGTAAATATGAGGCAAACCTTAAATGAAAATATTGATGCTGAAATTAAAAATTCTAAAAATGGAAAATTTGCAGCTATTTGGGCAAAAATGAACTCTTTAGTAGATCCAGAAATTATTGATAAATTTTATGAAGCTTCGAATGCTGGTGTAAAAATTCATTTATTTGTAAGGGGTGTTTGTTGTTTAAGACCAGGAGTAAAAGATAGATCAGAAAACATATTTGTAAAAAGTATCATAGGAAGATTTTTAGAGCATTCTAGAATTTACTGCTTTAGTAATGGTACAAAAAAAATGCCTAATAGAAATGCAAAAGTATATATTTCGTCAGCTGATTTAATGCCGAGAAATTTAAATCGAAGGGTAGAACTTCTAGTCCCAATTGAAAATGAGACTGTTCATGAACAGATCTTAGATCAAATAATGTTGGCAAATTATCTTGATACTAATCAGAGCTGGGAACTTGAAGCTGATGGTAATTATAAAAAAATTAAATATAGTAAGAGCGATTCCTTTTCAGCTCATGAATATTTTATGAATAATCCGAGCTTATCTGGAAGAGGTAAAGCTAAACTAAGAATGCAGCCTAAACAACTGCACTTAAGATTGATTAAAAGTGGAAGTAATTAAAAGTAAAAATAGTTTAAAATTAAATCAGGCAAAATTAGCTATAATAGACATTGGATCAAACTCTATAAGAATGCTAATTTATGAAGATTTCAGTTCTTCTCGTGTGCCTTTTTTTAATGAAAAAGCAGTTTGTGAACTTGGAAAAAATTTAGATAAATCCAAAAAACTTCACAGATCTGGTACCGAATATGCTTTAAAAGTTTTAAAAAGATTCTCTGAAATTTTAAATGTTTCAAAAATCACAAATCTTAAAATCATTGCAACAGCAGTTTTAAGAGAAGCNACTGATACAAAACCATTTATTAATGAAGTTGAAAAACTTTTTAAAACTAAGATTAATATATTATCTGGTGAAGAAGAAGCTGAATGCTCAGCTGAGGGAGTAAAAATAGGCTTTGAAAATGTCAATGGATTAGTTGCTGATCTTGGAGGTGGAAGTTTAGAATTAGCTCGAGTTGAAAATAATATAGTTACTAATAAAACCTCATTACCTATTGGAGTTTTAAGATTATTAAATAATCCTATAGTTAAAAAAAGAAATTTAGCAAAATATATCAAAAAATTATTAAGAGAAGAAAAATGGCTTTCAAAAAAGAAATTTAATAATCTATATTTAGTTGGAGGTACCTGGCGAGCATTATTTAAATTACATCTTTTTCAAAATAATCATCCGGTACATATAATTCATCAATATAGTATTGATAACAATGTTTTATCTAAGTTTGTTGAAAAAATTTCATCTTTTAATAAATCTAAACTTAAAACAGTTGAGTATATTTCAAAATCTAGAACANCNTATTTACCTTATAGTTGCATTATACTTGATGAAATTATGAGAGTTACAAATCCAAGAAATATAATTTGTTCTATAAGCGGTTTGCGTGAAGGTTCTTTATCAATTGACTATTTTAAAGATGTAAAAGAATCAGAAATTTTTCATAAAGCACTTGAGAATATTGCAAAAAAAAGAGGTGATCTAGGATCGAACTATAAAAAATATTATGATTTTATTCAGCCAGTTTTTGAAGGCAATGAACATTTTAATAAGAAATTATTATATCTGGCATGTGTATTAAGTCATATGGATTGGGGATTNGGAGCATTTCAAAAAGCTGAATTGGTATTTCAAGAAACNATAAATACTCCTTTACTTAGATTGACTCATAAAGAAAGAATACAATTAGCTTTGTCATGNTATTGGCGGTACTGTAGTATCAAGTATAATCCAAAGATNGAGTATNTAACTTTTTTNAATAATAATGAAATTTTTTCAAGCAAACAAGTTGGNGCAGCATTGAGATTTTCACAATCATTGACCTCGATATCTACGATATTTCTTGAAGAGTTTAAATTGTATAAAAGAGGTAATGCTGTATTTTTAAAAATTCCATCACAACATCAAGAAATAATCTCAAAACAAGTTACTAAAAGATTTAAAGCTCTTGCTAGAGAATTATTTTTAGAACCAAGAGTAATTTACTCAAATAATTCAAGATAAATTAAATTTAATTCTATTTTTAATTGAGTGATATTTTTTTGTAACATTATTTTAATTTAAATTCATTTAACTTTAACAATAAGTAAATAATTTTGTAACTTAGTTTATGTATAAAGCACCATCAAAGTTTAAATATTCATTATTTCTTCCCCTGTTTAAATTTTGTTGATTAACTACTTTCTTCCTTCTCTTAAATGAGAAGGGAGAAAGACGATTTGGAATTAATTATTTATAGATGCAGGAGACTGCTCTGCATTTTTCTTAGCAAGCTTTTTTGCTTTTTTTTCTGCAACCTTTTTTTCTAGACCAGCAATTTTAATATTAAGGCTTGATAATTTTTTTTCTTTTGCTGTAATTTTATTTTTAAGTTTGTCTATTGATTTTAATATCTTTGTTTTTTTCTTTTCATTTTTTTTTAGTTTTTTTCTCATTACTGCCTCCGAATTATTTAATATTTGATTTAATCATATAATCCTTAAATAAAAAAGATATTTTGATACAACCTTTAGTTTATAGTTTTTTAAGAACTGTTATTAAATAAAAAAACATTGCTATATGAGAACTATTATTGAATTTTTGATTTAATATTAATTTAAATATATCGCTTTGATTAAAAAGATGAATTCTAATACCTTNNTCTGGNTTCGAAATTTTNATTAAGTCTTNTGTNNAATAACCAGTAATTTTAGTAGTTAGTCNNCCAGGTTCAGTATAAAAAGTTATNATTTTACTCAATTTTGATCTTGATNTATATCCTGTTTCTTCTNTTAATTCNTTATNNGCTGATTGCAGAGTTGTTTCNTTTTTTTCNACTATNCCAGAAGGAAACTCNTAATTAATTTTNTTAATNGGAACTCTTTTTTGNGANACTACTANATATTTGTCTTTAATCTTAGGTATTACTAATGAAAGATTAGAAGTTTTAAGATAATGATAAAACTCTTTTTTNTTAAATTTTTTGTTAATTAAACTTATTCGATTGGTAAGTTTTATATTTTTCAATTTTTNTCTAAAAATAACTTTTTAACAATAANTACAGCAATTAACATTCCAATAAGNTCAGCTAAAATATAATANGGAGTATTTAAATAACTAATACCAGTAAAAGACTCTGTAAATGTTCTAGCAATTGCAACAGCTGGATTTGCAAAAGAAGTAGATGAAGTAAACCAATAACCAGCAGTAATATAAAGCCCAACACTAGCAGCAACAGCAATTTTNCCTGACNTCATAGANCCAAAAATTATNATTATAAGCCCTAATGTTGCTATTACCTCAGATGTGANTATGTAAATTCCATCTCTTGATTTAGTAGACAATTCATAAATTTCATGTTCAAAAAAGAAATTAGCTAAACCNACACCAATCAAGCANCCAACTAATTGAGCAATNATATANTAGGGTAATANTTTCTTTTTTAATTTACCTGTTATTGNCATTGCGATACTTACAAATGGATTAAAGTGAGCTCCTGATACATCAGCAAATACTGTAATAAGCACAAATAAACCTGCTCCTGTTGCTATAGTATTAGCTATTAACATCACAGCAACATCATTAGTTAAGTTTTCAGCCATTAAACCTGAACCAACAATAATCATTACTAAAAAACAACTGCCTAATAATTCAGCAAGAAAATAGCGGCTTTTATTTTTCATAAAGCAGTTCCTTTATTCTTTTATGAATATTATTGTAAACTTTTTCTATTATTTCATCTTTTTTATTTAAGTCGTTTGTTTCATTAAGTAATTTAACAGGATCCTCTATATCCCAATGAATTATCTGATCTTTATTTGGCCAAATAGGACAGACTTCGTTATTGGCATTATTACAAACTGTAATCACATAATCCATTTTAATTTGACNATNAANNAACNNATTAAAATTTTTAGATCTATAATTTGAAAGATCATAATGTTTTGATAATAAATAATTCTTCACATCTTCATTAATTTTTCCTGTTGGATTACTCCCAGCACTAAAACCTTTATACNTATCGTCATACTCGTTATTTATTATACTTTCAGCAATAATACTTCTTGCTGAATTACCTGTGCANACAAACAANATATTCTTCATTTAAAAAATAATCTTATAAATTCCAATNACAAATAATGGAATTTGTAATCCAAAGTTNGTNAGNATNGCNTTATCTTTGCTNANAAATCCAGCNATAGTCCATCCAANAACTCCTAATCCATGAAAATATATATTTAANGGATATATATTTAANTTNGTAAGNAGTATTCCNACTAAAACTANAAANGTACTGATCCACTTTAGATATTTTTTTATAAACATATTTTCTCCTTCTTATTAATTATTACATTAATGTTACAAATTTATTAAGATGTAACAGTATTAGAGAAAATTTGTTATATATTTATGAATAAAGAAACCAACAACTAAAAATCCTAAGCCTGTGCCATAAATTAGGAAGAAATTCATATTAAATGATTTTGCAAAAAAGAAGGGTAAAAAAAATAAATAACTCACAGGTACTGCTACTAGTATGCTCTTAGTAAAAAGAATTGTTTTTTCTATATCATTATGCTCATAGTAGGAAAAAGCTATAGCTATGAGTGATACAAGAGGTAAGGCGATAATAAAACCTGCAAGTTTTGGATTTTGTCCTGAAAGCCAACTGGCGAATGCTATTATTATTGCTGCGAGTATGATCTTTAAAGTAAAAAATATCATTAATAATTCAAATTTATTTGGTTATACATTTTTTGCATAAACCAAAAAATTCAAGATTATATTTACTATATTTCATGCCAGCTTTGTCTTTAAAATTTGATAGATATTTTGAAAGACTAGAATTATTAATTTCTGTTACTTTTTCACAACTTTCGCATATAGAAAAAGCAGTAGCTTTTGACACCTGACAACTTGAATTTTGACATGCAAT
>FUFK010042055.1_pt1 | contig 18047 bp, 11 predicted proteins | sample 1021851 | NCBI WGS metagenome assembly FUFK01 (sample SAMEA51879418, study PRJEB19060) | metagenome
CTATTAAGAAATAAAAAACAATGTCAGGCTTTAAAGTAGTTTCCGATTTTGATCCAAAAGGTGATCAACCTCAAGCAATTAAAAAAATTGCTAAGAATCTCAATGATGGTTTATTGAATCAAACACTGTTGGGTGTAACGGGATCCGGAAAAACTTATACCATAGCTAAAGTAATTGAGGAGACTCAAAGACCAGCAATTATTATGGCTCCAAATAAGACATTGGCGGCACAATTGTATGGGGAGTTCAAAGATTTTTTCCCAGATAATAGGGTGGAATACTTCATTTCTTACTATGACTATTACCAGCCTGAGGCATATGTACCATCTTCAGATACTTATATAGCAAAGGATGCCAATATTAATGAACATATTGAGCAAATGAGACTTTCTGCTACTAAAGCATTGATTGAAGCCAAAGATACAATTGTAGTTGCCTCAGTATCTGCCATTTATGGCTTAGGGGCACCTGAGTCTTATCTAAAAATGGTGTTGAACTTGAGTAGAGGAGAGGTAATAAATCAGCGTGATATTTTACGACAACTTGCAACCATGCAATATTCTCGAAATGATCTTGATTTCCAAAGAGGTAATTTTAGAGTCAGAGGTAATTGTATTGACATTTTTCCAGCAGAAGCAGAAAAAGAGGCGGTAAGAATAGAATTGGAATTNGATAAAATTTCGGAAATATCATTNTTTGATCCTCTTACTGGTGCACTTATAAANGAAATGCCGAGNGTAAGTATTTTTCCNAAGACTCANTATGTGACACCGCAAAATACAATNAATCNAGCACTNGANGANATNAAAATAGAACTNGANCANAGATTANTAGAGCTAAAAGCTAANAANAAATTACTCGAGGCTCAAAGGNTNGAAGAGAGAACAAANTATGATTTAGAGATGATGGCTGAACTTGGNTANTGNAATGGTGTTGAAAATTATTCNAGATANCTNTCNGGNAGAAAACCNGGNGAAGCNCCGCCATGTCTNTTTGATTACATTCCNAAAAANGCNATNGTNTTCGTTGATGAATCNCANGTTTCAGTTCCTCAAATAGGNGGNATGTTTAAAGGNGANAGNTCAAGAAAAGAAACNTTNGTTGATTATGGTTTTAGATTGCCAAGNGCNCTAGATAACAGNCCNTTNAGATTTGAAGANTGGGATAAATTAGCTCCTCAANGNGTNTTNGTTTCAGCNACACCNGGNANATGGGAAAAAGAATATAGNGATNNNCAAGTNGANNTNTTNGTNAGGCCNACAGGNCTTNTTGANCCNGAAGTNGAACTTAAACCAGCAAAACANCAAGTTGANGATGTNTTNGANGAGGCAAANAAAACNACNGCNAAAGGCTTNAGAACATTAATAACTACCCTNACNAAAAAAATGGCNGAGGATTTAACTGANTTTATGCATGAGAAAGGANTNAAAGTNAGATATATGCATTCGGATATAGATTCNGTTGAGAGAGTTGANATNCTAAGAGANTTAAGNNTNGGAGTTTTTGATATTTTAGTNGGNATAAATNTACTNAGNGANGGNTTAGATCTNCCNGAGGTTGGNNTNGTTGCNATTCTAGATGCAGATAAAGAGGGATTTCTCAGATCAGAAGGTTCACTGATTCAAACTATTGGTCGAGCTGCAAGGAACTTAGAAGGCAAGGCGATTCTTTATACCGATAAAGTGACAGGCTCAATTGAAAGAGCACTAAATGAAACCAGTAGAAGAAGAGAAATACAAAGAAAATTTAATAAAGAACATAAGATTATTCCTAAAACTGCAACGTCAAAAATTAAAGATGTCATGGAAGGTGCAAGATCTTTGAAAAAAGAAAAAAATCAAACTAATGCTGATTCTAATCTGTATGATGTGTCAAAAGTTAATTACCATAACATTGGCAAAGAAATNAAAAAGCTTGAAAAATTAATGAAATCCTCAGCAAAAGATTTAGATTTTGAACAAGCAGCTATGTANAGAGATTTGATAAAAGAATTAAAGGAAAAAGTTTTAATCAATAAAGCATGATGTCCCAAAAAATAATCTTTCTTGAAGGCGACAATGTTTTTACAAGCTCAAAAGAATCAAAGATATTCGGAAAAAGTGCTCCTCTAAAATCAAATAAATATATTTTTGCTATGCATCTCGATAAAAAGATCGAGAAAAAAGAGTTAGAAAAAGTTAAAGCTTTATTATCCGCTAATGAAGTGACCTTTGTTCCGAATTTAATCATCACACCAAGAATTGGTACACAAAGCTCATGGTCTAGTAAGGCGCAGGATATTTTTAAGAACGTTGGCATCAAGTCTGTGCATCGATTAGAAAGGCTTAAGGCATTTGACGCTGTTGATAAGGAAAAAATTTTGAAAAAATCTTTCGATAAGATGACAGAGTCATATTTTACAAGCCTAACTGAAGCAAAAAAAATTTTTCGAGAAGCCCAGAGAAAGAAACTGGAAATATATGAAATTCATAAAAACAACTCTCTTCTAGATAAGCTTAATGACGATCTGGGTTTAGCTTTAAATGATGTTGAAAAATCTTATTTAAATAAACTTTTTCAAAAATTAAATAGACCAGTTACTGATGCTGAACTGATGATGTTTTCTCAAATAAATTCTGAGCACTGTAGACATAAAATTTTTCGCTCAAAATGGAAAACTGACATTCCTTTTAGCCATGACTCACTTTTCGACGCGATTAAATCTACTACAAAAAAGGACATGAAGCACATTCTTTCTGCTTATCATGACAACTCAGCTGTTATAAAAGCTAATGGGAAAAGCATGCTGGAAGTAGGTGGAGATAGTAAATACAAAAATTATAAGGGAGAGGTTGATACAACAATTAAAGTAGAAACCCATAACCACCCAACGGGTATTTCACCTTTTGAGGGAGCTGCTACTGGTTCTGGGGGTGAGATAAGAGATTGCACTGCAACAGGAAGAGTCGCTAGACCAAAAGCTGGATTTATGGGTTTATGTCTTTCTCATCTCAGGTTGAAAAATAGATTAGAGGCTTGGGAAGATGATGAAAATAAACCAGACTTTTTAGCCTCCCCAAAGAATATTCTAATTGATGCTCCAATCGGTTCGGCTTCATATAACAATGAATTCGGAAGGCCAGCGATTTTCGGTTACTTTCGCACGCTTGAGTACAAAGACCTTGGATTTCATAAACCTATTATGTTGGCAGGTGGTATTGGCTCAATTAAAGAGGTCCAAATAAAAAAAGGTGTTCCTAAAGCCGGTGATGTTGTCATAGTCTTGGGTGGACCAGCGATGTTGATAGGATTAGGTGGCGGTTCAGCAAGTTCTACTAAAAAAACGAATGATAATGCAGATTTAGATTTTGCCTCTGTGCAACGATCAAATCCTGAAATGCAAAGAAGAGCTCAACAAGTTCTAGATAAATTCAATGAGAGATCATCTAAGAACCCTATCACATTTATACATGATGTTGGCGCAGGTGGAATTTCAAACGCTATTCCGGAATTAGCTAAGGATACTAACCTAGGAGTTGAAATAAATCTTGAAAATATTGATTCGGCTGATCAAACAATGAGCCCTATGGAGTTATGGTGCAACGAAAGCCAAGAAAGATATGTATTTACAATTCCAATGAAAAAACTAAGAGCTCTTGAAGATATTTGTCAAAAAGAGCGTTGCCCATTCTCAATAGCTGGCTACCTGACAGAAGATAAAATTATAAAAATTAAATTTCATGAAGATGAAATTGTTAATCTACATCTTGACGATTTATTTGGAGAAATTCCCCTACCAGATTTAATTGCTCAGAATTATGATCGTTCTACTGCTAGAGAAGATTTGCCATCAAGTGACCTGCAATCTTTAATTTTTAATGTTTTAAATTATCCTGCAGTTGGTTCAAAAAAGTTTCTTATAACCATCGGCGATAGAACAGTAAATGGACTTGTATTTAGAGATCAGCTAATTGGTAACCGACAAATACCTGTTTCAGATTATGCAGCTACTCTTGATGATTATGGGACTATTTCAGGCCAGGTCTTTTCTATTGGAGAAAAGCCAAATATTGCTATTGAAAATCCTGAAGCATCATGCCGAATGGCTTTAGCTGAGGCAATTACAAATATATCTGGAGTAAAGCATGATGCTTTGAATAAAATAAGTTTTTCTGCAAATTGGATGAGTTCGACTAAAACAGCAGATGAAAAAGGAGATTTAGTGCGTGGAGTTCAGGCTTTGGCAAATATGGCTGATAGTTTAAATGTATCTGTACCAGTAGGAAAAGACTCTCTCTCGATGAAAGTGAATTGGAAGGAGGGGCAATCAGAACATACAGTTACATCGCCAATGACGCTGAATATTTCATCTTTTTCCAATGTGAATGATTTAAATAAATCTGTAACTCCTGAATTATCAGATTCAGATACCACTTTATTGCATTTATGGGCACACTCTGACAAATATCGATTGGGAGGAAGTGCTCTCTATCAAAGTTTTAAACTTTATGGTGGAGCAACGCCGGATATTGATGATGCAAATCAATTCAAGGTATTGTTTGAAGCAACACAAGAACTTCTTGATAAAGATTTTATTGAAGCTTTGCATGACATTTCAGATGGAGGTCTAATTACCTCTTTAATAGAAATGGCTCTTTGTAGTAACCAAGGACTAGATATTAATTTAGATTATTCAGATAAAGAACAACTTGTACCAAAACTCTTCTCAGAAGAGATAGGGTTAGTAATAGAAGTTAAAAATGAAAAATTAGAATCAGTGAGAAATTATCTAAATGAGAAAGAACTATGTTTTGAAAATATAGCTAAGAAAAATGACAAGAAAAAAATCAACATAAATTGCTTCAAGGAGGAAGTTTTTTCAGAAGATTTAATTACTTTATTTAATCAATGGAGCAAAGTAAGCCATGAAATACAAAAAATTAGAGATTCAGAAGATGCAGCACTTGCAGAAAAAGAGGCGTACGAAAATTTTGATAAATTTTTAACGCCTGAAATCAATTTTGTAGTTCCAAAGCCAGATAAAAACCTTTTTAGAAAACGTCCCAAGATAGCTCTAATACGAGAACAGGGCATTAATGGTCAATATGACATGGCTGCAGCTCTAATGGAGGCAGGTTTTGAAGTTAAGGACGTGCATATGAGTGAGTTTGGCTCGAGTATAAAAGATCTAGATTCTTACAGGGGTTTAATTGTACCGGGAGGTTTCTCCTATGGCGATGTTTTAGGTGCAGGTTCTGGCATGTCTAATACCATTCTTTTTAACCGCAAAATTAGGAAGATCTTTAGCGATTTTTTATCTAACGATAAGAATTTTGGACTTGGTATATGCAATGGATGTCAGTTTGTTTCTGGAATTAAGGAAATTATACCTGGTGCAGCTAATTGGCCAAGATTCATGAAAAATGATTCCGATCAATACGAGTGTCGTCTTGTGCAATTGAAAATAGAAAATAGTTCTTCAATTTTCCTCAAAGGTATGGAGGGGAGTGTGATTCCGGTCATGGTTTCACATGGGGAAGGGAAAGCAGTATTTAGCGAAGACGAAGAGAATATTGTAGCGAGCTATGTTGATCCAAATCACGCCGTCACTATGCATTATCCATTTAATCCTAATGGTTCAGCTCAAGGTGCTGCTGGCGTATGCAATAGCGATGGCAGAATAATGATTATGATGCCACATCCAGAAAGAACTTATCTCACAAAACAATATTCATGGGCCCCAAAGGAATGGGGTATTCATTCACCGTGGTTCAAAATGTTTGATAATGCTTATCAGTATGCAAAGAAAAATTAAACTCTTGGTTTTAAAGTTTCATTAATGACCTTATCGTCTCCATGCTCAAGAAATAATTTCAATGTTTTAATTACTGTCGGAAAAGCTAATTCAGACCATGGTATATCGTCAAACTTAAAGAGTTCAACTTCAGAGCTTTCTGGTGTTGGGCCAAAGTCATCATTAACTACTTTTCCAGTAAAAAATGTGTAAATTTGGTTAATATGTGGAACACTTAAAATTGTAAAAAGTTTCACATCTGAGACTTGAAGTTTGGCTTCTTCCAACGTTTCTCTCAAAGCTCCTTCTTCAATCGATTCACCATTTTCCAAGAAGCCAGCAGGTAAAGTCCAAAAACCATGTCTAGGTTCAATAGATCTTTTACAAAGAATTAATTCATCTTGATCGGTATAAGCTAAGACACCTGTAACAATATTAGGATTTTGGTAATGAATGTGGCCACATTTATTGCAAACAAATCTTTCTAGATTATCTCCTTCAGGTATTTTTTTAACTAATTCAGCAGAACCACAATTCGAGCAAAAATTCATAGAAGTTTCAATTATAATAGACATATGATTTATAGCCTAGGAGAAAAGAAACCCAGCTTTGACGCTGATAAAGTCTGGATTGCTGATTCCGCTGACCTAATTGGAGATGTTGTCTTAAAAAAAGATGTTTCTGTTTGGTTTAATGTAACGATGCGGGGTGACAACGACACTATAACTATTGGTGAAGGAACTAATATTCAAGACAACACGGTAATACATACGGATGAGGGAATTAAAGTTACTATCGATGAAAACGTAACTGTGGGACATAAAGTAATAATTCATGGTGCAAACATTGGTGCGAATACCGTTGTTGGAATGGGCAGTGTAGTTATGAATCATGCAAAAGTTGGGGCTAATTGCATTATAGGTGCTAATTCGCTCATAACAGAAAGGAAAGAATTTGCTGATAACTCGTTGATCATGGGCTCGCCTGCTAAAGTAATTAGAGAATTAACCGAGGAAGAAATTTCAGTTTTAGTTTTAAGCGCAAAACATTACATAGATAAATCAAAAATTTACAAAGCAGAATTGCAATCATGAAATTAGCTGAGATAAGGAAAAAATTTCTGAATTATTTTGAATCAAAAAATCATGAAATTATTAATTCAAGTGACTTAGTACCAAAAGGGGACGACAGCATACTCTTTACGAATGCTGGTATGGTTCAGTTCAAAGATACGTTTTTGGGATTAGATAGAAGAAATAAAAGTGCTACTTCCTCGCAAAAATGTTTAAGAGTGGGTGGAAAACACAATGACCTTGAAAATGTGGGTTTCACAACAAGACATCAAACTTTTTTTGAGATGTTGGGCAATTTTAGTTTTGGTGAGTACTTTAAAGAAGGTGCTATAGATCATGCTTGGGAGTTTCTGACTAAGGAACTTGGGATTCCAGAAGAAAAACTTTTTATAACGGTCCATGAAAATGATCATGAGTCAGAAAAATATTGGCTTGATCATATTGGTATAAAAAAAGAAAAAATTTCCCGTCTTGGCGATGAGGATAATTTTTGGTCGATGGGAGATACAGGTCCTTGTGGACCNTGTTCTGAAATTTTCTTTGATTATGGCGAAACATATAAGGGAGAAATCCCGGGATCTGGTGATACAGGTGATAGGTATGTTGAAATTTGGAACCTTGTTTTTATGGAGTTTAACCGAAGTTCGAAGGGCGATTTAACCCCATTGCCTAATAAGTGTGTTGATACTGGTATGGGTTTAGAAAGAATTTGTTCAGTTATGCAAAATGTTGGCTCCAACTTTGAAATAGATTTATTTAGTGAACTTAAGCTTGGAATTTCTGATAAATTTAAAACTCCTAATGACCAATCTTTAAATGTTATTGCTGATCATTTGCGAGCTGCATTTTTCTTAATGGCAGAAAACGTATTGCCCTCAAATGAAGGCAGGGGCTATGTTTTGAGAAGAATTATAAGAAGAGCTGTTAGGCACGGCTACAAGATGGATAGAAAGTCACCTTTTTTATTCGAGTGTTTAGATCATTTGCAAAATTTGTTAAAAAAAGATTTTGCTGACGATTTCAAAAATTTTTCTGAAATTAAAAAAGAACTCGAACGAGAGGAAAACTTATTTTTTAAGACACTTTCATCAGGAATGAAAATTTTAGACAAAGAACTTGAGAAAAAATCAAAACAAATATCGGGAGATGTTGCTTTTAAACTTCATGACACATATGGATTTCCAATTGATCTAACTAAAACAATTCTTGCCGAAAATAAATTATCAATTAATCAAAAACAATTTGATTCATTAATGGCAGCGCAAAGGGAAGGTTCAAAAAATACTTCAATGTTTTCTGCAAAAGACATTGTCATCGACCCCAATCTGAAATCAGAGTTTATGGGCTATGAAGAGTCAAGTTGTGAAGCAACTTGTTTAGAGCTTTTTGATGAACAAGGAAATAATCTAACTGAATTAACAGGCAAAGGCTTTGCTCTTTTCTCTAAAACACCTTTTTATGCTGAAATGGGTGGCCAGGTTGGTGATACTGGCTCTGTGATTAAACAAGACTCAGAAATACTGATAACAGATTGTAAAAAAGTTGGTAACTATCATTTACACNAAGTTCTGGTGAGCTCAGGCAGCCTTTGCAAAGGTGATACGGCTAAGCTGTTGATTGATCTTGGCAGAAGAGAAAAAATTAATTGCAACCATTCGGCAACGCATNTACTTCACTCAGCTTTAAGNGCGGTTTTGGGNGATAAAGTTTTCCAAAAAGGCTCTTTAGTTAATGATGATAAATTGAGATTTGATTATTCTCATGGCGTTAAATTAACCCAATCTGAGATTGAAGAAATTGAGAATATAGTTAATGCTGAAATAGAAAAATCCACGATTACAGAAACTAAATTAATGAGCTACCAAGATGCTATTGACTCCGGTGCTTTAGCCTTTTTTGGTGATAAATATGGAGATGAGGTAAGGGTTGTGAGCCTTGGTGGAGAATTTTCAGTAGAATTATGTGGAGGCACTCATGTAAAGAATACATCTGAGATAGAAGGGTTTATTATATCTAATGAAACTTCTGTATCATCAGGAGTAAGAAGATTGGAAGCAATGACAGGATCAAACTTAATAAAAAAATCTAAAGAAGCTATTAGCACCGTGAAAGAAATAACGGAAATTCTCAATGTGCCTCAAGAAGAATTAGCTGAGAAGATAGCAGCTATAGTAAAGGAAAATAAAAAACTTAAATCAGGCATGAAAGCAGAAAAGAGCCTTGCAGCTGAAGAATTAAAATCTAGTGAATTTAAAATTGAAAAACATAACGGTCAATTAAAACTTTATGAAAATGCATCATTAGAAATGTTAAGAAGATATGCTGATAAAGCTTTAAAAGAAGTTGAATTTTCTTTTTCAGTATTCATATCAAAAGATGAAGACAAGTTATCTTACATTGTGACTGCAGATAAAAATTTATCGGCTAAATCAATTATTTCAAAAGTTAATGAATGTTTTGCTGGAAGTGGTGGTGGAAGAGATGATTTCGCACAGGGCGGCAGTCAAGATTTAGACAATATTGAGAGTAAATTTGAACAGCTCGAAGATAGCTTAAAAAATTAAGTTCCTATGAAATCGATTATTCAAATTATTTTAGCAATCTTAGTGCTCGCTGCATGTTCAAGTGGGCTTGCCCTCAAAGATTCTACTGGTTTCATTCAAGTGAATGCGCCAGCGGGAAATTTTTTAGGTGAGGAAGAAGAAAGTTTCTATGTTTTCAGAGGTGTTCCATATGCAGAACCACCTGTGGGTGATCTAAGATGGAGAGCTCCAAGAGCTCCATCCGTAAGCAACGATGTTATCGATGCCACAAAATTTAAGAGTGAATGCATCCAGCCTGGCACAGAAGGACTGATACCAAATAGAAATGTTTCTGTGGGAAATGAAGATTGTTTATATTTGAATATTTACATTCCCAAAAATCAAACGGAGATAAATAAAAATAAATTCCCTGTTATGTTTTGGATTCATGGAGGTTCAAATATTTGGGGATCTGGAGATTTTTATGATTTCTCAAAATTAGCCACCACTCAACAAGTAATCGTTATTACGGTTAATTACCGACTTGGTTTATTTGGTTGGTTTTCTTCTGAGCATTTAAGAAATACATCTACAGGCCTTGATAAATCATCCAACTTTGGACAGTTAGATTTAATTAAAGGTCTTGAGTGGGTACAACAAAATATTTCTGCTTTTGGTGGCGATAAAGAAAATGTAACAATTTTTGGTGAATCAGCAGGCGGTCATAATGTTCTTACATTATTGGCTTCACCTTTAAGCAAAGGCTTGTTTCATAAAGCAATATCGCAATCAGGTTATGTCTCATCTTATACTCAAAAGTTTGCCGAAGAGGAGTCAGAATTATCTTCGAAGAAAATTTTTGAGGATGATATAAAATTTCTGGTGAATGACATCGAGGTTGCTGATTACTTGAGAAGTCTTTCTTCTGAAGAGATTTATCAAAAATTTAAAGCCAAAGCTGAAGAGCATATCTATCCAATTACGCCGATCACAATTAAGGATGGAATTGTCGTTCCTTTGTCAGGAATACATAAGTCATTGGAAACAATAGATGAAAATTTAGTAGTTGTAGCGGGCACAAATAAAGATGAAATGAACTTTTGGTACGTCAGATCAAATTATTTTTATAATTCCACAGGAGGAGTCGTGCTACGTCTACAGCGCTCAGAAGAAAATCTGAAAAGTTGGATTAAATATAGAAGCGACATTTGGCGATATGATGGTGCCGAAGAACCTTTAAGAAGAATGGCAAATACCAATTCAAATTTATATGCTTACAGGTTTGATTGGGATGAGCAAAACAATTCATCCTTTGCCGGAAATTATCAACTTTTTGTTGGTGCAGCACATGGACTTGAAATACCATTTTTAACAGGTGATTTCGACTTAGGCCCTATTACTTTTTATATCAAGCCTTTCATGTTTCCAGATGATTCTGATGAAGGTAGATTAGCTCTTAGTGATCTAATGATGACATACTGGGCTAACATTGCTAAATACGGTAATCCAAATGAGTTTGTGAAAGGCCCAAAATGGGAAAAATTCACACAAGAAAACAATCAACTTCTTATCCTAGATAATCCTACTGCTAACTTGGTAGAAATGCGGACGATCCCAGTTAGTAAAGACGACTTATTGAGTCAAATAGAAGCAGACTCTGCACTAGAAATCAAAGAAAGGTGTCTTATTGGCTGGATAGCTGCTCGAAACTTTCAAGAAGATGCAAGGCCACAACCTCCATTTAATTTTTGTAGCAACTTTACCGAGGAAGATTTATATAAATTAAGAAATCTTACTGAAGGCAGAGACTAAGGGCTAAATAATTTGTATCATTATCAGTCCGGAGAGGTGGCTGAGTGGTCGAAAGCGGCACCCTGCTAAGGTGTTAGACGGGTAACTGTCTCGAGGGTTCGAATCCCTCTCTCTCCGCCAATTAGGAGAAAAAATGAAAAAATCTATAATAGCTCTTTTAACCCTACCTTTATTATTAAGTTCCTATGGCGGTATGTGGGAACCATATCAAATGCCGAGTCTTAAAAAAGAACTACGTGACGCAGGTTTTTATAAAAACGTCGAAAGTATAAGCAACCCTTTCGAGTATCCAATGAATGCAATTGTTAGTTTAGGGTATTGTTCAGCAGCTTTTATTTCGCCAGAAGGTTTAATTGCAACAAATTACCATTGTGTCGAAAGAGATTTCATACAACCTAATTCATCTTTAGAGAATGATCTGTTTGAAAAAGGCTTTCTTGCTAGGTCAAAAGCAGAGGAGCTACAAGCAGCTCCTGGACAGAAAATCTACGTGACTCTGGAAAGCAAAGATATAACAAATGAAATTCTTAAAGGCACTTCTGATGAAACTGAAAGTCTGGAGAGATTTAAAATAATCGAAAACAATAGCAAAGCAATTATAAGAGAATGTGAAACTTCTGATGAAATCGAGTGCAGAGTACGTTCTTTTTACAGCGGGGAAACCTATAAACTGGAGAAGGTATTACAGCTCAGAGATGTTAGGNTAGTTTATGCGCCACCTGCACACGTCGGTGAGTATGGTGGTGAAATNGACAATTGGATGTATCCAAGACATACCGGAGATTTTGCTTTGGTGAGAGCTTATGTTGGAAAAGACGGCACAAGTAAAGTCTATGCTGATGATAATATACCTTTCACCTCAGACTCCTATTTAAAAATCTCTGCAAAGGGTGTTGAGGAAGACGATTTTGTCATGATTCTAGGTTATCCAGGCAGAACAAACCGATTGTTAACATTTAATCAAAGAGAGTACGATTTGAGTGAAGGTTTTCAAAATTACGTAGATTTTCTTGAAAGTAGAATAAACCTTATTGAAACACATACTAATGATGAAGATGGTTCTAGTTTAGTTTATAGAGGAACAAAAAGCGGCGCAGAAAATTATTATAAAAAGATTTCAGGTCAAATTCAGGGAGCAAAAAATTTCAACGTCCTCGAAAATGAAAGAAATAATTGGAGAGGTTTCATGCAATATGTGGAAATGAATGCAACTGACCAAGAGAAAGCATATCTAGATGAACTTCTAGCAATAATCGATAAGGATATTACGACTACAGAATCTAATAGATATTTTGGTGGATCAACTTTAATTCAGTTTGCTAATTATCTTTTAAGAAATGCTGAACAAAGAAATAAACCCGATCTAGAGAGAAAATCAGGTTATCAAGATAGAGATCAAGAAGCTATCCAAAACCAAATAAAATACTTAAATAATGCTTTCAATATCAGAGTCGATAAAGAATTATTTTTAGCAAATATAAAGAAATACCGAACTTTTGATGCAGACTTACGTAGACCAATATACAGTCAAGCTTTAAATCTCGATTCTGATGAGAACACCATGCTTATGAAAATTGATGAAATTTATTCAACAAATTATTCAACACCAGAAAAAATGCTTGAATTATATGAGATGAGTTTTGAAGAGATGATGAATCTTGAAGATCCTCTAATTGATTTCTTAAAAGTTGTGTACGAAGAAAACCTTAGTTATGAAGAAAAGGGTGAAAAAAGTGCGGCTCGCAAGCAGTTACTAAAATCAAAATTTATAAAACTTCTCAGAAATTACTATGACTCAATTGACAAGCAAATTTATGCTGATGCAAACTCTACATTAAGAGTTACTTTTGGAAATGTTTTGGGCATTTCTTTGCAGGATGCAGTTTATTATCATCCTTTTACGTCTCTTGAAGGCATAGTAAAAAAGAATACTGGTGAAGAGCCTTTCAATATTTCAAAAAAATTAGAAGACTTAATTAATTCAAAAGATTACGGTGCTTACGCAAGTAAAAAACTAGGTTCTGTGCCAGTGAATTTTTTATCTGATCTAGATATTACTAATGGAAATTCAGGTTCAGCAACTATCAATAAAAACTTTGAACTTGTAGGTTTGGCCTTTGATGGAATGTTGGAGACTATCATTTCTGATTATAGTTTTGTGCCACAAGCAAGAACAATATCAGTTGATTCAAGATATCTTCTATGGACTTTAGATAAAGTGGAAAACGCTGAAAATATTCTTGAAGAAATCACCATAGTAAATGGATACTAAGATCTGATTAATGAGAAGATCTTTACTTATAAGTATATTTTTATCTTCATGCGCACTTAATCTTGAAGACGAAATACCTTTAAGCCTTACTGCTGATTCAGGTTCTTTTGTAATCTTGGAGCTTAATAGAGCTAACCAGGAAGGCTATGTAATCACTAAAGATAAAAAAAAATATTTAGTCTATGGTTTGCCTTATGTAACCAAAGAACAGTTTTTAAATTTAGGAGAATACAACATTACTATCAAACCTAAATTTTTTGGGGAATCACGGATTGTAATATCTGATACCAATCTTGTTACCCCAAAATTAAGTGATCAAGAAAGAGCATCTGCAGAATATTTAAAAGTGAAAAAAATAGTAAGTGGTACATCCAGCCAGTTTGATAACGATTTTAATTTTATTGCTCCTGTTGATAATGTTATTACTAGTAAATTTGGAAAACGTAGGTTTATTAACGACAATCCAAGATCACCTCATATGGCATTAGATATTAGGGGAGCTGTGGGTAAGGAGATAGTAGCACCTAAAACAGGGAAAGTTCTTATGGCCGAACAACATTTTTATGGAGGTAAGAAGATTATTCTTGATCATGGAGGAGGTCTTTTTACAGCTTACTCTCATTTAAATGAGTTTAAAGTTGAGGAAGGAGATATCGTTTTGCAAGGTGACATCATTGGATATGTCGGAATGACTGGAAGAGTAACTGGACCACATTTACATTGGGAGGTTTACTTAAATGAAGAACGAATTAATCCAGAACTATTAATTGATCTTAAATACGCTCAAGATTGAAGAAAATACTTAGACCAGGATTCGTTGTTTTTTTCATAGCATTCACGATAATTTAAACGGTCATCATTTGCTTCCCAAAACTCAAAAAAATGAACTTTGATTTGATATCCACCCCAATTATTTGGTCTTGAGTGGCTGTAATCACCATTTTCAATTTTTTCTTTCATAGCTTCATATTTTTGTTTCAATAAATCATAGGATTTGATTTTTTTGGACTGTTCTGAGACTAGAGCTGCGACATTTTTTTCTGGCTTTCTACCTTGAAAATGTTCATCAGAGAACTTTTCCTCGCATTTGCTTATAGTGCCCTCAATCCTTACCTGAACTTCTATGTTCGGCCACCAAAAATTTATACAAACTTTATCGTTGTCAATAAAATTCTGTGCTTTATGACTTTCATAATTACTAAAAAAAATTAAATTGTCTTCGAAGAAATATTTAAAGTTTACAAACCTAGAATGTGGTTGATTATTCTTATCTACAGAACTTATGCACCCAGCTTCAGCGAATTTATCACCATGGTTCTCAGCCCTACCATAGTAGTCTTGAAACATTTGAAAAGGATTATCTGAGGGCAGGTTGCTAAATAACATTATTTAAGAAATCTAATTTGTAAAGCATCAGCATATTCATCTGAGAATATTCCAGAAATGACTATAAATTTCTTTTTACCTCTCAGCCTAAAATCATTTTTCAAAATATCAAAAGCTGCAGAAATTGTTTTTTCATGATCTTTTTTGAAACCAAGAAAGATATTTTCTAACGACGAGGCCATTGATAATTTATTCTGTGTCGAACGATCGTTTGTAAATGCGTACACAGGAACTCTTGGTCTTGCCGATGAGATTAAATTAGCTGTAAAACCACTTCGTGTTAAGACAACAATAGCATCAGCATTGATTCTTTTTGAGAGCTTCACAGAAGTTGAAGCTAAAGTATGCCAATCACTGACNTATTTCATATTATTTTCGAAGTGAAGTGTTTCAGATCTCTCCGCATTTTTCGCGATATCACTTAAGTATTTCACACATCTGAGAGGAAAATCACCAACAGTAGTTTCAGCTGAAAGCATCAAGGCATCTGTCCCTTCGTAAACTGCATTGGCTACATCGGAAACTTCAGCCCGTGTAGGATGAGGATTAGATATCATAGATTCCAATAACTGAGTTGCTACAATACANTTCTTGCCTGATTGAAGAGCCACTCTAACCATTTTTCTNTGTACATAAGGTAGGTTCGTAATATCGGTCTCTATGCCTAAGTCACCACGAGCAACCAGCAACCCATCACTATGTTTAGTTATTGCTACAATGTTATCCATACCTTGTTGTTCTTCAATTTTTGCAAAAATTTCAGGTTTATTCTTAACTCTTTTTAGTAGATTGGATAATTCTTTGATGTCTTTATCGGATCTGGCAAAAGATAAAGCTATAAAATCAACTCCAAGCTTAACACCTTCTTTGATATCCCTTTTATCTTTTGCAGTTATAGTTGGAAGTTTTATTTTAGCTCCAGGAAAATTAACGTGTTTTTTGCCTGCTATNACTCCAGCATCTAGAGCACTACATTGAATTCGACCAGAGACGATTTTTTTAATTTTCAGATCAATCAATCCNTTATCNAGTGAAATTTTTCCTCCAACTTTAAGACCTTTGATGTAACTTAGATTATCAATTAAGACTTCTTTAACCCTCTTATCTTTCAGCTTTTCACAGAGAATAACCTGATCACCTTTTTTAATGACAACATCAGTCTTGAAGTTTGATGTTCTAATTTCAGGNCCCTGTGTGTCGATCATTAATCCAATTGAAGATGTAATTTTTTTGTTTAATTTAGTGACAGTTGAAGATATTTCTCTCAAATCCTCTAATGATGCGTGTGACATATTGACCCTCACAACATTCATGCCATTTTGATAGAGTTTAAAAATCATCTCAGCTGATTTGGACGATGGGCCTATTGTTGCAATAATTTTTGTTCTTTTATGCATAAGATAATTGTGGATTCTATTATAATCATATTGTGAGTAAAAGTTTTTACAACTTTATTGATAACGAAGTATCTGAAATAGTGACTGCCAAACTCTTCAAAGACGAGAGGTTAATCTCAACACCTCAACAAACTGCCATCAAATTAAGTTCTGGTAAAGAGGTTTTAAACTTTTGTGCCAACGATTATTTAGGCCTTGCTAATAACGATCAGATTAAAAAAGCTGCTTCAAATTCAGTCGTTGATGATGGTTTTGGTATGGCTTCAGTCAGGTTTATATGTGGTACCAATAATTTGCACAGAGAATTAGAAAATAAACTTAGTACATTTTTGGGTTTCGAAGACACAATCTTATACGTTGCTTGTTTTGATGCCAATGGAGGTTTATTTGAACCACTATTTACTAAAGAAGACGCCATTATTAGTGATGCGTTAAATCATGCCTCAATTATTGATGGCATTAGATTATGTAAAGCACAAAGATATAGGTATGACCACAGTGATATGGTCAGTTTAGAAAATTGCCTAAAAGAAGCAGTCAAAAATAATGCTAGGCATAAAGTGATTGCTACAGATGGAGTATTTTCAATGGATGGCACTTACGCCAAATTAGATGAAATTTGTGAATTAGCTGAACGATATGATGCGCTCGTAATGGTTGATGATTGCCATGCTACCGGTTTTGTTGGAAAAAAAGGAAAAGGTACGCCAGAGCATTTTGGTGTCGAGGGTAAAATAGATATATTGACTGGCACATTAGGCAAAGCTCTAGGTGGTGCTTCTGGAGGTTTTGTTTGCGCAAAAGAGAATGTTATTAAGTTGCTTAAACAAAAATCAAGACCTTATCTTTTCTCTAATGCTTTGGCACCGTCTATAGTGAAAGCTTCATTGGTTGCATTAGATATTGTTGAAAATGAACCTGAAAGAAGAGAACGCATTATGTTAAATACCCAATATTTTCGTGGAAAAATGGAAGCATTAGGGTTTAGTTTAAAGGGTGACTCTCATCCCATAACACCTGTAATGTTAGGCGATGCTGCAGTAGCTCAAAAAATGTCAAAAGAGCTGCTAGAGCAAGGTTTATATGCAGTAGGATTCTTCTACCCTGTTGTGCCTAAAGGGCAAGCAAGAATAAGGTTGCAAATTACTAGTGAACATAACAAAGAACAGCTCGACAAAGCTATAGATATTTTTGAAAAAATAGGAAAATCCCTAGGAGTCATATGAAAGCTTTAGTAAAAGCAGAAAGCACAGTCGGTTTAGAGCTGCAAGATATTGAAGTTCCTGAGCTCCATTCTGACGATATTCTTATCAAGGTTAAAAAAACAGCAATTTGTGGCACTGATTTGCATATCTGGAATTGGGATAAATGGGCAAGTAATACAATAAAACCACCTATGACCATTGGACATGAGTTCATGGGTGAAGTGCATGAACTAGGTTCTAATGTTAAAAACTTTAAGATTGGTGACAGAGTTTCTGCTGAATCACATATAACAGGCTTAAATAGTAGAAATGCGAAAGCAGGTAAGCTTCACCTTGATCCTGATACTGTAAATATTGGTGTAGACAGAGATGGTGCCTTTGCTGAATTCATTGCAGTGCCTGGAAAAAATGTTATTAAGTTGCCAGATAATATCTCCGATGAAATAGGTGCGATTCTCGATCCTTTTGGAAATGCGGTGCATGCTACCTTATCGTTCGATTTAGTTGGAGAAGATGTGCTTGTAACCGGAGCAGGGCCAATTGGAATTATGTCTGCAGCAATTGCAAAACATGTTGGTGCTCGAAACATCTTACTTACCGATATAAA
>FUFK010067458.1_pt1 | contig 18045 bp, 23 predicted proteins | sample 1021851 | NCBI WGS metagenome assembly FUFK01 (sample SAMEA51879418, study PRJEB19060) | metagenome
GACCTTTCCGATCCTGAGCGGGTGGTGAATATGTACGCCTATATAGTCGGCGAGCAAGTTGTTTATGAATGGTTTGAAGAATTGGAAAGGGGTGCGGCATGAAAACGGCGCGAATCTACCTAAAAACAGACGATGCCGGTCGGCGAGCATAACAGCCCCGAAGCGGCATTATTGGCCGCGCGTTACCTGGCCTGCAATGATGACGATGTAACCGCCTTGATCTCGCCAGACGGCGCGCAGCGGTACATCTAAGAACGTGCCGGGTAGTAACCGGCTAGTGTGACTCCGCATGATGAGAAATGGCTTTACCGCCATAGGGTCGGAATTATCCGCAAATATTCGTGATGGCAAGCGTTAAGGTTGTAAGTAGCTGAAAACTGATAGCAANAGCCGGGGGACGATGTCGCAGAGGTGAACCGGATAGANTGGNGTCAGNGCTTACANCTGCCAACCTTTTTGCAATGTTTCCAACTTTGCAATACAATCTAATTGTCGCCATTGTTGGCGGCACATTTCAACAAAAGAGGGTAAAAACATGAACAGATTCGACAAAATCTACGTTCAAAGCTGCGCGGATTGGCTAGACGCTGACCAAATAACGCACGTTTATGAGCATATCCACGCCACTTGGCCTAGCTTAGACAGCTGTTACCCAAATGACATAAGAATGGTGGCGCGCCAAATGTACCCAGAAGTCAGGGAGAAGCGAGTCGCACCTATATCGTTGGAAGATATGGCGCGGGTAAATCAATTTCGGATTGAGGAAGCGATCGCCTCGCTTGTAGCGGCACAAAAATGGCTTAGCAAGGTGCGCAACCCGTCCGATGCTGTCGGGATTTCAATCCGCGACATTGGCATGATTGCCGATCAACTAGAGGGGGTGAAACAATGAATACCGGACTATCTTTAGTTTCTGAAATGCTAGAACGCCGCGACCGACTGAAGGCGCAACATCTGGACGCGCTGAAAAAGCTACAAGCGGCCTATGATGAGTCAAACTTTGCAAACCAAGCTCACTATCGCGGACTTGAAACCGGCCTTGATATGGCACTGCTGCACATCGAGTTTTTGCTAGATCTGGCTAAAAGGGAGGGTTTGTAATGGGTGTCGCTAGTTTATATGACCGCGTTCACACGTTCGATTGTGAACTGGACGCGGATTTCATCACGCTGGATTGCCAGGTTTCCTATCGGATCAACGCCGGCGATGGGGACGCGGAACCTCAAACCTTTGAACTTGTGAAGGTAACTACCCGCATAGCTGGCGCGTCATTGCCGTTAAATATCACTGATGAGATTAACTTTGACTACATTATGGATTTGATTGAGGATGACGCATCAAACGCGGATTATCATTGGTCAGATCACGGCGATGTATAGCAACGCAACAGAAAAGGCGCTGTTGACCATTGTTGGCGTTATGGCGGGGCTTTTAGTGTTTTTGGTGACTCTGCTAATCATTGTGGCGTTTCTATAAATGTTTAAACAACAACAAAAGATGATAGACTATAAATGTCTGTGGTGATCCCTCACCAGTTGGGCGGGTTCTTGCGGCCCCTGCTTAGACAAAATGCCGCTTTCCTACCAGCTACCCCACCAAAAATAAAGCGAGATAGCTGAAACGAGAAGCAAGGGCGGTAGCCACTCGGGAATATCCGATAGCCAGCCGCCCCGATCCTTCCTCATTCTGGCGAAGCTGTGATAGTTGTAGAAAACTCGCTAATAGCGGCGTCCATATTATCCATTGCTTCTGCTGCGCTGGTGGTATCTGTAGCAGTCGAGTCAACGTGTACCCGCTCCACCATCGGTTTGCCTTTGGCATCCTTCCGATAGGGAATGCCGTTGGCATCAAGAACGCGCATTAACTTGGGTGCGGTGTAGGCTTTGAACATATCGCCGAGTTCGCGCCAGTAAACATACTTCTCAGACATAGTTTTACCTCAAAAAAAGCCCCAGAAAAGGGTCTGGGGCAAGAGTGCCGCTTAGGAGTCCGTCAGCGGCGGTTAAGTTTACCAAGGAATGTCATCAGTTTCCTTGGCTGCGGGGGCTGCGGAATCCTTCTTCTCAGGCTTCCAGGCATCACGTTCGGCGTACCAAGTGCCTTTTTGTGATTCTTTAATATCAATGTTTATCCACTCATCATTGGGGTTATCTTTGACAAAACCGCCAATCCATTGTTTGAAATCATCAAGTTTGATAGACACCTTGGCTTTAACCCATTCCGGGGCATTACTGTTAGGTTTTTTAACAATCATGCCGTTTACGAAATCTCGTTCTTCACTCATTGTATATGTTTCCTTGCATTGTAAAACTTATCAGATTTTAGGTAAGCTCTTTCTACTGTGGTAAATACACCACCTTTAGTTGGAGCAAGCCACAGTGNTTCTTTCTGCTCATTGCTAAGCTCATCCCAAGCTTCAGCAACACCAAGCTCATCATCTTCTTGAATGTGTTGTTTGATATACCAAACACTTGAAAGGTTTTCTGATAACACTTTGTTGTGCTTAAGAAGCGGATCCATTATGTCCTTAGCGGAGCCGTGCATGATGGCATTTGACACTTCATCGGCGCTGGCTATCTCACTACCGCCTAGCCCAAGGAATGCCAACGCCCTGCCGACCGCTGAAGTTTCAGCATTTTCCAGCGCAGAAGTCTTGTTGATCTTCCCGAAGCTACGGTTTTCCTCAGCGTACCCGGTAGCTGCAACTTTGCCATCACTATCTCGGATCGTCGACTTCATCACGACCATCGAATCTTCAGCACTAACCAGTTCTGTTTCAATTGACCAGCCTTTAAACTGTTCCGACTTTCTGAAATCATCAATCCTTCTGGCAACAGTTAGATAAACCTTGCCATGAATCTCTACTTCACCTTTGTTTTTATCAGCCACACTTTTCCCTCCTTTGTTGACCTAAACGGATTTTAACGTAAGTTGATGCAAGTTGACAAGCCTAGCGATCTTTAAAAAAGGTCAGCAATTTGTTGACAAGCTCAGGCGGCTGATTCAGAGTTATAGGTTCCGCTCAACGAAAAGGGAATCAAGTGGAAAACAAAAAGGGGCCGCTCGGCTTCAGCCCGTTTGGGGAAACACGCAAAGAGGTGGAGAGGGAAAGCCCCGCCTCGGTTCTGAATAAACTATCTAACCTTCCAAAATTTAAGAAAGTAGGCCAGTTCAGATATACCGCCTGCTGCCCGGCCCATNATGACAAAAGCCCNAGCCTGTCGATCACGGANGCNGATGACAAAATCCTCGTGCATTGNTTTTCGGGTTGCACCCAAGANGANGTGCTGGATGCGTTACGGTCGCAAGGTATGTGGTCTGAGGCTTCTACCAGGTGGGTCAGGACATTTTCGGCTGATGACTTGGATTACATGATGCACTGGTGTCTGGTCTACCACGGCGCTTTCCGTAGGGGCGAGAAGCTACGCGGCATGGATGCCCAAAAACTGCAAGAGTTTGTAAAGGTCTTACAAAATAACTCAGCTTGGCGATACAAGGTTGTCGAGGAGGACGCATATCGTGTCTAAAGACGATGAATTAATGAATAAGATAAAAGATTTCAACGAAGCTAGGCCGCCAATGGCGAGCTACGAAGATTATGAAAGATACTCAGGAGTCAACGGTCATGCCCAGCCGATTTCATCGTTAGCCAGATTACAGGCCGCGGCAACCAACCACCGCATCGCAGAGCTTGAGGAGAGGCTCGCTAACGAACGCGAAGTTATCNCAGGCATGATTACNACNGGAACCGTAACGCTCGTCTACGCGCCTTCNGGGGCCGGTAAGACGGTCTGGGTGCTGGGTAGCCTGTTTAAATCCATCCGCAACAACCTCATCAAAGGCTCAGATGTCATCTANTTCAACGAAGATGACGGGGCCAGGGGCGTGGTTCAGAAGGCAAAGATGGGCCAGAAGCACGGTATGTCGATGATTACCTTGGCCACAAGCCAAGATCCTGCATTACGTACTACTCAGGATGCCTTGGGGTTGTTGAACATGATACGCCTTGAGGGTCACGCCAACGGCAAGATAGTGATTTGTGACACCTTGAAGAAGTTTGCGCCAGTGCTGAACAAAGGCGACATGCGGGACATTCTTCACGTATTTAGGCAGTTCGCCGCAGCAGGTGGCACGATCATCCTTCTAGGCCACTGTAACAAGCACCGATCGTTAGACGGTCGCTTAATCTACGAAGGCGTAGGCGACCTGAAGGCTGACGTTGACAATATGTTTGGCCTTGACCCCCTCAATGACAAGTTCGCCGACTATCAAGAGCTACTGGTCATCAACGAGAAGGATCGGAGCCAGATTTCATTCTCTGGCGGGTTCCGATATAAGCAGACAAAAGAAACCGTCGGCTACGAGGAATCTGTGGATTCCGTTGAGTTCCTTGATGAAGATGACATAAGCGAGTTGAAAAAGAAGCAGGCGGCGCAGATCAATGTCGGCAAGGCTTTCGCCAAGTATGAAGACGAAGTGCTGTTCTTAGAGTCCGTAATGAAGGGCGGCGCTGAATACAGCCTGACAGAGTTGTTCAGGATGCTGAATGATGAACACCTAAATCCCAACGAATGCTCAAAGAAGTCACTGCGTAACTGCATGGATTTATTAAGGGGCAATATGCTTAAACTCAGACGCAACCCGGGCAATAATGCCAAAAATTACCGCTGGATAGGTGAAAAGTGGTGATAAAAAAATGTGAGCAAAATCAAGAATTTGCCCCAAATGCCCGTTTTGCCCGTGTTTTAGGGGGCGGCCCCCAAAAAGTGGGGCAAAAGGGGCAAAAGGGGCATATTGTTGTTTTCATTGNCTTTTTTATTCTGGTCTGAAAANCCATGAAAGTGTTGGATTTGTTCAGTGGGATTGGCGGCTTTGCCCTTGGTNTNGAGGCCGCTGGATTTGAAACCGCAGCCTTTTGCGAGATTGACCCNTACGCGCAGAAGGTNTTGAAAAAGAACTGGCCAGGAGTACCGATCTATGACGATGTCAGACGAATCACAGCAGACAGACTTGTTTCAGACGGAGTTGGAGTTGATGTCATCACGGGAGGATTCCCCTGTCAGGACATCTCCGTTGCAGGAAATCAAAAAGGAATTGATGCAGAACGCAGTGGATTGTGGTCAGAGTGCGCCCGTTTGCTTGGGGACATTCGACCCAGATATGCCATCTTTGAAAACGTCACAAACCTGCTTACTGGAGACGGGGGAGATTGGTTTAAGCGAGTTTTATGGGACATTTCCTCGGTCGGGTACGATGCGGAATGGCACTGTATACCAGCTTCCGCAATTGGCGCCTACCATCACAGAGATAGGGTCTGGATTGTGGCCTACCCCAACGGGGATGACAGGCGGGGAGGGTATAGCTCCAAGTCACAAAGACGGAACGCATGGTTGGAGCCTTGGGGCAGCTGCGAAGGACAGCTTGACACAGAAACCCATAAGAATATGGCCGACTCCCAACGCATCCGACAATCGGGACAGGGGCTGCATGGAGGACGAAGCAATAAAGCGAAGAATCAGGATAGGGAAGCAAGTTGGATTATCAACAGCTGTCAAGGAAACTCGTCAATCTGGGACGCTGAACCCAACGTGGGTAGAGTGGCTAATGGGGTTCCCGCTAGGTCACACAGACTTAGATGCTTAGGCAACGCGGTCGTACCACAGATACCGGAACTGATTGGTAGGCAGATCATGGAGACTGAGCGTGGACGGGCATAGATGGATTGTAGACAGTCAGGAGAAGCTAGAGTTCTTTATAGACTTTGTCAAAGGTCAGTTCAGCCAAGGCAGCTATCACCTGTACTCAATCAAGCCAGCAGGCAGGACTGAGCGGCAGAACAATGCCATGCACTTATGGTTTAGGGAGATGGCAGAGAAGCTAAACGATGCCGGGTATTCCAACGCGCATCCCTTCAACGATCAGGTTGAGATACCGTTTACTGAGGGGCTGGTCAAGGAAATGCTCTACAAGCCCATCATTAAGGCCATGTACCAAAAAACATCTACCACCAAGCTAACCGGCAGGGAACTGAGCGAAGCCGCTGAAGTGCTTGTACGGTGGCTGTCAGAGAAGAAGGGGATATACGTCCCGTTTCCACAATCAATAAAGGATGAGTTATGAAAAATGACATAGCGGAAAGTTTTAAAAGAAAGCTAGATAAAGACCCAGAAGACGTAACTTTGAAGTTTGTCGCTGAGAGCGAATACTTTGAGTCATTGATAGGCGAAGGCGATGGTGAAATTTATCATGCCCTAATTTGTACGCTGCATTTTCTGGTCAATCACCCTGATACAGAACAATCAGAAGAGTTAAGGATGGCGGCAATCAAATATCTTTATTTCTATCAGGGCATGGCTATACAAGGGCATTCGCCTTGGCTTCCTGAAATACACTAAAAAGGATGAGTTATGAAAAATGACGCACAACTGGCCTTAGAAGCCGCAGAGTCTATGGCAAAGCGGTTAGAGGAAGACGTAGCCATAATGATGGATCTGAGTACCAAACCGCTCAAGGACATAGATGAGAAGCCTTTGGAAATAATCCGTTATGCGGGGCCAAAAGAATGCGATTAAAGCGTACAGCAGCAGACCACTGGTTTAGCCGGTGCGTCAGGATGCGAAATGACTTTACTTGCCAGGGGTGTGGCAAGAAATACGAAGAAAACAGCATGGGCCTGCACTGTAGCCATTACTTTGGCAGAGCCAAGAAGGGCGTTAGATACGATGCCATGAACGCCTTTGCTCACTGTTACGGCTGTCATCAGAGGTTCGGCAGCAACCCTGATTACTTTTACCGTCATTACATTGAGACTTATGGCGAAGGGGCCTTAGAGATACTGAGGGAGAAGGTCGAGGACATCATGCTGGGCAAGAGGATGGTGAAAGAAGCCAAGCAAATCGCCAAGCATTACAAGGCAGAAGCCGCCCGTATGGAGAATGACAGGGCGGCGGGTGTAGCAGGGTGGTTAGAGTTCGTTAGTTGGGATTAGGCTCTTCTTCTAAGTCGTCATATTCTTTTTCTAACTTACGCGCTGCTGCCTCAAGAGCGGCGTATGCGGCGGGTTGAGACGCCAAAAGAGACTTTTTCTTTTGCGGGTCTTTAACTCTTTGCAGACCTTTTGCGATTTCGGCTTTCACGTCCCTCAGAGCATATTGCACAAGCGCGCGTCCCCTAGCGGGATAGTCAGCTTTCATAGCCCTTCTCAGCATGACCACCGGCGACATTACAACGCCGTAAGCAGCCGCAATCGGTATGTTGATTAGCTGCGAGCCAGCCCTAATACCAATAAGATCTTTAAGGCCAAGCTCAGTAACAAGTCGGCCTAAATTTGTTGTGGCTTCCTTAGCTGCCTTCATCGCTACATTGTCTGTCACGCCAAGCACTTTTGACATTTTTGAAAACAGCGTTTGAGCTTTTGGCACTGACTCAAAAATTGTGTTATTTATTCCCGTGCGAACGGCTTTTGTTAGAAGAATATCCGCGTTTGTTCTTGAGTCTCCTAAATCAATACCAAATCGCTCTGCATCATCATCAAATTTTCGTCTAGCAGATATAACACCCTCAACAGAATCGCCAAATTCTGTCACTAGCCTCATATAGCTTTTAACGTAGCTATTTATCGCGGTATTTACGTCCTCACTTGAAAATGCGCCTTTGAATATCTGGTTGTTATCCTCAATGACATTTAATATCTGCTCCGCAACATTTGCCCTTAACTTTTCAAGGTTTACAGGGGTTGACTCTTTTCGCGCCAAGCCTATAACCGCGTTGTCTAAGTTATCTAAATAAGAAAGCATGGAGTTCAAATTTTCTTGCATTGTTCTGTTGCCGCGAACACCTGCCAGTTTTAGTTCATCTATAGCAAGAAGCTCGTCCTGAGTTGCTACTTGTTTTTGCGAGCCTAAAACCCCTTGTGGATCGGTTGTTCTTTTGGCTTGGTCTACGGTTTTGCCTGACATCCTAGAAAATGCAATGTTGTAAACGTCCTTATCTATGCCCTCCATTGGCTCAAGGGCTTTTCTGCCACCTATGCCTTTTATGGATGCAGGCAACAAGTCAGGGCTTATGTCTGTTATTAGCTGTCGCGGCAAGCCAAACGCAATATCGGCAAAGCCAGCCCAATTAGCGGCTTCATTGGGATATGACTGACTAAATTTATTCCACGCCTCTTCTCCATCAGACAAAGCCTTTAAAGCGCGTTGCCCGGTTTCCGTTTGAAGAGTAGCCACAAGAGCCTGCTTTGCGTCCTCTTGCATCTGGTCAGGCAATACGAAACCCAAAGCCCCCTCTGCTCCAACCAACAAAAGGTTAGACGCCATATCAAACCCAAGAGAAACTGGATTTGAAAAGGTTTGAAGCAATACAGAGCCAGGATCTGTGGGCGATTCGGTTAATGACTTTGTTGCCGCAATCCGCTCCATTGTCGCAGCGCCTCGCTCTTTAAAACGCTCTATTGGTAAAGACACGATTCTTTCAAGCGCTGACGGCTCTATTGAGTCTAAGCGCGACCTTCGCTCCCTCTCAAAAGCGTCTTGCCGCGTCTTTAAAACCTCTCTAGCCGCGTCAACACCGCTAAATGCAGGCTCGCCCGTGTTCTGCTGAGGGATTGAAACAGACATATCCGCAAAGTCTTGTCTCCTTTGCCGTAAAAGCTCTGCCGCTCTGTCTATTTCCTCTTGTGTCGCGGTCATCACTTATCCCCTTTTTGCGGCACAAACTCATCTTTATCTTTATCGTAAACGCGAACATCGCCGTTTGGGGCAAAATAAAATATCTTACCCTGTTCGTCTTTGATGTAGCCGCCGGTTTCCTCTGTCCCTGCGTAAATAGGGCTGTCAAAGTCAATAACGTCTATCGGGTTTTCACCGCTGGCTATTCTTCTCACATTTATCATGCGTTGTTTGATCTTATTAAGTAGTTCAATTTGAACATCTACCGGTAAGCCCGTGTTTAATTTGGCGAGGTTTCCCTGCAGCGCTGCAAATTCTATCTGTGTTACCTGTCCCAACCCAGTGCCTCTTGAGCCAGACTTTGCGGCCTCTTCCTTCATTCTTGTTATCTCATCAAGCGCCTCTTGGCCTGCAATCGTGACATACAGGCTTGAAGCTAATTGATTGGCTTTTGAGCCAGGAAGAAACGCGGCTGTCGCGCCACTGATTCCTCCAGCATCCGTTTTATCTCCAAAAAACCCCTTTTTGCTTTCTTCAAGCAGGGCTATCGCTTCATTTACCGTTGCTAGTTTAGGCGCGGTATTGCCAAGAATAATAGCGGCTGACGCCTCCTCTGACCGTGATTGTTGTCTAGGTATAAGCTGGCTGTCATCGCCGCTTATAGCGGCTTGAGCGATAGATTCATCCGTAAAAATTTCGCGGAGATCATCTTTGCCAAGTAATTCAAAGGCGCTTTGTCCTTTTTCTGCACTAGGCGGCACAATAAATGCTCTACTTACATCACCGCCCTCGGCCTGCAACTGTCGATAAAGAGGCAGATCAACAGCGACATTTCCTATTTTTATTACTTCAGACCCGCCTTTTTCACTAGGCAAGCCCCTTGCAATCTCTTTGCCAGTGCTGGGTTCAACCAATATATCTCCCGGCCCAAGTTTTTGAGGCGTTTTTTCCCTACGCGACCTTGCTTCAACAGCAAACTGAACAGCGTCAGCTTTTGGCACGCCATACTGGTCTGCAATAGCAAAATAATTTTGTCTGGTTGCCTGATCGTTAAGGGTAAAAGATGGGTCATTAGCCAGCGTTAAAAGTTCGCCTTTACCTGTCTCAATTTTTTGAGCCGCTTGGCGTTGTGCCGCTTGAGATGCCATGCCTCTAAGCTGCAAAGCTAAGTCCTGCCGCCCCATGTTCAAAGCACCCATAGCAGACTGCCGCAACTGCTCTGGCGTAGCCATTGGGTCTAATGCAGGGCCAAGCAGGTCAGTCAGCATACCTCGTTGCCGCCTTCTGGCAGATAAAGAGCCAATATCCTGGCCTAGCTGTTCAATGTTGCCAAAGCTAGGGTTGGCAAGCCGTGCTGCTGAACTAAGTGTTAAAGCCATTTTTGGCCTCCTTACGAAATAATGCCAAGCTGTCTCAAAATATCAGGCCCATATTCCTCAACGGCCCCGCCAATAATGTCGCCTATGCCGCCCTGACCGCCACCAGCGCCACCCATAGCGCCTGAAAGCAAGCTAGTACCAAGCCTACCCATCAGCTCTGCCTGACCGATACCTGACCCCAGAAGGGCGTCTAGGCCCGCTATAGAGGCTTCGCCGAATAGGCCAGTGCCATATAGCTGACCACGTTGCGCCAACTGAGAAGCTAGCAGGCCGCGCTGCAGGGCATTCTGAGCCTGAGCCTCTGGCAAATACGCCGCACCCAGCAACTGAGTACCAAGCCGCGCATCTTGCGCTTGCTCTGCTTGAGCTTGTTGAATAGCCGCCAGTGAAGCCCTGGCCTGCGCTTCTTCCTGAGCCTTAGCTAGTGCTAACTGCTCTGGTGTACCACCAAACATAGCCGTTCTAACACCCAAACGACCCTGATTAGCTAACCTTTCTTCAAGGGCTAAACGCTGACGCTCTTCTTCTGCCTCTTGAGTAGCCCGTATACGGTTGTATATGTCTTGCTCACGGGTTGCTCGATCTGTTGTAACAGCATCAAGAAGGGTTTGCGCGCCAGTAAATGCGCCTGTAGAAATAGCCTGCTCTGTTGGGCTAAAAGTAGTCTGGATNTTTGGCCCTATCATTGGCCCTGCGCCAGTAANTGCGCCACCAGCANNNCCCGNTGCACCAGTTGCAGCTCCAGCACCTTGTCCAAAAGCATCACCGCCTCTCCCCGGCCCTGTCAAACCAGCGTTTCTTGCGGCTGCAAACTCTGCGCCTGATACAACACCGTCATTGTTAATATCAAAACCGCGAGCCATCACGCCTCGTTGTTGAGCCATAGCCTCTTCACGGGAAATCCCGTAAATATCCATTAACTGACTTAAACGAGTTTCTTCATCCATCTGAGGAAATGATCCCGGTGCTGGAATACCTACGCCAACACTAGAACCCGTCCCCGTAGTAACGGTNAATGGCTTGAACTGCGANCGCGNAAAGGCTTCNTCAGCAATNNNGCCNGCNCCANNCAAAGCCCACGCTCNCCNATNNNNCCNAGNCNGNTATANGCNCCNGNNAANGCCCCAAGGCCACCAGCAGTAGACGCTATAGGGACTATATTGTTGATAAGCCCACTAAAAAGACCGCCAAGAAAATTTCCAAATGGGTTAGTTGACTCTTCTTGGGCAGATGATGGCGTTACTGCTATCGCCTGATCTATTAAATCTTGGTACGAATGACCCGCTTGATGTGGCATTAGTACGTTCCTCTCACTTTAAAAATCATTACAGTGTCTTGCCTATCAGCGCTAAGACATTCATTTCCTGTAGGGATATAGATGCACCGTTTACTTCTGTTTGCAAACCTACCGTAATCACAGTGCCATTACCCGTACAATTTAAAGACTTGCGGCTAATCAAATCGCCCAAACTAAACTCAACTTGGGTGTACTCTGACTCTCCATAAAAACCTGGATTTGCAGACCCGACCCTAAATCGTGACGTATTGGCCTGAACCGAAAAGTCATACGTCCAGCTAAGAACAATATCTACGTTGCTACCACCAATAATCGTGGGCCGTATCTTTTTAAGAATCTTGATCTTTGATGGATCGCCAAAGGTCAGGCCGGGGCTTGAATATCGGAAAATATAAGACGAGTTGTTGTCATCAAAACCATCGTACTTACCAATACCAGCCGTAGTGCCTATATAGACAGTGCCATCCCTGTCTCTAGCAAAAGACTTGAACCCTACGCTAGGCCACTTGGTTACGCGGAATGAGCCATTTTCCAGCCTACCCCTAAGATCAAAGCAATAAACAAGGTTGCTGTCAGGCAGGCATAGCAGATAAAAATAGTTTTCAGGGCTATATACGGTGCTGGCAGGGCTGGTTTTAGCCGCCAAGAATCCAATCAGCTCCTGTTTTACGTTACGGCTAAGATCAGATATAGGCAANGACTTTTCTTGTATTGTCCNGCCAAGACTACGCANGCCATCGTCACTTAAAAACAACAGATCAGTGCCAATACTGACCACTGTTTTGCGGTCGATACAGCCTACGCCAGACACCGTGTCGCTAATCGCCATGCTTGCAGGGCTATCAGCACCGCCATAAACAATAATGCTGTGTTCGCCAAACACTACAAGAAAGTCATTATGCGCAGCTAAAGCAACAATCTTGTCAGCACCATCAGGCCAAGCCTTTGCTACATCAATGTTGCCGCTAGACCCGCCCGTAAAGGCATTGCCATCTAATAGATCAGACCAGTAAATAATGGTGTCATTAGTAGCATTGCCAGCGATAAACAACCTGCCAAATGCAGCAAGCACCTCGTTGGCCTTAAACGTGGCGTTAGTGGCCCCACCGTTGGCCACCGTAAATGTTCTTAGCCCATTGCTATTGTCGTGAACAAGCGGGTCATAACCGCGCTGAAAGAAATACGCCTTGTCGTTAAAGTTTACGATTTTCCAATCATTCGCCGTAATCGTGTATGAGCCGGGGGTCACATCTGTCAGCGTAGTCGTNCCGCTCATTATCTTGTTATTACCAGTGCTAAATATCGTTTCGTTACCAGCACTGTCGTAAAACTCATGGATATTGTGGATATGGTCTGTACCCAACGCCGTCTTGTTGGTAGTCAAGACNTTATTNCCCTTACGGGACGCCAATCGGCCCTGTCGATCGATAATCGCGTTATCTGCGATTTCTGCGAATGACGTATCCTGGGCAATAGGAGAGTCTTCCGAGTTAACGCCCTTAAAGGCAGGGGCGACAAGATCAATGCTGCGTAACGGCTGTGCCATAACCTATCCTACGGTGTGTAGAAGATTGTCTCTTCTGGGTGCTTCTGGGCATCTAAGGCGATTGCGTCAGACAAATGCTTATCAGCAATTGCAAAGTATTCAGCAGTAGACGTACCACCCGTCTCGCCTCTTTCCCTTGATAACAAAGCTATTGCCATGTGCAAAACAGGGCCACTGGGTATCGCAAGCGTATCCGAATCTGCTGACAACGCCACATTTCGCAAAACTACGCGAACCTTCAGGGTATATGCCTGATCTGGTGTCGGATATAACTTGACCTGGGTATCACCGCTGCCATCAACACCGGCATAAGTAAAGTTCTTGGGAGAGCCTGTAACGGCCTCCTGAATGAAGTCTTTATCGTCAAACCAGTTCTGAGTCTGATACTCGACTAAGCAATTAGACGTATCGTTAATAAAGTTAAGAACCTTGCCTTCATTGCGACTGCCGGTTAAGGAATAAAGGTTGTCACCATTTGANGTNGTAATCGTCAAAGTATTNCGTAATGGCGACCAATCCCATGCAGTTTCTACAAGGTCTTTAGCGTCATTTACATAGTCGCCCACCATCTTGCTGTAGGTGCTTTCCGACACGTTACTTACTTCGTCTTCTCTAAGACGCCGCAATACACCATTAACTAAGTTTAAATATGTCATACGGCTTTCTCATTTAATAAACTGCCAAATAAACTGGTTAACGCCCGACCTGAAGGTTTGTCTCGGTGAGGCATTAATAATGCGCTTGCTAGTTGAGCTACAGCATCTTGTTGCCTAACAACATCTGGGAGCATTTCTGGTGCTTGTATACGAATAGACCGTTGAGTTAGCGGCGCAAACTCCCCACCAGTGAGCATTCCAGACGCTCCACCAATTCCAATTCCAACTCCACCTAGACCACTGCCGGGGCCAGTGCCATCTCCATCTCCAGTGCCATCTCCAGTGCCTTTGCCATTTCCGACAGTTACCGTTGTACCCGGCCCCGGAGGCCCGGTAGTAGGTGTTGTTGTAGTGCCAGCAGTTGTTGAGGTATTTGTTGTAGTAGTTACATTGGTGGCGCCAGTGGTTCCAGTTGTACCCGTAGTTCCAGTTGTACCCGTAGTTCCAGTTGTACCCGTAGTTCCCGTAGTTCCGGTAGTTCCCGTAGTTCCCGTAGTTCCCGTAGTTCCGGTAGTTCCGGTAGTTCCCGTAGTTCCGGTAGTACCTGTCGTTCCAGTAACTCCAACGGTTCCTGTAAGGCTAGTATTTCCAGTATCCCCCGTGGTTGCATTGCTATCAGTAACATTGCTGTCAGTAAGATTATTGTTAGTTGTTGTTACACTTCCATCTTGGGTATTAACAGCTTGAGATTGAGAAGAAACAGTACCATCGTTGTTTATATCAACAGGATTAAGGCCAGCACCTTGTAGAGCTTGGTTTATCTCTACCTCTGTCATGTTGTTGTAGTTAGGCAAGTTTGCCAAAATCCAATCAACAGCTTTTACTGCATCAGTTTGCTCTGTAGTTGCAACGCCTGAAGCAGATGTCCCCAGGTTACTTGCACCAACATTTGATCCAGCATTGCCTGTGCCAACATTAAGATTATTGCCAGTCAACATTCCGGAGTTTTGATTAGATACAGTAACCGTAGTGCCACTAAAACCAGTATCAGTAGCAAGATCGCCAGAAGCATCTAAAACGCCAGTATCAGCTATATCACCTTTGCCTGCTATGCCCTCTAATGCTGCTGAAGCCGCACTAGCCGTTTCAGAACTAATTGCCCCACCACTCAATGCACTATTAACAGCCGCTGCAATTTCAGCCGCTGACAGACCAGATGCTGCTGCATTTGTAACCGCCGATGCTGCAGATTCGCTAGAGGATGAGCTTGATAAACTTTCTGTAAGATCACTTATAGCTTGCTGAGAAGAAGCTGTAGCGCCACCTACATCAGCCGTGTCCACAGTGACTTGTTTTTCTGGCTCCACTATNTTGTTAAGGTCAACTTTATTTATAGTTAGCTTATCTTCTACCTTTACATATTCTGTTCCGGTTGTTGGGTCATACCAGACTTCCTGTGTGTAACCAGCGTCAGCAGTAGTTGGCGAGTATTTATACAGTCCTGTAGCGTCATCCCACTGATAGCGACTGCCATCTTTGCCAAAAATTGTTCCAGAATACTGACCGCTCTCATAACTATCGCGCAACTTGTACGGCGCATAGTTGTAATCAATTGGATTGCCGTCTTGATCGTAGTAAGTAATAGACTCTAGCGGGGTATCAATTGCTCTTGCGGCAATCAATGTCAATTCATCTGCAAGCTGAGGATCATCAACTATATTTCCTTGAGCGTCTTGCCACTGACCTTCTACTTTTGTGTATGCTAGCTCGCCGTTTTCGTAGTTAATTGTGCCTTCTGTGCCGCCTTCAGAGTTCCAAACTAAACCGCCTCTATCCCCACCAAACACCTCGTTATATGGCTTTGTGCTTAGCAAATTGCCATCGCTATCTACAAATCCATTGGGGCCAAATTTAACCGTATCGGGATTAACAGGCGATCCAGAAGCATCGACATAAACCGTATCGCCCATTTTGTAATCAAATACATTTGGCGTTACTTGCTGGGCTGTAACTTCTATATTTTGCAAATCAGATGAAGACAGGAATCCATCACCATCAAGGTCAATATCTGACATTTGACCAAGAACTAATGGACTGCCATCACTGCCAACGCTAATAACCGTGCCGTCTTCCAGCATGTAAGAGTTGTCGCCAACCTGAGTACCTTTCTTTGTGGCCGTTACAGTTATTTCTTCAAGATCATCAACAGACTGCCCAGATGCTGCAGCAAGTTGATTAATACCTTCAGCACCACCAGCAATAAACGCTGCAACTGCGGCTTGCTCAAGATCAACCTCGCCGGTTGTAACAAGCTGTGTAAGCATAGACATGCCGCCAGCCTTAATTGCAGACGCGGCTATAGAATTTCCTTGGCTTAAAAAGTCTACCGCTGAGTTAGCTGTAGATTCGACCTGAGATGCAATGTCTCCTATAACGCCACTGTTTTTAACAGCATCACCAAGCTGTGTGCCGCCATAAGACATAGCTGCAGACACAAGCGCCTGGCCAATATCTAACTCGCCAGTAGCAGCCAGTTGAGATGCAGAGCTAATAATTGCACTAGAAGCCGCTTTTGCAGCAGCAGCAGAAGAAAATATGCCAGAACCACCTGCGCTTACTGGGCCTAGTGCGGTGGCTAATGGGCCGGCAAATACAGCTGCAGCGGCTGCAAGAATTAAATTCTTACCCATCCCGCTAGGCTTGGTGTAAGTAGTAATATCGCCAGTATCTGCATCTATCGTAAATGTAGTTTGTCCTGTATCAAGCTCATAAGTACCCACAAGAGTTTGTTGAGGGCCAGCACGTTCGCCCATAGTTGCAATATCAAAGCCAGCTTGAGCTAACAAATCGTTTCTCTGCTCAGACAACCTTACTTTTTCTGCTTGGAAATCATCTATACCAAGCTCATCCTTGACTAGCTCTTTGAAAACATACTGCAACTCTGCCTCAGAAGCATCTGGATACAACTCTTGAGCCTCTTGCCTCAACCTTTGTTGATCTTCTTCTGGAAGTGTTAGCCCAAGCTCTGCGGCACCAGACGTGATTGCATAAAGATCAGAGTTAATATCACGAATAGCAGACTCAACCTGATCGGCTTGACCGCCAAACAATTGATTTGCTGCTTCTTTGTCAGAAAATGAAAACCCAAGAGCATCGCCACTTGCTGCTTGAGGGCCGAATGTTTCATCTACCCTAACAATAACATTGCCATATTGATCTGTTTCGTAATCATCAGGGTCAATAGACCCATATGGAACATAATCAAAGTTCTGCGCCGCTATAAACTCGCCCTGAAGCTGTTGATTTAACATATCCTCAGTAACGGTAACTTCTCTGCCTCTTGGCCCTGTTATTGTCTGCCCTTGCTGAGCATAAAAATTCTCAAGGATTGTGCTTTTTGTTTCGTCTGTATTATCAACCGTTGTATCTACTGTTGTGTCACCAGCCGTTGTGTCAGCCAACATATCTGTTTGATCTAGCTGCTGTTGAGTTTGGAACTGCTGCGCTTCTTGCGTGTTAGATAAGACCTCTTCAATATTCTCAATAGGTGCAGGGTTTACATTTACAAAGAAATCCCGCTCTTCCGTTGTCGGATCGCGGCCAATGGTTTCGTTATATGTTTGAAATACAGCGGCTTCTTGAGAGTTTGCTATTCCCTGCTCAATCTGCTCAATGCTTTGACCTGTCGCAAGCCAGCCATCTAAGCCGCCCTGCAAGGGATCACGGCCTAGATACTTGTTGTAGAGCTTGATAATTTCATTGCCTTTATCTTCTAGCTCTTCAGATGCAACAAATAACTCTGCCATTACTTGGCCCTCAGCTTCATCAGCTTGTCAGCACCACGGATTCCAAATGACGCAGATACCGCAAGAAATAATAAATACTGATACCAATCTGGAAGATTATCCAAAGCAGAANAACTGTTAGAAACGCGCTGAAGAATAGCGGGGTCATCAACAATAACGCTGTAACCCAAACAAAAGAGTGGAACCGCCAATACAAGCGTCCAAAACTCGTCTTTCCAGCTACTAGCACTGGCATCTGCCATCTTTTCTTCCCAGGTGGCAGTATTGCTAATGACTTGCATCTTTGCCTGATGCTTGGCTTGTGACTGCTCATGGCGATTGGTCATCCATGTCTTTGCTAGCCCTGCTACCGGCCCTAACAGTGCTTGTAACATTAGTCATCATCCTTAACAAATCGGCCTTTGTCATCGCGCCTGCGTTTTCGACCTGTTAGCTCTTGGACTGTATCGGTTTCCCAGATACGAATACCTACCCAGATAATCGTAAATAGGGCAGATAGTGGTGGAAGAATGGCAGAGACAGTGCCAATAACAGTNCCAAAGCTAATTACATCTATTACTTGTTTTGTTGGTTCTTCCATCTTTAGCTTCCCGAGACTGACGTAATAATGAATGTAATTAATAACCCAGCTATACACACAAGAACTGCAATCCAAAATGATTTAATTAGTGCGTCCTTTGCTTCTTGTTGGGCATAAACCTCTTTCTGTCTCTGTTCTTGAACTTCTTTCATACAGTTACGGTACTCTGTTA
>FUFK010043316.1_pt1 | contig 18044 bp, 12 predicted proteins | sample 1021851 | NCBI WGS metagenome assembly FUFK01 (sample SAMEA51879418, study PRJEB19060) | metagenome
AGAAAATATATTGTTGAAAATATAAAACAATTTACATCGAATAAAAAATATGATTCTGATTACCAGGAGAATGAAAAGCATAAGTTTTGGGCAAAAAATTTACTATCTGGAGGATACATACTTTTCTTTAGACATGCAGAACGAGATATATGGAGTGATGTTCAAATGTATGATGCCTTGGAATCTCAACTTCAGGGTAAAAATTCAAATAGCTATCGATTCGCAGAAAATGAATATTTTGAGGATGCTGTTTGTCTAAATAAAAAAGGCAAAATTCAAGCAAAAGCAATGGGAGAAGTTATCAAATATTCTCAACTTCCGATAGGTTATGTTGTTTCTAGTCCTAGTTGTAGAGCGAGACAAACTGCTGATATAGCTTTTGGTGGTTACGATGAGTTGGAAAAGAAGTTAGTTCACAAAGGACCATTTACAGATGTTGGAGATAGGCCTGCCTATCTTGAAAATTATATTCTAAATCTACCTAGATTTAAAGATAAAAATGTAATCATATCAGCTCATGCTTCAATAATAGGAACTCATTTATTTCCAGGGGATAAATCGCTTGGACAGGGGGGATTTCATGTACTATCTATCAATAATAATAATAAGCTTGTTCTTGAGCATGATTTTTACAACTTTAAGTCCTTTAGTAAGCAATTCTTCATAAGAAATCATAATTAATGATTAGATAGAAAAATTCACCTTTGCTATAAATTATTAAGAAGCAGTAGAGAAAATAAAGTGATTATATTTGGAAAATTAATATTGTTATCTGTGCGAGCAGCCCTGCGAGCAAAATGCCGAAAACGCCTGCAAAACCTAGTTATAGCTTAGTTGGTGATCTGCATGGCATGCAGGGGGTCAGCGGTTCGAGTCCGCTTGGCTCCATCAAGGTTTTCGCTAGTTATACCAATTAGTTTGACCAATTTATCATAACAAAACGAAAGGTTTTGATAGGGTTAGATATGGTTAATCATGGCAACAACTCTACATTGTCAAAAGTTTAAAAGGAACACTCTCATGTGGAAGTTTTTCTTAAAAAATCACTTCCAATTTTTGAAATAAAAATGAATTCGGACTATTGCAGAATATAGATATTTTTTACCTACTAGTTTTATAGTGACTAATATTAACTTTATTTAGATATCTTTCAAAGTAGTCAATTGTTTGTTGCATGCCTACTTTTAGGTCAACTAAATCTTTCGGATCCATTTCTACAAGTCTTAGCGTACTTATATCTGCTTTAACAATTGAACCAGGTATCTCACCAGGTCGCATTGGAAGATTAATAATCTTAGATCGGCTCCCAGATAATGAAATAATTAATTCTGCTACTTCTTTTACACTATTATGTTTTTCTGGTCCAACTTCTATTGGAACTTTAAAGACTTCTCCTTGATGAGCTTTCAATAATGCATTAACCAATGCTTTTGCAACATCTGCAACAAAAACCATATCACTTATTTGTGATCCATCTCCATATATTTCAACATCCATATTTGATAAGGCACGACAAACAAAAGAGGGGGTAATCTTTCTAACTTTACCAGGACCAAAGGGAGAAAATGCAACCTGTCTTGGACCATATGCATTGACAGCTCTAACAATATTTACTTTTGTACCTCTATATTTATTGAACATATCTATAAACCTTTCTATCATCGATTTAGTAATACTATAAGTATTATTCATCCAGTGATTCCCAACCGCGATATATGAACCAGGTAAATTATATTGAGCCGCTGCCTCTAAAATATTTAAACCTCCCATCATATTAGATTTAGCAGCAGGTCTAGGATTATTTATGGTTTCTTGTGTTCCTAGAACAGCTGCTAAATGAATCCATCCATCAGAGTGAGCCATTGCTTCCGTAACGGCAACTTCATCAAGAATGTCTCCTTGAAATATTTCTACACCGTCAGGATACTCATGTGAAAGTCTTCTATGATGGTCAAAGATTACAGGAACATGTCCTCTCATCTTAATCTCTTCAACCACATATTGGCCAATAAAGCCCATCCCTCCAGTAACTAATATTTTCAATTAACTTAAAATTTTAGCTATATAATGTAATTATAATTAAATTTTATTAATTAAGCCATTAATAGGATTCATTGATTTAATTAACAAATTTACTGAATTATATTTGTAACTTAATTTTAATGGAATTTAATAAATAATTTTAAGATATAGTTTTTGAATAATATTAAGTTGATTAAGTGTTAATGATATATAGATTTAATTAGAATGGATGCATCACACTAAAAAATATTTAAGAATTAAATCCCTGTGAAGATAATTATTTATTGTTTAAATTTTGCACCCGAGATCGTTGGAACAGGAAAATATAATAGCGAACTTGTAAATTTTCTACATAACAAGGGTCATAAAGTTAATGTTATTACTTCACCAAAATATTACCCAGATTGGAAAATTCAAAATAATAAATATGAATTAGATAAAAATTTTAATTTTAAAGTTTATAGATGCCCTATATACGTACCCAAAAAACCCACAGGTATAAAAAGAATTTTACATTTAATTTCTTTTACAATTACAAGTTTTCCAATTTTAATTATTCAATTATTTTGGAAGCCCGATTCTGTTATTCTAATTGCCCCAACAATATTATGTTTCACCAATATTTTTATCTTTAAATTATTTTCAAAAAAAAATTTATTTACTCTCCTTCATATACAAGATTTTGAAATAGATGCTGCATTTAATCTAAAAATATTAAGTTTTCCCTTATTAAAAAATATACTAATAAAGATTGAATCTTATATATTCAAGAATTTCAAATATATAAGTACTATAAGTAATGGAATGATTAAAAAGTTGATTTCTAAAGGTATACAAAAAAGTAAAATTTACCATTTCCCAAATTGGGTTGATGTAAATAAAATAAGGAAAAGTAAATTAATTTATAAGAAAAAAAATTATTATAGAAATAAGTTAAAAATAAGCGATGAGACTATTATAATTCAGTACGCAGGAACTCTTAATAAAAAAACAGGAATTTACTTTTTACTCCCAATAATAAAATTTTTTGAGAAAGAAAAAAATTTATTATGGCTTTTTTCTTGTGAGGGTCCATTTAAAAAAAAATTTGTTCAATTAACTAAAAATATTCCAAATATTATTTTTATTCCACTTCAAGAAGAAGAAAAATTTAATGAATTGCTTAATGCTGCTGATATATCTATTATTCCACAAAAGGAAAATACTGAGGATCTTTTTTTACCCTCAAAGTTAATTTCAATTTTAGCTAGCGGAACCCCTGTTGTTGCGAATGTAAAAACTAATAGTGATCTGGGTAAATTAGTAAATCAAGCTGGAATAAGAGTTGATCCAAATGATCAGGCTGGATTTATAAATGCCATAAACAATCTAAAAGATAATCACCAACTAAGGAATAGATTAGGAACAAAGGGAAGAATGATTGCTGAAAAAATGTTTAACAAAAATATTGTATTAAATAATTTTAATGATTTTATCGAGAATTATTTCAATCGAAATATTTGCGAAAAAGATTTTTCTAATTAAAAATTGAATTACCAGATTCTTAATGTTTGGCTATATTGAATGAAAAAGCCTAACAATGCTAAGAGGGAAGCTTAGAGAAAGTTCTACAATATTAAATCAATTTCAAAGATTATTTGATCCTTTTTTTTTGACAAATATTTCTTTCTTAATATTTAATCAAAATCAAATTACAATTAATTTTAATTATTTTCTTATTTTTTTTATAAATTTAATATTGCTTAATCTTAGCAATTTATATGAAAGTTATAGATTAAAGCATTTATATAAGTTAATTCCTAAAATATTCTATTTAAGCTGTTCTCTATCTATTTTCAATAATATTTTTACAGTTTTGAGTAAGAATTATAATAATTTTCAATTATTTAATTTTTTTATTTCTTGTTTTCTTTTTTTAGTAGTTCATCATATTTTAATAAGAATTTTACTAAGAGTTTTAAGAATCAATGGTTGTAATTCGAGAAATATAATATTTTTCGGAAATAAAAATTCATTTCGTAATCTGTTGAATCAAATTGCTAAAAATCCTTGGCTGGGTTATAAGGTAATTTATTGGTTCAGTCCAAATTCAAATGATCATAAAAAAAGAACGTCAATTGAATCTAAAACTTATCATTGTATGGGAGGTATGAAAGATTTTAAAAAGAAAATTAATAATGACGAAATTGATAAAATAATTTTTTCTTATGAAAATTCAGATAATATTTCTTTGGAAAAAATTTTAAAAGTAGTTGGCGATTCTTGTATATCATCATCTTTTTTAATTGATAAAAAAATTCCTTCGATGAGTCTGAAAAAGGAAAATTTTGGTGAAACTTTAGCTCTTAATATATGGAATCCCGAAGTTTCAAAATTTAATAAAAAAATTAAGAGGTTAGTTGATTTTTCTTTAGGGATTTGTTTTTTATTATTTTTTATGCCACTTTTTTTACTAGTTGCGTTATTAATAAAATTTTCTAGTAAAGGGCCAATCATTTTTTATCAAAATAGATATGGTTTAAATGGGAAAGTATTTAAAATGTATAAATTTAGAACTATGGTTTTTAATCCTAAATTAGATCATAGTAAATTAATACAAGCAAAAAAAGGTGATAAAAGGATAACATTCATAGGTAGGATTTTAAGAAGGTATAGCCTAGATGAGTTGCCCCAACTGATAAATGTTATTAAAGGTGAAATGAGTTTAGTAGGTCCCAGACCTCATGCGACTCAGCATAACGAATTCTATAGAAAAGTTATAACAGGTTATATGCAGCGACATTCTAACTTACCAGGGATGACTGGTTTAGCCCAAATAGAAGGAGAAAGAGGAGAGACAAACACTATAAAAAAAATGAAACAAAGAATTCAATATGATATGGAATATAATAATGATTGGAATTTGTTAAACGATTTTTTAATTTTGATAAAAACAATTTTAGTGGTTATAAAAGGAGATGCCTATTAGTTTTTATTAAACCATTTTTTAAATTTTTTATATAAAAAGGCAAAAACTGATATATTTGAACTTTCTAATTCTTTCTTATAAATTTTATTTTCATCTAAATATTCATAACCATATCTATAAGTATCATATTCATATGAAAAACCAAATGATTTATTTTCTTTGGAATTAATGCTAATAACTCCAAGAATATTGCCATTTGATAATCTAATATTATTTATAGCCGCATTTATAAGATTTCTTTCTACTTTAAATAGACTTATAACAANCAAAGTAAAATCAACCTTATTTGATAATAAATTCGTATCTGCAAGAAAAAGGGCTAAAGGAGAATCAAATATAATATAGTCATACTCTTCAAGAGTTTCTAGCCATTTTAAGAATTTTTTAAAGTTATTAGAATTAAAAACTTTGTAGGGGTCTTCTAACTTTTGACCTGATGTTATTATATCTAGATTTTCATAATCTTCTATTTTTTGGATTATAGATGAAAAACTAGATTCATCGAGTTCATTTATTTTTGATAAACCAATTTTATTTNTTAATCNAAGACGTGAATGTATCTTTGGTTTTCTTAAATCTCCATCTATTAGCATTACTCTTTTATTAAGAGAATTTAAAGTTCTTGCTAAATCAATAGATGTTTGGGTTTTACCTTCACCCTGGATAGTACTTGTTATATTAATTATTTTAAAATTTTTTCTTTCTTTAATCAATTCTAAATTATTAACAAGATATCGATATGACTCACGATGAAAGTAAAAGGATTTATTAATTTTACTAATTTTCAAAAGTTCTTTCTTATTCATATTTGCAATAGAATCAGATGAAATTTTATTTATAGAAGAATAAAAATCCTCATTTTCAATATCCTCCAAATATGGAATTGATCCATAAACATTTAAATTTAATTTTTCTTTTATCTCATTTGGCGAATGATAAAAATTCTCAATTCTATCTTTGAATATTGCAGCAATTGATCCGACAAAAAAAGATAGAAAAAGTAACTGAATAAACCTTTTATTTAAATCTGGTTTAACTGGTTTTTCTTCAACTGATGGGGGATTAATAATTTGCCAAGGAAAGTTATTTTGGGCGATTCCCAACCTAAATTTTTCCTTAGTTTTTGTAAATGAAATATAATTTTCTTCTGCTAATTCTAAATCTTGATTTAGTTTATTGAATTCGTTAATAAAGTCAGGTAGTCTTTTGTTCTGAGTCAAAACTTTTTTTTGTTTTTTATTTAATTCATCAATTTTTATTTTAATATCATTAATAGCAGCATTTACAGCATTCAATTGGCTTTCTTTTGCTATTTTTGATACGGCTTTAATTCTTTTTTCTAGTGAAATAATTTTTTGAGAGTCAGGTTTAAAAATTGTTCTAGATGAAGCTAATTTTTTTTTAAGTGCATCTAACTCAATAAGAATTGCTTGCCCCGAAAAATAAGATGACAAGCCTGACTCATCAGAGCTTAATTTATTTTCAGGAATTAAAATTGCATCTTTAAAGCTGACATCATAATTTTTCTCATTTTTAATTTTTTCTTTAAAATTTAAATAACTCTCTAATTGAATTTCAAGATTTTTCTTATCATTATCTAATTCTAGAATTAATTCATTAAATAAATCTGCTTGCTTTTGAGGATTTGCTGGTGAAGAATTAGTCCTTAAATTTTTTAGTTTAAGTTGTATTTCATTTATATTTTTTTGAAGATCAGGGTTTTGTGAGTTAAGGAATTCTAGACCTTCTTTAATTCTATCTTTTTTTTGTTTTAAGGAATATGAAATATAATCTTTGCTTAAGTTGTTTAAAACAGAAAGAATTAAAGATTTGTCTTTGCCAAAATATGATATTTCTAAAATTCCTTTAGCTTCCTCTCTTATATTTTTTATATTACCTCCTTTAGTAATTACTAATGAGCTTATTAAATCTTTATAGGACAATTTGTTTGACCTTGAAGCAGAAATAAGCAAAGGCTTACTTTTTAAGACTTCGATGATTGTTGGTATATCGTTTTTTGTATTATATGAAGCTATATCTTCAATAAAGTTATTACCCCTGTTATTTCCCTCATTCTTCTTAAAAGGATCTTCAACTAGCATAGAAAAATAACCCTTATATATAGGATTATTCACTCTTTCAAATAAACTATAAGTTAAACCTGATGATAAAGTTATAATTGCTAATAAATAAAATATTTTTTTTTGCCTATCTAAAATCCTTATAATTTCAACAAAATTAAAACCAAATCCTTCTGCATTATCATTAAATTCTATCTTGTCCATTTATTATCTTTTTATTGAACAATCATATGTATATAATAAAAATAACATATATTATTAACAATTAAATAGTGAATTTATTTTTTAATTCGGTATCTATTACATTAATAATTATTTTAAATTTTTTTTCGATTAACAAAATTAATGGCAAAGAAATTAAAACTACAAACTTATTTGTTTCAGAACAAAAATATGCCAAAAATCAACTAAAAGATAATATTCATATTAAGAATAAGCAGAAATTAGATCTTTTTTATCTTGGAAATTTAGGTGATATTTTTATTAACAAAAGAAAGAAAAGAGATAAGTCAAAAGGTTTAAATAGACATGGTCAAATATTAACAGCGAATTTAAATTCTAAAGAATTTAAAATAGTTGAAGAAATTAATAATAACCAAAAAACTAAAATTAATAATAATCCACCTATATCTCTATTGGAAAAATCTAGATATCTTTTAGGTCCTGGGGACAAACTTAAAATATTATTTTATGAGCCAGAAATATTGACAAATAAATTTGAGATAATGGCAAATGGTAGTGCAGATATACCTTATGTAGGTTCTATTAAATTAAATAACCATACTCTTCAAAGTGCAAAAGAAAAAATTTTAAATAAAATGAAAGATTCTGTTATTGAACCTAATTTTGATTTAATTCTTGAAGAACCAAGACCAATAAGAATTACTTTAATAGGCGAATTAAACAATCCAGGAGTTTATACATTACCTTTTAGAATTGCGAATTATACAAATAGTATTGATGAATTTAAATTTGAGCCTGAGGGACAAAAATACCAACCAACTATTATAGACGCATTACAAATATCTGGAGGAATTAATCCAGATTCTAATCTCCAAGAAATAGAGTTAAAAAGAAGGTTTTATGTAAAAAATGAGATTATTAATAAAAGTATAAATATTAATCTTGTTGATTTATTTATAAAAGGTGATTTAGATAATAATATTTTGTTATTTGATGGAGATATAATAAAAATAAAAAAAACAATTAACCAAAGTGATGAAAATTTTAAAATTATAAATGCAAATCTTCTACCAAAAAAGATTCCTATTTATGTTGTTGGAGAAGTTAAATCTCCTGGACTAATTGAAGTACCTACAAATTCAACATTAATTGATTCAATACTTAGGGCAGGCGGTCCACTTAATTCAAGGGCAAGTAAAAGTAAAGTTAGAATTATAAGAGCTGAAGATAATGGCTCTATTTCAAGAAAAAACTTTAAAGTTAATTATTCAAATAGAAGAAACCAAAATACTAATACAGTAGTAAGAAAGAATGATATTATTTTTGTAGAATCAACTTCTTTAGCAAAAATTTCAGATGCTCTTGATACTATAACTGGTCCAATTAGAAATACAATTTCAATATATGCTTTATTCAAATTGATAGAAAATTGATTTAAAAATTATCTTAAAACATTTTTTTAAAACTTAAATGAAAAAATCTTTATATCTTTTTTCAATTAATTTATCTTTAATTTTAAGTCTAGGTTTAATTATAAATAATTTAAGCCAACTAATTTTATTCTGTATAATTTTCAATATCATTAATATCTGGTGGATATCCCAAAAAATAAAAAAAAGAGATAGCATTACCAATTTCTCAAAGATAATAAATTTATTATTTAATTTTTCAGCAATAATTTTTCTTTACCCAGATCTTGTTGTAAATGATCCAAAATTATTTATCTATGGGGACGAATCGTTTATAGTCCAAGCTTTTAAATTAATGATTTATTATCAATTTATAGTAACTATAATCTTAAAACTTTTTGAAAGTTTAGGTTTTGGTGATGTCGATTTTAAAAATTTTGATTTTTTTAATAAAGATTTAATTAAAACTGTTATTGAAATGAATATTTTCAGTTTTATATTATATGAATTATCAGGAAAAAAAATACTTTCTATATTAAGTGGTAGAGCATCTAATGTATATGGTTCTTTTTTTAAAGTCCCTGCATACTCAGGAAGTACAAATACTTTCTTTATTTTGTTTAATTATTTTATCCAATTCACTGCCGTAATTGGTTCTTTATATTTATTAAATTATGTATTCACAAGATTAATAAAAGGAGTAAAAGTAGAATTCCTAAGAATAAATATTTCTAATTATTATCAATTTATTCTTTTTTTTATAACAATTATTTACTATATTTCTGCTTTTTATTCAGATGTTAGGGTTAATTTACTCTATGTAATTATACCAGTATTAATTTTATTCTCATCATTGATTTTTAGTAGCAGTAATGTAAATACTAAATTTTCATTATTAACAATTCAAGCTACAAAAATAATTACACTTAGCTTGTTGATATTAATATTTCTTCTAGTATCACAAATTCAAGTTTATAGAAGAGGAGGGTCTGGGGCAACATTTTTTCAAAGACAAGGATATGAATTTACTAAAACCCAAGGAATTGTCCAAACAGATAGAAATCTTTATATACTTTCTGAAATAATAAAATTCTCTCCAAATAATGGAACAGTAGAAGGGAGAAAAAGATTTGCTAATATACCATATCAATTCGTTCCATCTTTAATTTTTCCTAACAAACCAAGAATTTCAGAAGATATCCATCGTGATGTTGAGAATTCTATAATTAATAATTTTAGTTATAAATATACAAATACAAGTGTTTCATTTACATTATTAGGTAATTTTATTCTTGCCTATGGTAAAAATTTGGGATTTATTCTTTCTACAGTCTTTACGATAATAATTTCATATTTAAATATTTTTATTCTTAGCAAATTCTTAAACTCAAGATTTTATCCATATATAGCTGTTTCTCTTTTAAGCGTTTACTTTATTTTAAGTAGATCCATATTTTACTACTTTACATTAATTTCAATAATAATATATTCATTAATGATTTTGCTAATTTATAAGAAATTAAGAAAATCAATATAAAAAAAAATTTTTTATTTACTCTTTTTCTAAAGAAAGAAGTTTATTGAATAACTTATTTCTTTTGCTTAAATCGAAATAATTTCCAATATCCTGAATAGATCCATCATTGAAAACAATTATTTGATCACATTTTTTTAAGGAATTTAATCTATGAGAAATTAAAATTACAGTACTATGCTTAAAATTCTCAAAAATATTATTTATTATTTTTAATTCATTTTTAATATCTAAAGAATTTAAAGCCTCATCTAGAACTAGGATTTTAGGTTCTTTATATAAACCTCTAGATATACCAATTCTTTGTTTTTGCCCTGCGCTTAATTTAGAACCTTTTTCACCAACCTTGGTCAAATACTTCATTGGTAAAGAATTAACAAATTCATCTATTTCAGAAAGTCTTGAAGATTTTATAACTTGTTTTTTATCTATATTTTTAGTTTCTATCCCATAAGCAATATTGTTTAAGATAGTATCATCAATTAAGTATATATCTGGAGGAAAATATGAGATCATATCTTGCCAATTTGATAAATTACTTTGACTCATGAAGATATTTCTATTTTCATTAATAATAAATCCCTCATTAGGAACTAATAGTCCCATTAACAACTTTGCAAAAGTAGACTTACCACTGCCTGAAAATCCGACTACCCCAATCTTTTGCCCTTGCTTTATCTTTAAATTTATTTTACTTAGACTATATTTATCATCAGTTTTATATTTAAAGCTAACATTTAAAAATTCTAAAATTATGTCTTTATCCATATTAAAAAGTTTATTAGAATTTTTAATTAATTTATTATTTTTTAATAAGAAATTTGAAATAATCTTAAATGATGATTTGTATGCTTGAATGCATGTAACGCCATTGAAGAATTGTTGGAGAGGAGTTAATAATTTTAATGAACCTAAACCTATTGTTCCAAGAGCTATAAATTCATTTTGAAAGTCTTTATCGTTGGAGTATATAAATAATGAAGCAGCTATTATTAAAACTAAAATAAAACTTTCAATAACATATCTTGGAGATTGAGATTTTATATTTATATTCGCGCTCATATTCCTAAATTTTCTATTAGGGTAACTAAATTTTTTTTTAAAATATTCAAAATTATTAGATAATTTTATTATATCGATATTGTTATATGTCTCTTCTGCTATTTGTAATGTTTCCTGATATTTTTTTGAATAAATATTTCCATCATTAAAAAGACTAAATTTGATTTTGAAAAATAAAGATAAATATAGAAAAGAAATTATTGAAAGCAGAATTGTAGTTCTCAATGGGTAAACAAATATTAAATAACTAGAAATAACAATTATTAATATTGAATTAACCAAAATAAACGTTATGCCTTTAACATATTCGCTAACATTATCTACATCTTTGGTTATGTATCCCTTAAGGACTGTAGAGTTAATAGCTTGATGCCAGCTATATGGCATTTCTAAAGACTTAGAGAAAATTCTTAATCCAAGATCTGAAGCAATGTTAGTACTTAGTTTAAACTGGTATTTCAAAGTAAATAAACGAAAAAACATGGATATTAATATAGATAAAATCATTAATAATGAAATTATCAGAATGAAGTTTTCTCCAGGAATAAATTTTTCAATATAAGAAAGAGTAGGTAAATCATTATTTGATTGAATATTGGCCATAGATGCCAAATATGGAATTATAGTTGATATATTAAGGATCTCAATTAATGCAGATATCAAGCTTAAAATTACTAGTTGTAGAAATTGAAACTTCCTTTTCCTAGTTATTAAATTAAATAAATGTGAAATTTCATATATCCCCAAGAGAATTCTTTTCATCATTAATATAAAATCTTACTTTTATTTACAAGATAGAATATTCATTTATTTTAAAGATCTTTTGTTAAAGATACGAGACATCAAAAAAGTTAGTAAATTTTCTCAAAATAATTAAATATTGTTTTCAAAATTATTGATTTTTATTAGTTTTTAAAATTAAAATAAATAATTTATTGGAATTAAATTCTTTTAAATAAAAAGTCTCCTTGTATTAACTCTAATTTATCATAAATACAATTTTCTGATCTTATAAATTTGAATTTTTTATTTTCTAAGAATTTCATAATCTCCCAGCCCAGAATTTGTGATTTATAAAACTCTTTGAAAGATAATTCTATATAAATATATTTAAACTTCTCCAATAAACCATTAGCTCCTTTTAATACGTTAATTTCTAATCCTTGAACGTCTATTTTTATAAATCCATTATTAAAATCTTTTATATTATTAAATTTAAACCAATGTTCTAGTGTGATCACATTAACTTTTTGTTGGCTTAAAACATTACTTGTTCCAAAAAAATCTTTTTGAAAACTTGATATTTCTAGTAAAGAAGAAGAATCATTTTTCATGGGGATATTAATTTTTTGACTATTGCATATATCTGATATTGCAAAGGGAAAGAATTCAATATTTTTTAAGTTCTTGGTGATGATATCAAATGATTTTTTTGAAGTAATTAAAGGATCGAAAGAATAAATTTTTTTATTAGGTTCCAAAGATTTAATTGCTAATGTAAATTGACCTTTATTAGATCCAACATCTAGGAAAGCATCAATTCTTGATTCTTTCAAAACAGATTTTAGAGTAGATATATGTTCAACTGAAGGATAAATTCCTATTAAATAAAACCTAGTAAAAGATAGATTATTTACTATGAAGAATATTTTTCTAATTCTTAGTTTTAATAAGTAAATTAAAAATTTTAAACTCATTTATTTATAATTATGCTTCATTTTAATAATTTGCAGTATTCATATGCCATCTTTTCCTGAGAAAACTTTGATTTTGAATATTCATATGCATTCATGGAAATTTTCATGCTATGAGGATTTTTAAATATTTCCAAAATTTTCAAGACTAATTCATAGTTGGATAAATTATCTGGGAGCAAAAATCCATTATGTTTATCGATTATATTTTCTCTAGTAAAATAGTTATCAAATGCTATAACTATTGAGCCATTAGACATAGCTTCCATAATTTGATTAGGCGAATTATCTTGTTTTGATAAAAACAAAATATAATTACTTTTGTGATAGAAATCTCTTATTTCAAGCTCTTCTTTAAGATATCCAAAATTATTTATATTTAGCTTCATATTCATATAATTAGAAGGTAATATCATTTTTGTTGAATTACCACATAAATTGATTGACAAATCTGATTCTTTAAGAAGCAAATCAATTATATTTTTAACTTGGCTAAAGTTTTTTCTTGGATCATCAAACCCTTGCGAAATAACTCCAATTGATACTTTTCTATAATCTCTTTGAACATAATCAGCAATCTCCATTCCATTAGCAATATAGAAAATTTTTTTATTACTAGTTAATTTCTTAGCAGTATTAAAAAGATGCCTTGAAGGAGAAATTATATTTACATTTTTTTTATTTAAAATACTCATTTTAATTTTAAATAAGATTTTAGGTATCCACCTAAAATTTTTCCTTACCGCAGGACAATCAATACATTTATTTCTCTCAAATGCGTTACAATTTTTCGGATAATGACAGCCTCCAGTTAACCACCAATAATCTGCAAATTTTATTAATATATTTTTTCTCATAGTAATAACATAGATTAACCATATTGAAGCAAAGTTATTACCCAACCAATGAAGATATATATTATTTCCTTTTTTACTAGATAAATAAAGTTTTAAATCTAAAAGAGTTGGAATTAAGTTAAAAGAAAAATGTGTTTTATTTTTATTTTTTAAAATTAAGGTATTTATTATTTTTGAAATTAAGGCCATTTTCAAGTAAAAGAATTTAGATAATCCAAATGGATAAATTGTATTTATAAAATTTTTATTTAAGTTTTTAATAGCTACATATAACTTGACTTTATCTTTTCCTAATATCTTGTTTAGCCCTAAGAATAATCTATAGGTTCCTAGCCAAGCTCCGCCTCCTGAGCCTTTATCTTTTGGAATTAATCCAACTAAATCATATTTATGCATTATAAAGGTAATTTTTATACCAACTGAAGGTATCTTCAAGCAAAGATTCTATGTCTTTATTTGGCTCAAATGATAATTCCTTTTTAGCTAAATTGTAATCAGCAGAATTTCTATATACCTCTCCAATCCTTTCGGGAAAGTAATTAACGTCAATTTTTGAATCTGTTATCTTTGTAAATATTTTTATTAGTTCATTTAAAGTCGTTTCTACATTAGTTGAAAGATGATAAGTATTTTGCATAGAGTTTGAATCTTTTAGCACACAACTTAAAATAGCTTTTGCTATGTCTTTAACATAAATATAATCTCTGGATGAAGTTCCGTCTCCAAATATGTTAAAAATTTTTTTTTGTAAGGTGCATTCTAATAATTTATTAACTACTCCTTTTTTATGAAAGCAGTAAGGACCATACACATTTCCAAATCTGAGGATATAACTTTCAATTTCATACATAGAAGAATAAGCGTTAATATAACTTTCACAAGATAATTTTGATGCTCCATAAGGAGAAATTGGTTTCGGATAAGAATTTTCATTGATGGGAAGAGAATTATTACCCATAAGAGCACCTCCTGTAGAAGAAAATATGAATTTAGGAACTTTTGATTTTCTCGCAAACTCTAGAATATTAAGTGTTGCCCTTACATTATTTTCGAAATTATATATTGGATTTTTTATACTTTCAATAACATTTCCAGCAGCAGCTAAGTGTACTATGCAATCTAAATTAAGTTTAAAATCTTCTAATTTTAATAAATCATGATTAATTAATTGAATATTTTTATTTAAATTAAGAGGAATATAGTACTTTTTTATTGAGATTCTATTATTGTCAATTATGTATATTTTATCAAATTTATTATTATTAATTATTAGTTCTAAAAAATTTGAACCTATAAAACCTAGTCCTCCTGTAATCAATATGTTCATAATTTTTTAAATTATTAATTTATTAAATTTTACTCTGTAAGAAAATACATTCTATATAAAAAGATCGATACATTAGCGTTTTTTAAAAATTATGATTTAAGAAATTTATGAAATAGATTAAAATAATTATAAATTATTTTGTTATTTAATTAAAAATCAATAAGAAAATTCTTTTCTTTAATTTATTAGGATTTGGTTATTTTTTAATAAATAAATTCTGTTGTGTTTTATATTTTTATAGATTATCTATTAAGAAATTTGAGGAAAATATGAAAGTTTTGTACATAACTCCCTTTTCCTCAAATTCAAATAATTATTTTAATTCTATATATAGAGAGGGTCATGACATAACTCTTTTGACAGACGATTTGACTTTCCATTTACAAAGATTCTCACTCCCAAGCTTTGAAAGTTCTAGTAAGCAAATTATTGGCCCATTTTATATGGGTATTTTAAAAAAAATAATTTATAAACTAAATTTTTCTAGGCAATTAATATATTTTTTTATCAGAAAAATAGATGATTCATATCATAAATATTTAAGAAAACTTAAAAATGAAAGATTTGATATAGTTATTTCGTATAGAGATATTGGACTTGAATATATTCAAGAATTTAAAAAAAAAGGTGCAATTTTTATAGTTGAAGAGGTTAATACACATCCAGACTTTATGAATAAATTAGTTAAAAGAGAAGCAACAAGACTTGGATTAAATCCAATAAAAAACATTTTAAGCGATATTAAGGTTAGTAATATTAAGGAAGCATATGAAAAATCAGATTACATTCTATGTTCATCCAAACATGTTTATAGAACAATAAAAAAAAGAACTCAGCAAGGTAAAAAATTCATTATTAACCCATATGGCTGCCCTTATCCTTTAATTAAAAAAGAAATAAGAGAATTTAAGAAAATTAATTTATTGTGCATTGCAAGAATTCATTTAAGAAAAGGAATACATTACCTTTTAGATGTATATGAATTATTAAATCAAAACTTTCCTGAAAAATATACCCTAACAATAGTAGGAGGTATTTCATCAGATCCAGGATTTAATTTTAATAACGTTAATGCAAATATAAAATTTCTAGGATCTTTGAGCAAAGATAAAATAAAAAAATTATTTATGAAATCCCATATTTTTGTACTACCATCAATTGAAGAGGGCCAAGCTATAGTTATAGGAGAAGCACTATCTCACGGGTTGCCTATTATTTCTACTCCACTTTCTGGAACTATTGATTATATAAAAAATAATGAATTACTTGAGAAATCCTACAAAAATTTATCTATACAGATTATTCAACCTTCTAATATTAAAATCTTTTACGATTCAATTATTAAGCTATCAAATATAAATGCTTATAAGAAGGCTTCAGAATGCTCTTTATTAATTTCATCAAAAAATACCTGGAATTTAACAGGGCAGGAGTTAGTAAAAAAATTGTCTTCAATAATTATTTAAACTATTTTGAAATACTCTTAATACTTTAAATTTCTCTTTAAATTCTTTATAAAAATTTTAGTAGCTGATATCAAAGAGAAGGCTATTAAATAAAATTTATTAAATAAAATTGATCTCATAAAAGTTCTTTTAGTTAGTCTTTCCCCTTTAAAAAAGGATTTTAAAATATAAAAACTTCTAACTAAACCAACCGGAGAAAAAAATCCAACTCTCCAAAACAAATATTTTTTAAGTATAGATTTATCTTCCAAATTTAATAATTTTGAAGTTAAAGAAATTGATATAGGAATCTTTCTTAAATAAAAGGAAATTCCTTTGTTTTTGTATAATTTCTCTGTTCTTAAGTCAATTGTGAACTTTGGATCGCAAACAAGCACTTTATATTTCTTCTTTTTCATCAAAAGTAATGAATGCCAAAAATGAATAGCATCGAGGTGGTCACAATCTAAATTATTTTTAGAACTATAAAATTTTTTAAAATTTGGCTTGTAGATGAAATCTCCCCACTTCATCTGGTTCCAAAAATATTTATACATATCCTTTAAATTATCAAATTCATAATCTTTGTTTCCTCTCCTTTTTAAAATATTTCTCGATTTATAATATATATATGCATCTTTTGGTTTGGAAATGATTGAATAGCAAATATTGAGAAAAGGTTCGAATGAAATTAAATCATCATCACCTATAAAATAAAAATAATTAGGTTCTTTTTCATTTTTCTCCAATTCTTTTATCTTGCGTATCAATTTAAAGTAATGCCTATCAAAAGAATTATTACTTTTTGTTTTAAAAAAATAATCAACTGTTTTTGAATTTTTCTTTATTAAACTTTCGCAAGTTAAATTGTATTCTTCTGAATCAGAATCAGAAGAAAGTATGCAATAGTTTATATCTAATCCATTTTCTCTGAGTTTTTTCCTGGTGTTAAAAACAGAAGGTATCACTAAACTAAGAGATTTTATTCTTTTAGAAGTTGTGATAACAATATTTAGTGGAATTATCTCAAATTTTTGCTGACCCATTTTTATTTGTTCTGATTTTAATTTTATGGGTAAATTCATAGTTTAATCTATCTAAAAAATTAATTTTTTCAATATTAAATATGCCTTTTTTTTGTAAGCTTTTATATAAAAATTAATTCAGCTAAAGCTACATCTTCAATTATGGCCATTAGATCGCTACTATATCTTATTATTGAATCGCTTCCTGACAGACTAAGGGATAAATCACTTGGAGACATCCCATCAGGCAACTCTATATTGTCTTGACCAAATAAATAATCAGTAATCAGATCCCTGCCGCTTCCGGTACTAATCCGAAAAGTGTCGTTTCCTGAGCCTCCAGTTATCTGGTCATTACCAGTCCCACCAAAGAGGATGTCATTACCAGCATTACCCATAAGGATGTCATTACCATTATCTCCAATTAGTGTATTGTT
>FUFK010058063.1_pt1 | contig 18044 bp, 13 predicted proteins | sample 1021851 | NCBI WGS metagenome assembly FUFK01 (sample SAMEA51879418, study PRJEB19060) | metagenome
AGAGCAAGGAAGGTGAACGTGTGCAAAAATGCTGCCTTAAACCAGGTTCCACCGCCATAATGCTCAACGAATCGCTCAGGCATCAGCGTACGATGCAGAGTTGGAATGAGGAAGATGCAGGTAAGCGGAAGTATGTACAAAATCCTTGAATTTTCTGGTTCAGTGGAATCCATCAGAACGTAACGCATCAAAAGCGTCACAACCAAGGAGAATCCCAAGACCAGCCACATCGATGCAGTTTCTGCTTTTTCTTTTTGCACATGTTTCACAGGGTCAAAAGCCTCGAGACCGAGATTGCGCCCTGTTCGACGCACCTTCTTTTCGCCATCTCCACCCTGCGTTCGCTGACGGCGCTCGCCNTGAGCCGCAGTCATCGCTGTTGACAGGTCGACCATGTCCCGTCGGATAAGTGGGAGTGAATGAAGGATGCGGTCGAATTCCTTCNGTTTGAACCCGCATTCTTCAAATGGGGGTTTTCGCAGGCGANGTTAGGCCGGGGTGGCGTAGTTGGTAGCGCGTCGGACTCATAGGGCAGCCTTCAAGGCGATCGTATGACGTGCAAAGCCCCTTGTGGTGTCTGAGACATCCGAAGGTCGCGGGTTCGAGCCCCGCTCCCGGCACCACTTGATTGACCAAAAGTCAACACTATAAGACACGAAACCACCGGGCTGAACGAAGAACCATGTCTGAACCTTTGCTCAAAATGGACGGCATCGAACGACACTACGAAACCCCCGCCGGGGTTGTTAAGGCTCTTGACGGCGTCAGTTTTGAGATATACGAGGGTGAACGCGTCATTTTGCTGGGCCCGTCGGGCTCAGGCAAAACCACGCTCCTCAACTGCCTGTCGGCCTTGGACAGTCCAACCGGAGGCACGTACCAGTTTCAAGGCGACGACGTGCCTCGTGCGCAGTCCGAGCACATGACGTCGTTCCGTAGGGACAACATCGGGTACGTGTTCCAATTTTTCAATCTCTTGCAGGATCTAACCGTGCTCGAGAACATCCTGTTGATTCAAGAATTGGCCGGTAAAAAAGACCCGGCGCGAGCGAAAGAACTCCTCAACCTTGTCGGCCTTGAGGCCGAAGTGAACCGTTTTCCCGGTGAAATCAGCGGAGGCCAACAACAACGCGTCGCCATCGCACGGAGCATNGCCAAACGACCCAAACTCCTGCTGGGGGATGAACTGACCGGCAACCTCGATACGGAAACCTCCCGCAAGGTGATGACGGCGCTGGTCAACGCCTGCGAGCAAGAAAACATCACATCGGTGTTCGTGACCCACGACGAAGGGCTCATCCGATACGCCACACGGGTGATTCGAATCGACAGCGGAGCGATTGTTTCCGATGAACACGTGAATTCAGAGCAATGAGGTGAGACCGTGTCGGCACTGCTCAACAAACGCTTGGCACGAAGCCTGTGGAGGACGAAACTGCGTCTTCTTGCGGTGGTGTTGATGGTGTTCGTTGGTGTGTTTGCCGGCATCACCTTCGGCGGCTACGCCCACAACCTGGACGGCATGTATGCGACCATGCAAGCCGACGANGAAACAGGGTCAAACCTGGCCGACTTGTGGATTGACAACCGCAGCACAACGTGGACCGCCGAGGAAACGGGGGCGTTCTGCAGCGCCCTTACAGCAGCGTGGTCAACCGCGCCGCCGCTGGATGCGGGGCTCGACAGTTGCGAAGCTCGTCGCGTCGTTCAAGGGGCGCTGTTCCACAGCAACGAAACGGGTGACCACATCATCAACGCACTCTGGCACGGAATACCCGCTGACGCCAACGCCGACCGNGTTTGGATGCCGGAAGGTCATTCAGAAGGAAGACCGGCCGAAACAGCCGCTGAAATCGTCATCGATGCACACGTCGCCGAGGCGCTCGACATCGACCTGGGCGAGACCGTGAAGATCGGCGCCGGAAACGCCAGCGAAGTCTTTGAGGTCGTCGGCATCGGCTACCACCCGCTCCACGTCATCATGGCACCGGAGGGGTCCCTGTTCCCTCCTGAGGCCGGGCAGTACGTTGTTGGATACCTTTCCGACGGCGGCATGGCTCGAATCACCGGCGACGACGCCGGTGCAAGCAACACGTTGCTGCTTGATGTCGAAGGGACGCCGAGTTTCGACCTGCCGGACACCGAAGCGTACGAAGGCGAGGAAATGGACGCCGTCAAGACCCTCGTTGAGGGCATCATGGAGGAAGTTGAACTCGACGGGCGGGTTCGCGACCGAGGGCAAAACGAACAGGTTGAGGTGCTGCGACAAGATCTTGAAGCCACCAAACGGACCACCGTGCCGTTCACCGTGATGATCGCCGTCATCGCCTCCATCACCATCGTCCTCAGCCTCCAACGATTGGTGCAAAGCCAAGCCAAAGAAATCGCTGTTCTCCGTACGCTCGGGGTGCGCCGGACCTCGCTGATGACCGGCTACCTCATCGCACCGCTCGCGATCGGTGCGGCAGGTTCAGCGCTCGGTGCGCTCAGCGGTCCGTGGGGGATGAACGGCATGCTGGATTTCTATCAGGACTTGGTGGGGGTTCCCATCGTGGACCGAGTGGTTCCCGGCACGGTCTACACGGCTGTCGTTGCACCCACCATGCTGGTGGTCTTCGTTTCCGGAGCCTTTCCGGCATGGAAAGCAAGCCGTCTCGACCCGCTGGACGTGCTCAGCGGACAGAACGAGATGCGCGTGGGCTCGTCCTTCTTGCAGCGCCTCACCTCGTGGATGCCCACCACGCTTGGGCTCTCGATCCGCTCCAGCGTTCGTAAACCGATTCGCCTTGTGATGACCTTCCTTGCAGTGGGAATTTCGCTGATGCTCTTCGGTTCCGTTCAAATGATGTCGGCCGGTCTGGAAGACACCATCGTCGGTGGGCTTGAAGATCAACAAACGTGGGACGCTCAAGCCTACGTCCTTCCGGGCGGAGAGGACAGCGTCATTGAATGGGCAACCGCCAACGGCGTGACCTACGAACCGCTCATCGAATTACCGCTGGGGTCCGTGCAAGACGCCGATGGCGTGGAACGTGTGTTCAGCCTGGTCGGCCTGGAGTCGTTTGACCGGGGCATGCGCTCCGTGAGCGTCCTTGAGGGCAACACGCCTGCCCCGGACGCAAAAACCACGCAGGTCATGATGGATGAGGGGGCGATGGCTTTCCTCGGTTGGGACGTGGGAGAAACCGCCATGATTTCCGTGGGCGGCATCGACCACGAAATCGAAATTGTAGGGGTTTCAAGAGGTGAATTGGCCCGAACCATGTACTTCCTTCGCGGCGACCTCAGCGACATCATCGGCGTCAACATGACCTCGTTTTATCTTCAACTCCCCGACGGCGTGTCGGTTGACACGTCGCTCGGTGAAGCATCGGCAGGTGTGGTGGAGCGTCAAACCATTCTCGACGGCATCAACGGTCTCATCGACCAACAAACCCAGATCTTCGACGCCATGATGTATCTGGGGTTGATGTTCACCATCGCTGTGATGTTCAACACGATGATAATGAACGTGGCCGAGCGGGACTTTGAACTCGCAACCCTGCGAGTGTTGGGCGCCTCAACTCGAAGCCTCGGCACCATGCTCCTGTTCGAAAGTTTGCTCATCGGCATCATCGGTGGCGTTGTCGGCGTCGCTTTTGCTTACGGCGGAGCCATCGGACTCGCCGCATCGTTCTCCTCGTGGCAGTTCTTCGTGCCCATCGTCGTGGTGCCGTCCGTTGCCGTTCAACTCATGGCAGGCGTCATTGTGATCGCCGTTGCGATGACCCCCATTGGGGTTTGGCGTCTGCGTCGAATGGACCTCGTGGAGAAGGTCAAGGACTTGTCTCAGTGAAGCGATTCATTCATGGGGCGACTTCACCTCCTTTCGTTCATGGTGGCGTTGCCTGAGCCCGGCCATCGCGTGAAAGTGAGCGTCTCAACGCACAACGGGACGGTCCATCACACCGGTCTGGTTCTGCCACCCGCAGCAAAAGGTCATTTTTCCATCAAACTCGACAACGGATACAACGTCTCCTATCCGACGGAAGACCTTCAGGAGTGGGACCACGCTGAGACCGTCGATGCCGCACCACCGGCCGGACTTCACGCACCCGAACAGGACGAATCGCTCCCGAGGGTGCGGCTCATCCACACCGGCGGAACGATTGCATCAAAGGTGGATTACGCCACGGGGGCCGTCGATGCCAAATTTGAGCCGGAGGAAATGCTTGACGCCGTCCCAGAACTTGCCGACATCGCTCGACTCGACGCCGTCAAAATAGGCAACATGTTCAGCGATGACATTCGCCCGCAGCACTGGAACATCGTTGCAGAAGCCTGTGCTCAGGCCTTTGCAGACGGCTGTCGGGGCGTCATTGTCGCGCACGGCACCGACACCCTTCACATCACCTCGGCAGCGCTCAACTTCGCGTTTGCTGGGGACGGACGTCGCCCCCCGGGCCCCATCGTGATGGTTGGATCGCAACGAAGCAGCGACCGAGGATCCTCGGACGCAACGGAAAACCTGCTTGCAGCGGTGCACTGGGCAGCGCACGGGCCGTTGCCAACGGGGGCCGCAGGGGACGCCGTATGCGTGGTCATGCACCACACGCAAAGCGACGGGGTGATGGCGGTGCACTCGGGTTTGGCCGTTCGTAAAATGCATTCCTCGCGCCGCGACGCTTTTCAGGCCGTCAACGGGCAACCCATGGCCACACTCACACTCACCAACGATGGATTTGAAACGCGATGTTTCCCTTGGTACGAAACCGCACTGGATTCGGGGACGGACCGCACCGTCGCACAACGACCAACCCTGTTTGAACCCGGTGTTCGAATCGCTCAGTTCATCGCAGGACCCTGGCTGCACGCCGAGCACGTTGAGGCCGTGGTCAGCACGGGTGTCCAGGGCGTGGTGTTCCACGGGACGGGGTTGGGCCACCTCCCCATCGACGACACGCAAAACGACGCTCCCGAAAACGCCCTCTTGTGGCGTGTCTTGACCCGATGCGTCAACCGTGAGCTGCCCGTTGTCGTGGTCAATCAGTGCATCCACGGTCCCGTCGACATGAACGTCTACTCCAAAGGAAGGAAGCAACAAACCATGGGACTGCTGGGGCACGGCATCAGTTCGACCCCGGAAACGATGGTCGCGAAGTTGCATTGGGTGCTGTCTCAAACCGTTGATGTCAAGAAGGCACTCTCCACCAACCTTTGCGGCGAACATCGTGATGTTCTGCGAGATTGAGCGCGTGTATCAAGAACCGAAAAGGAGTGGGCGATTCGTGAACAAGCAGGAGGACGCCCTCGAGGAGTTACGGGCCAAGCGTGAGACGGCGCGCCTTGGCGGCGGCCTCAAGCGGCAAGAGGCCATCCGCTCCAGCGGCCGAGGCACGGCACGCGACCGCATCGGTTTGCTCTTGGACGAAGGATCGTTCCTCGAAGTCGACACCTTCGTGACCCACCGCACCGATGACCACAACATGTTTCTCCACGAGACGCTGGGGGACGGCGTGGTGGCGGGCCAGGGAACCATTGAAGGCCGCCGCGTGTACTGCTTTGCGCAGGATTTCAGCGTTCACGGTGGAAGCATGGGTGAAATGCACGCCCTCAAAATCGCCAAACTTGTTGAGATGGCTGAACGGGCAAAAGCACCGCTGATCGCCATGTGGGACGGCGGTGGACAACGGGCTCAGGACGGGGTCAGTGCGCTGGCCGGGACGGGTGAAATGCTTGACCGACTCGTGCAGTGCAGCGGGCGCATCCCGATGATCAGTCTGGTCTTGGGCCCGGTGGTCGGTGTTTCAGCGCTNGCTGCGTCGCTTTCGGANTTCACAATCTTGGGCGAAGAACACGGTCAACTCTTCCTTTCCTCACCCCTTGAAACCCCCGAAGTCATCGCCGGGGAGGTGGATGCAGCAGGGCTGGGTGGAGCGAACCTCCACGCCTCTCGCTCGGGCATCGCATCCCTCATCGCTGACGACGAAGAAGATGCTTGCGAGCTTGCAGCCACCCTCCTTTCCTACCTACCCGACCACAACATGGCCGACCCGCCTGAGGTGGCGACCGGCGACCCGATGACAAGGCTCAACGAGACCCTTCAGGACGTCGTGCCCGACAACCCCAACAAGCCCTACGACATGGTGAAGGTCGTTGAGGAGGTTGTTGACGATGGGGTCTTCATGGAACTCTTCCCGGCCTACGCCGACAACATCATCATCGGATTTGCCCGCATGAACGGTTCAACCGTGGGCGTGGTTGGAAACCAACCCAAGGTGCTCGCCGGTTGTCTTGACATCGATGCATCGATCAAAGCAGCACGGTTCATTCGGACCTGTGACGCATTCAACGTTCCACTTCTCACGTTTGAGGACGTTCCTGGGTTCCTGCCGGGTGTTGTGCAGGAATGGGGCGGTATCATTCGACACGGCGCCAAACTTCTGTTCGCTTACGCTGAAGCAACGGTGCCAAAATTGACCCTCGTCACTCGAAAGGCCTACGGTGGGGCCTACTTGGCCATGTCCTGCAAGCACCTGCAAAGCGATTACAACGTGGCATGGCCCACCGCTGAACTGGCCGTGATGGGCGCAGAGGGCGCCGTGAACATCATCCATCGCCGAGAGATTGGTGCCGTCCCCGAGGAAGAGAAAGAAAGCGTTCGTCAACGATTGGTGGGGGAGTACAAAGCGAAGTTTGGCGACCCCTACGTGGCGGCACGAAACGGTTGGCTGGACGACGTCATTGAGCCGCAGGAAAGCCGCCTGCGCCTGTGCCGAGCCTTGAACATCCTCAAGTCAAAGCGGGAATGGTCACCACCAAAGAAACACGGAAACATTCCGTTGTGATCATCTCAGTCGTTCGGCACGTGCCAGAAGGCCGCCGCCGGACGAGGCGCCCTCGGATTCACCACCGTCGGCATCATCGGCGACCGAGACGCCGGGCGCATCGTCTGGTTTTGAACCGGAGCGCATCAACGCACCAAGACCCACCAGCACGGCCAGGACGAGTACACCCAGCAAAAGCCCCACGTCGCCAACGCTGCTGCCTGAATCATCGCCCAAGGCAACCTCGTTTTCCTCGCCGGCTTCCAGGCCTGCCGGAAGCGTGTACGAAGCGACGACCGTACGATTGAGTTCTGCGTCCGCAACCTCGAGTTCAACGGTGTAGGAATCGTTGGTCGTCGCAGCCAAAGGAACCAAGGTGACGCACTGGTAAACGCCTTCGACGCTCGATAAGCACGAATGCGTCACGTCGACCTGTACACCGTCGATGAACACCAAGCCGTCCGAGTTGGCTTCCCCGTCGCCGTCGGATACAACCCACTCCATGGATGCGCTGGACAACCCCCCCATTCGCTGAACGTTGTTGATGGAAACCACGGGCAAATCGGGTTGGCCCACCACGGTGAGGGACAGTTGAGCGGAATGGTTGCTGGACCCGTCGGTCACGTTCAACCAGAGCCCGTCAAAGACACCAAACACGTTGAGGCCCGGTGCGAGGGTGAACGTTCCGTTGTCAAAGCTGACCGAGACGTCGCCGTGCTGCTCCTCAAGCGTCCAGTTGAGCACGTCGCCGTCAACATCGTAAGCCAGCGGATGAACGTCCAACGACAGAACCTCGTCCTCGTTCACGGTGAGGTTTGTCCACGCTGATTGGTTGATTCGGACCGGGTCGTTCACCGCCGAAACCACCACGGGGATCTCCACCTCCAACGCCGCTTGCGTCCCATCGCTGACGCTCGCTCTCAGCACGGTGGCGCCGTAGGCATCCGGAAGGGGCGACAGCGTCAGAACGTTGTCTGCGTAAGCGTATGCAACGGGTCCTTGCTGTCCGGCCGCAGCACCATCGACGAAGAACTGCAGCGAAGCACCCTCGGGATCGGCAACCGTCTCTCTCAAGTCGAACGTCCGGTCTTCACCGTCCTCGGTCAACTGTTGGATGGGAACAGGTGCGAGACGAACAACCGGGTCGTCAACGGGCGTGAGAACGACGCGAAGCGATGTGTTTGCAACGTCATCGGTTTCTCCGTCCGACCGTAGATCAAGGTCTACGATGCATTCGCCAAGCCATTCCTCTTCTAGCGCATGAATCACCCGCACGGCCTGACCGCCCTCCACGATCGCTGCGCCGAAATGCATGGCATCCGTGCAGTTGAGCGAAACATCGGTCGCTCGCACGATTTGTCCATCCGGGTCGCTGGCAACCTCCGACATGTTCAGCGTTCGCTGCCCGTGCTGAGGCACGTAGACCGTCGGCTCGGGGACAGCGAGTTCCATCGGTGTGTTTTCCCTCTTGTAGGGTTGAGTCCACTCGGCTCCGCCGCCTTCGACCTCAACGCGAACGACGAGTTCGTGGTCGCCAGGCGGCACCGAACCCATGGGAAGCAGACACTGCACGGTGCCGTTGGCCAGGACGGTGGTGGTCGCATTGTGAAGCCCAATTCGCCAAGCGCAGGTCGCACGAACCTCCCACTCCGCAGGGATGTCGTGGAAGGTTTGGCCGTTGCGCAAAACCCAGTCCAGATTCACTTCCAAGGTTTCGCTCCCGTTGAGTTGCGAAGACGGTGGATGGCTCGACGTCTCGTTCTGGAAGCGCAGCCAATCGCTGGTTGTGAGGTCCTCCTCGATGTACGCTTGTGGGTGGCTGACCGTGTAGGGGTCCAACGGACGGTTGAAGGCATCACGGAACTGACCGTGGTCGCCGCGCAGGACGGTGTCGAGGTAGGGAACGATGCGGTCCGCTGCAAAGGCGATTTGCTCCTCCTGAGTGAGGGCCGCATCGTCTTCGTTTTCAAAGATGGAGCGGGTGTCCTCAAATTGATGGTGGTCGGCGCCCAAGACGTGCATCCAGTGCCAACCGATGCCGTCAAGTTCCTTGATGCGGTCAAGCGATTCCTCAGCCGGCGCCACCTCATCAACGGTGCCGGTCAGAAACAAACCGGCTTTTGGTGTGAAGAACCGAGGCGTTGTTGGGCCGTCGCTCCAGTCCCAATCGTCGTCAAGGTCTTGGAAATCGGTCCCGAGACCGACGACCCCTCGAGGTGGATGATCCCACACGGTCAGGAACGGTTGCAGAAGATAGGCTGCGGCACCGCCCGTGCCGTGTCCGGCGATCGCCCAGTGATTGAAATCAACGTTTTCGTAGCCTCCTTGAACGTGCTGACCGCCGTTGACCTGACTGACCCTTTCTCGCATCACGCTGAGCGTGTTGCCGTTGGCTTCGATGTCTGAGGAATCGGCCAGGGCACCCGACGAGATGATGATGTAACCGCGCTCGGCAAGCGCNGTGGCGAGCAACATGTATCCATCGGACGCTTCACCGTAATCTCCGAAAAACGCAATCCAAGGAAACGGCCCGTTGCCCGCCATTTCAGTGTCTTCGCCGTCCTCCATCGACGGGTAGATCAGGCGGAGCTCCAGGTTGGAAGCCGGGTTGAAGGGGTTGGTGTCGATGTCCGTCCAACCCACGGGGAAGTCCACGTCGGTGTGGGGCGGGGTGAAGTTGGTGTCCTCCCCAGCACCGGACGGAATTGGCGCACAGAGCGCCACCAACAAAACCAACGCCAACGCCGGTCCACAGACGACTGAACGACGGTTCACGAGCACCAACCACCCACGGTCAACATCAACCCTTTCCCTTCATGCATAGGCGCCAAGCACGCTTTCAGCTTCGACCAGTTTCGTCATCAGCAGGCCCAATGATGGAAGTTCATGGGCGCGCTCGGGCGACCACAACCGTCGCCAGCACACCAAATGCTGAGCCACGAGGAGCCAGCGACCGTCCAGAACTCGTTGGTCGAGAACAGCGATGCGCTCGTCCGCCGTTCCTTCCATCGGACCGTAGGTCGCCCTCAAGCAGAGCACATCGCTGCGGGCTTCCTCCGCACGGCCGTCAAAGTCCACCACGACGTCAGCGTCGTCGTCGCACAGGTTGGAAGACCACTCTCCTTCCTCGAGCGGGCGTCGACTTTCGAGGAGGGTCAGCGAACCTCCCAATTTGGTCCATGCACTGGCGGTTGAACGTGCTCCGCCTCCGCCGCCGTGCAGGCCGAGCACGTGCTGGTCCGGTACAACCCCGTGATGGCGGAGTGCGTCGACCACGCCCTCGCCGTCGAAACCTCCACACCACCATCCGCGTCCATCCCATCGGAGGGTGTTGACGGACTTGGTTTCCATCGAATCGTCCACGCTCATCACGGCACTTGAGACGAGTTGATGCTTCAAGGGGGCGGTTAAGTTAAGCCAGATTTCGGTGTCAAACATTCGTGTGGGCAAGCCCTGAGTTTTCGTCGGGATGTGGGTTGGTCCATCGACACCGCTGACCGGCAAGAACGACGGGTGGACGGCCGAAACGCTCTTGGCAGCCTCGACGGCTTTGCTGAGCAACGCTGATGTTCTGAATTTTCCAAAGACGGATTGGGTGTAGGTCCAATCCACGGGGGAGGGAATCGCACCGGCGTACCCCCAAGCCAGCGCATCGGTCATGCTCTCAACCGCGACGAGTTCCATGGACAGACCTTTTCCGTTGGGATTCAGCCCGAGGTGATCGCACACGATGGCCATCAACAACGGCGACAAGCTGTGCTGCACGGGCTGGCCAGCGATTCCGTATCGTATCGCTGACACGTCACGACCACGCGTGGACAACTCAAAAAGGCGACGAATGCCGTGTTAACCTTCAAGAGGGAGTGTGCCCTCTGATGCATCATGGGAAGAGCAGTGGGGCTGATGACCACCGGACTTGGGGCGTACCTTACGTTCAAGATGTGGGCTGAGTTTCAAGACAACCTCGGAACGGTGTTCGGCACGGCATGGGGCGGTATCATCGCGTTTGCCGTGTTTTTGATCTACCAGTCAAACAAGAACGAGAAGGCCTACGAAGCGTCCTTTGGCGAAATCGTGCCGGCGTCCATCAGCAAGGGGCAGATGGAGGCCGACAACCCACAGCCCGTCGCGTTCATCGCCGGCCTGTACCTCTCCATCATCGTCATCTTCGAAATCCTGCTCGGCAGTTTGTGAGGATGAGTCCTGATGGCGGGCTTGATGGAAGTCTTTCTNCTCAAAGACCGTGTGTCCCGAGACCGAGACAACATCTTTCTCATTCTGTTTGAGAAGGCCTTCATCCTCATTTCTCTGCTCGTCGTCCTCCTGGTCGGCGTCTCCCTCGACCTTCCGGCCTGGGGCGTGGGTGCTCTGGTCGGTGCGTCGCTCGGACCCATTGTTTACGGCCACTACTACGTAATTTACATCCGACCGGTGAAGAAAAAGCAGAACCTTGATGTGGAAAAGAAGCGACGCGAGGCCAACAGGAAGTGAAATCATGCTCGGGTTTTCGACGATTTTGGAGTTTTTTGGGCTTGAAGGCATTCAGGGCATTGACATTTTCTTCGCGGCAATGGCCGTGATCGGCACCGTCCTGTTCACAATTTATTTTCTGTTGGTTCTGATCGGCGGCGTGGCCGACGGCATCGCAGAAGCCATCCCGTTTTTCGACGTCAGTTTCGAGATGGACGCAGAAGGCGTTTTCCACATGCTTACGATTCAAGGCCTGCTCAGCTTCATGATGATGTTCGGCATCTTCGGCTTGGCCGTCTCTCAGGGCAATTACCCGGCGGGGCTGGCCATCGGTGCAGGCTCGGTTGCTGGTCTGGCCTCCATGTGGGCGGTTGGGAAGGTCTTCCAGGCCATCGCCGGGCTCGAAACCGACGGCACCGTGCAGCACAACCAAGCCCACGGAGCGAAAGGGACGGTCTACCGAACCATCAAGCCCGGACAGTCCGGCCAAGTCCAGGTCGAATTCCAGGATGCATTGCGAACGTGCGAGGCAGTGGCTGAAGACGAAACCCTGACGATTGCGACGGGGAAGTTTGTTCTCGTGACGGGCAACATCGCCGAAGTGCTGGTCGTTCGACCGCTCAGCGTCTCCGACGCCGTCAAAACCGAGGAAGAGTGAACATACCTCGCCGTGTTAAGTCTCTTAAAGGAGAAGCAGGGTAGGCAAAGCATGGCCGTTATGGATACATTGATCCTGGTAGGAATCTCGCTGTTCGTCATCTCCGTTCTCGCAACGGTTTACATCGCTACAAGCCGATACAAACTTGCTCCAGCCAACAAGATTCTCGTCGTTTACGGTAACACACAGGGCGCCGGCGCGGCGAAGTGTTACCACGGTGGCGGAAAAATCGTCTGGCCGCTCGTGCAAAACTACGCCTTCCTCGACCTCAAGCCGATGACCATCAACATCAACCTCGAGCACGCCCTTTCCCAACAAAACATCCGCATCAACGTACCGTCGACCTTCACCATCGGTATCGACACGAAACCTTCCATCATGCAAAACGCCGCCGTGCGCTTGCTGAACCTCGACCAAGCCTCCATTGAGGACATGGCCAAAGAAATCATCTTCGGTCAACTTCGTCTCACGGTCGCATCGCTCACCATTGAGGAGATCAACGGTGACCGTGAAGCGTTCCTGAGCCAGGTCGTCAACAACGTGGACACCGAACTGCACAAGATTGGTCTCTACCTCATCAACGTGAACATCACGGACATCACCGACGAAGCAGACTACATCAAGTCCATCGGTGCCAAGGCCGCTGCACAAGCCATCGCCGCCGCCGACGTTGACCGAGCCAACGCCACCCGAGACGGTGCCGTGGGTCAGGCTGAGGCCGACCGAGCCCGTGAGATCCAGGTCGCCATGAACCGAGCGGAATCGGACAAAGGCCAGAAAGAGGCTGAAGCGGACCGACGTGTTTTCGTTCAGCAACAAGAATCCAAGGCCGTTGAGGGTGAGAACATCTCCCGCGCCGACATTGCAAGCTTTAACGCCGACCTTGCCGAAAAGGAAGCAGAAGCCCTGAAGCGGTCTGAAGTCGCCAAGCGCAAGGCGCAGGTCGAAATTGAGAAGGCTCAATACGAGTTTGAAGGCCAGCGCCTCCGAGCAGAAGAAATCGCTCGTGAGGAAGTCTCGAAGCAACAAATCGAGATTGCGGCAGAGGCAGAGGCTGAGCGCCAACGCCGCATCGCCCAAGGTCAAGCCGACGCAACCTTGGCTGCGTACAACGCCGAAGCCGAAGGTCAGCGAGCCGTTCTTGAAGCCAAAGCAGAAGGATACGCCAAACTCGTGGCCAGCGCAGGCGGCGACGCCAAGGCCGCCGCAACCTTGCTGATGGTTGAGAAGATCGAAGAACTGGTCGCTCGCCAAACGGAAGCCATTGCGAACCTCAAGATTGACAAGATCACCGTTTGGGACTCCGGAAACAACGGCGGCGAGGGTGGTGCAACCTCCAACTTCGTGTCATCGCTCATCCAAAGCCTTCCACCGGTTCACGACGTCGCCAAGATGGCCGGCGTTGACCTGCCCGACTACCTGGGCACGATGAAGGACGAGTGAAACCCCGACGTGCTGAGGGTCGGCAAACCGACCTTGCGCTATGAAAAGTGGGCGACGGCTTCAAAGACCCTACGGGCCGGAACCAAAACATGACCACTGACTTGGAAATCGCACGTGCCGCTCAAATGGAGCCGGTGGAAGCCGTGGCGTGGAAACTGGGCATTTCTGCACACGAGCTCATGCCGATGGGCAACGGTGTGGCCAAGGTAACATGGCGGGCGCTTAAGGACCGATTCTCCAAGCCACAAGGGAGTCTCGTCCTCGTGACCTCGGTCAATCCAACGCCCTTTGGTGAGGGAAAAACGGTAACCACCATCGGACTGACGCAGGCGCTGTGTCGAATCGGACAGTCGGCAACCTGCGTCGTGCGAGAACCCTCAATGGGTCCGGTGTTCGGCATCAAAGGTGGTGCAGCGGGCGGTGGCCATGCGCAAGTGCTGCCCATGGAAGACATCAATTTGCACCTGACCGGAGACCTGCATGCCGTAACCTCCGCTCACAACCTGCTGTCGTCCCTCATCGACAACCACATCAAGCACGGCAACGAGACCAAACTCGACCCGACTCGAATTTCTTGGCCACGGGTCGTCGACATGAACGATCGTGCGCTGCGGAACATCGTGGTTGGAATGGGCGGCCCTGCGAACGGCAACGTTCGCGAAGATCGTTTCGACATCACGGCCGCCAGCGAAGTGATGGCCATTCTCGTGCTGGCCAAGGATTACGCCGACCTGCGCAAGCGACTGGGAGACATCGTTGTTGGAACCTCCACCGAAGGCCACCCGGTCAAAGCAAGTGACATCGGTGGGGCTGGGGCGATGGCGCTGCTGTTGCGCCAAGCCTTCCTGCCCAACATCACCCAGACGCTTGAAGGAGATCCAGCGTTCATCCACGGGGGTCCCTTCGCGAACATCGCTCACGGAAACTCGAGCATCATCGCCGATCGCATGGCGCTTGCCTCCGCTGATTTGGTGATCACCGAGGCCGGTTTTGGTTCAGACATGGGCGCCGAGAAATTCATGCACATCAAGGCGGCCACGTCGGGAAAGGCACCGGATTGCGTGGTCATGAACGTCACCGTTCGCTCGATGAAACTTCACGGAGGCGCCTTTGGAGACCGCGGTGGAATTCGCCCGGACAAAGCAACCCTCGAGGCTGAAAACGTGGAAGCAACCACCCTCGGCGCCAAAACCAATCTTGACCGGCACATACGCAACATGGCTGCGTTTGGGGTTCCGGTTGTTGTCTCCATCAATCGATTTGCGTCGGACACCGATGCAGAATTGGCCGCCATCGCCCAAGCTGCTCGCGACAGCGGAGCGAGTTCGGTCTGCATCACCGAAGTCCACGCCAAAGGCGGGGAAGGCGGAAAGGACTTGGCTGAAGCAGTGGTGAAAGCCGTGCAGAATCACGTCGCAGCAGGTCGACCGTTCGTGCCGATGTTTACCCCAGAAACCGATGTTTTGGACAAAGCAACGGCGATTGCTCAACGCATGTACAAGGCCGACGACCTGGACATGACACCGCAAGCATCGCGCGAGCTGGAAAGGATACGCTCGTGGGGCTACGGACATCTGCCGGTCTGCATGGCAAAAACCCAGTATTCGTTCTCGCACGATGCATCCCTTCTGGGCGCTCCAACCGGGTTTACCATCCCCGTCCGTGAGTTCAGACTGAACGCCGGTGCGGGGTTCATCGTAGCGGTCCTTGGGAACATGATGACCATGCCTGGTTTGCCCAAGCGGCCGGCCGCACTCGACATGGACATGGATGAAGACGGGAACCTCCTCGGCGTGTTTGGGTGAGGGAATGGACGTTCTGGGGCGGGACCATCACGAATGGCGGCTGAGGGTTCAATCCGTTGACGACCTGTGGGTTCTCCAGCGTTTGATTCAGCCAACCATGTCGGTGGGCATGCTCGGTGAGCGACGCGATCAAACCACCGGCGGTGAGGAAGGCGGCCGTTCAAAACAAGCTGAACGAAAGAAAATGTGGATCCGTCTATCGGTCGAACACACCGAACACCAAACGTTCTCGGATGTCCTTCGAGTTCACGGAATCATCGAAGAGGCCCCCATCGATGTCGGCATGCACCACACGCACGTGGTTGGGCTCCGCGACGACCTCACGCTGACCACTGCCAAAGGCTTCTCCAAGCACGACCGAGATTTACTCGAAGAAAGTCTCCTGGCTGCAAAACAGCCGCAGGTGGCGTTGCTGGTGGTTGAAGGCGACGAGATGATCCTCTACTTTGTGACGGCACGAGGCCTCAAAGAATCCGCAACGTGGACGATGCGGGGTGGGGGGAAGCGAGGGGACCTGCGACAAACGGACAGCATCGCCGGTCAATTCCGGAAAACAGTGGTCAACGGGTTGACGCAGCAGTTGAACGACACCATGCCGCTGGTTGTTTGCGGACCGGGACGGAACCGGGACCGTGTGCTGGCGGACCTCAAGGAAGCCGGACACCAACGCCCGATGATGTCCGTCGGGACCACCATGGGGGGTCGCGGTGCTGCCAACGAAGTCTTGCGCAACGGGCTGGCAGGAGAACTGCTCGCCCAACACCGAATGGTTCAGGAAATCGGGTTGCTCGAAGAAGCCTGGCAGCGCATTTCAACCGGCGGTGCAGTCGCCTATGGCCGCGCCGACATCCATCGCGCAACCGAAGAGGGTGCTGTTGAGACCCTGCTCATTGGCGCTGACGTTCTGCGGGAAGACAGCGGAGTCGACGGGCTACCTGCGTGGAGAGCGGTGGCTGAGCGCGTCGAGGTCTTCTCCGGCAAGGTGGTGCAGTGCTCACTTGACCACGACACGGGTGAGCAATTGGTGGGTTACGGCGGTGCGGTTGCACTGCTCCGATATGCGATGTGAGACCCATGATGAACATCCGATTCAGAGAGCTCAGCGAGGATGTTCGCACCGACCTGCAAGGCAAGCGATGGCTTCTCTTAACCGGCGAAGACCTCCCCCACGCCACGGCCGCTCTGGCCTTCAGCGAACTGGAGGACGTGCTCGTGGCGGTTGACCATCGCGGAAGCACGGTCGAAATCGGTTTGTGGATGCGAGCCACCCACCTCTTGTTGGTTGACGATGAAGGACAGGCTGAGGAACTGCGAAGCACGAGTGGCATCACGCAGGTCCTCGCTTCCGAGGCGGACATCGAAACCCATCTTTGGTAGTGGGTCTGGAGGGACTCGAACCCTCGATCAACTCCGTGTAAGGGAGGTGTCATAGCCGCTAGACCACAGACCCGGTCTCCGCTGTGCGAAGTCCCTTTTGAAAAGTGCGCCCCCAACGGAACGCTCAAGAGAGGCGCCCTCAAGGCCAACTCAATGGATGCCAATATCCAGGCCGCAGCCGCTAAACTGGTTCGTCGGCTCAAGGAAGGCGAATATTCGCTGACGCTGGCAGAATCCTGCACGGGCGGTTTGCTGGCCAGCACCCTCACCGACATCGCCGGTGCGAGTTCGTGGTTCAAGAAATCCTGGATCACCTACGCCAACGAAGCCAAGATCAGAGAACTGGGCGTGGACGAAGAGGAACTCGCGTCCAAGGGAGCCGTTTCTGCTCAGGTTGCCATCATGATGGCCAAAGGCGCCCTCGAGCGAGCGAACGCAGACTTCGCCATCGCCGTTACGGGCATCGCTGGACCCACCAACGAAGGCAGCAAGAAACCGGTGGGAACGGTCTACGTCGGCATCGCATCGATGCACGGATGGGCCAACGCCATTCGCACGCAAATCGGTGGCACGCGAGCCGAGAACAAAGCCGGTTTTGTCTACTTCGCCCTGCTCACCGCCATGAAGTGCTGGGACGATGCGATGGTTCGCAAGGACGAGGAGGCCAAGGAACAAATGGACGCCCTTGAGGAAGCCCTTCGACTGGAAGCCGAGCGTGAGGCCGAGCGAGAACGCCGCGACATGGAGGCGCGAGAAAGCGCTCCGTGGCAGGACGAGGCGTGGTCTGAAGAAAACGATTCGGAAGAGATTGGCCTTGCTGTTGAATGGTCGGACGACGACGAGTGAACGCCTTTTCATTCAAACACATACCTTTTGAATCGTCGTCCCCCACTCCGACCATGGGTGAGTCATGGACCGACATCGTGGCTCACCTGAGGGGCCAGCGCCTGCTCGCCCCACAATCGTTGCAAGAGCGATTGTTGAGCCTCTCGGACCCAAAATCGGTGATTGAAGCGGCAGCGGCACTCAACCTCTCCGGTGGTATGCTGACCGCCACAATGCTCGACGACATGGTCGCTCACACCCAAGACGGTGGCGCACCGACCACCGCCGTTCCTCCGTCCTCCGGCCAGGTCATCGGACAGGCTGCGGGAGACCTCGCTCGGACCATCGCCCCGATGCGTGAACCTGAGCCGGTTGACCTCCTGCTGCGCAACAACCTGCCGGATTGGAACGAGGCTGATTTCTCCATGCACGCCAGCGATGCCGCGTCCGACATCACCGTCCACTACGACATCACGGGGAATTCCACCACCGAGGGGAAGATGAGCGACATCACGGCCTGCTTCAACGACCGGCTGCAAAGCATTCGAAAGCTGATCGTGCAGAATTCCAACCTTCCGAGAAAACATCAGGAAATTTCCCGCCTCCTCGCCGAGTACAGCCGGTACCAAGGGTACGAAAACAAAGCCGTGGCCATCGGTT
>FUFK010038001.1_pt1 | contig 18042 bp, 14 predicted proteins | sample 1021851 | NCBI WGS metagenome assembly FUFK01 (sample SAMEA51879418, study PRJEB19060) | metagenome
TTTTGAAAAAATGAAGATGAGTTGTAAATTTTTCTTACTTCATTTATTCCAAATTTATTTATTAATTCTTCTAAAGCTGAACCTGAACCNTACCAACCTGTAATTGTTTGTCGAGTTTGTGCCCANCCAAAGACCCAAGGTATTGCTCTATANTTTTTAACAGAACTTACTTTAGATCTTTTNGAAGGTCTTGATCCAATATTTAANANAGATAAGAGNTTTACTGGCGTTACAGATTCAAAATAGTANATTAAATTTTCATCATTAATCAAAGACTTATATTTTTGAGAAGATAATTTAGAAAGCTCATCAAGAAAAGAATGTTCATATTTNATTTCATGANTCTTNGTTTTATTTGCTTTAAAGAANGCAAATAAACCAAGTTTTAAATTTTCTATNGCAAGATTNGNTGTTGAGTACTTATCNGATATAACTTCGCCTTGTTCAGTGTATCTTATTNNATTTTTGATNGTTCCTTTNGGTTGNGACAAAATTGANTTATANGTTGGTCCNCCTCCCCTNCTTATAGTTCCACCTCTACCATGAAAAAATGAAATATTTATANNATGTTTCTGACCAGTNCTNAATAAGGCAATTTGTGATTTATATACTGACCATTGCGAAGACACAATTCCACCATCNTTATTTGAATCTGAGTAACCAAGCATTATNTCTTGANTNTTNTTGAAATTTATTAAATGGTTTTTNTATTCTTTATTATCAAAAAGNTTTGAAATTATATTATGAGANTCTTCNANATCATCAATTTCNTCAAATAANGGGACGAGCATCGGNATATCAGATNTATTTTTAATTAATTTTTTNCAAAATTTAAATAAATTTAACANATCATTNTNNTNTTTAGTCATTGATANAATTATTGAACNTATTACNGTATCACCATATATTTTTTTCCATTCTGGTATCCGTTTAATGAGACTAGTAAATTCGGAATATTCTTTTTTGAATTTTTCTTTAAATCTAAGGACATCTGCATTTTCTCTTATATCCATTTCGACGCCATGAAATTTAAATTGATTTACATAATCAATAAAATTTCTTAAATCTAAAGATGGAGAATTATTCTTAAAGCATTTATTTACTTCGGTCTCAAATAAATTTAAATCATCTTGAAATTCACTAAAAAAATTATATCCTTTTTTATTCTTCTGAAAATTGTCAAGTCTATGAAAGACAAGTGAGAGAAATATTCTAAATGGCTCATCAAAATTTATTTTGGTATAGTGACGATATTCTTTATTTAACACNTTTGAATATTCTTTAATCTTTGACTTAAGTAATTGAGGCTCATCTGCATATAAAGTTGANATACTAAAACTCTCTGATAAATTTNTAATTTTNTCTTTATAAATTTGAATAATTTGATTTGAATAAATTTTTAAAGCTTCTTCNGTAACTTTTAATGTAACAAATGGGTTTCCNTCTCTATCTCCACCTATCCAAGTACCCANCCTNATTATATCTTTCTGAACTATATTNTTTTCANTNNATGTCTTNTTAATTTCATCGTAAACATCTGTATACAAATTGTTTAGATAATATAAAAGAGTTTTTACCTCATCAATAGGATTTGGTTTAGTTGATCTAATTTCTCTGGTGTACCAAAGTTGGGTAATTAAATTATTTATTTCATCTAAATCACTTGATTTATTTTCAGAAATGATATTTCCAATTTTGTAAAGTTTTTTTAAAGTTGATTGTCTTGCACTCTCAGTAGGGTGTGCGGTAAAGACTGGTGAGAATGTGAGGCTTTCCTTATTTTTATCCAAATCATTTTTATCAATTTCATACTCAAATTTTTCTCTAAATACTTGCTCTGAAATATTCGAAAGATAAAAAAATAATGTGAAGGATTTGGTTAGGATTAAAAGTTCATTTTCATCTAAGGTTTTTAACCTTTCATAAATTAAATTTAAAAATTTAGAATTTTTTGATGATCTATATTTCTTTGAATTTACTCTTATTTCTTCAACTAATTCATACTTACNGTCACCAGCCTGTTGTTTAATTACGTTACCTAATTCACTTCCAAGAATATTTATAGTTTTTGATAAAGTGCTGAATTCCGGTTTTATTTTAGATTCTTTCTGCATCATCTATAAATTCGCTACCTGTTGCATCAAAAATTGGTACATTTGTTTTTGAAAAATTAATAGATGAAAATTCTGAATGTGGAGTATGCATTAATAACATATCATATTCTTCAAAATTTTCCTGAGATATTTCCTTATTAACTTCCTTATTATCAACTATCAAAGAATCAACAAATGGATCATAAAATGATATTTCAACACCCTTAGACTTAAAGTTTNCAATTATATCTAAAGCNGGAGATTCTCTNGTGTCGCTTATGTCTTTTTTGTATGCAACTCCNAAGATTAAAATTTTTGAATTTTTCATTGGTTTTTCTAACACATTCATTCTTTCAATTATTCGGTTCACAACATAAGCAGGCATAGAATTGTTGATTTCCTGAGCTAGTTCAACAAATCTTACAGGTTTTCCTATTTGTCTTGTTTTAAATGACAAATATTTTGGATCTATAGGTATGCAATGGCCACCTACACCAGGTCCAGGTCTAAATGATTCAAATCCAAATGGTTTTGTTTTTGCTGCTTCGACAACTTCCCAAATATCAATATCTAGCATATTACACAAGATTGCAAGCTCATTAATAAGCGCGATATTCACCTGTCTGTAAGTATTTTCAAGAAGTTTTACCATTTCAGCTTCTTTAGTTCCAGATACAACAACAACGGTATCAATTATTTTTTCATAAAAAGATTTAATTTTTGATAATGAATCATCATTGATTCCACTTATTACTTTTGGAGTATTTTTGAAATTCCATTCTTTATTTCCTGGATCAATTCTCTCTGGTGAATATCCAAAATAGATATCCTCACCTGGTTTCAGATCTGATATTTTTTGAATTTCTGGTATCAATACCTCTAAAGTTGTACCTGGATAAGTCGTGGATTCGAGAATAATAATTTGTCCTTTAACAACATTTTTCGCGATTTCTTGAGCTGCACTAATTACATAGCTTAAGTCAGGTTTGAAATCTGTAAGTGGAGTTGGAACACTTATTACAATATGTTCACAATCTCTTAATGAATTTGAGTCGTCTGAAAATATAAGCCCTGATTCAATTGATGAGTTTAATGTTTTGTCACTCACATCTTCAATTGGTGAGACACCTTGATTGAGTTTTGAAACTTTTTCAGAATTTATATCATATCCAAAGACTTTTAGACCAGCATCTACTGAATACACTGCTAATGGAAGACCTACGTATCCAAGTCCAATTATCCCTAAATCATACTTAAATTTGCTCATATAACTCTTTGTAGATTCTTTCGGATGTTTTACCATCCCAAAATTTTATTTCTGTACCCTTTGAAAGTTTACTCTGAATAGTGTTATTTATTTCATAAATTATTTTTTCTGTCTCAATACCAATTACTTTATTTGTACCCTCAGTGACAGTTATCGGTCTTTCTGTTTCATTTCTTAATGTCAGGCACTTAACATTTAAATGCGTTGTTTCTTCTTGAAGTCCACCGGAATCAGTCAATACTAAATCAGAACTACTAACAAGACCGAGAAAATCAATGTATGAGAGTGGATTTAATATAAATATATTTTCATGTTCCACATCATTATCATTAATATATTTCTTTAATCTTGGATGAGCTGGTAAGACAATTTGATATTCATTACTAAATTCTTTAAGACCTGCAAATATTTTTACTAAATTTTCATCGGACAGGTTTGATGGCCTGTGTATCGTGACAACAAAATATTTGCCAGTGATGTTTAATTTTTCTTTAATCTGATCAGAAGATTNTAATATTTTTTCNAAATTTTTTTCAAGNGTATCAATCATAATATTTCCAACGTTACCCATATATTTTGCTGACAAATTTTCAGAATTTAGATTATCTACAGCNTCATCTGATGGNGCAAATAAATAGTCGCTNATGGAATCTACCATTATTCTGTTNCGTTCTTCTGGCATATCCATATTTCGTGATCTCAANCCAGATTCAACATGAAATANCTCCATTTTTTTATTTTTNGNAGANATAGCAGCGGCAAGNGTTGATGTAACATCGCCAAATACACCTACATANTTNGATTTATTTGTGTCAAANAANGNATCTAANTTATCAACAATNTAAGTAGTTTGTTTGTTCATGTTTGTTGTTGGAGTATCAAGATANATGTCNGGTTCACGAATATTTAAATCTTCAAAAATATTTGAGGACATACTTTTATCTTTATGTTGNCCCGTATGAATAAAAAGAGTATNTANTTTATTTTCTTCAAAATATTCAAGTAANGGTGCAGCTTTAATGAAGTTTGGTCTAGTACCAACAACTAATATTGCGTCATAATTTTTTATCACTACTTTATGATTTTAGTCATAGTATTAATGCTTAATGAACAACTATTATTGAATTGGTGAAAAAAATAGTATTAAATGCTTGCGGTGTAAAGTCTCTAGGTGGATTAAAACTTTTCCTTGAGTCTTTTGATTTTTTTTCAAAGACTGATTCAAAAATCTTTGTATTGTACTCGGAGGTAGAATTTTACAAAGATTTAAATAATCAATTTTATGAAAATCCAAGGGTAAAGTTTTACAAAACAACAAACAAAAGATACCTTCATCCATTTTTAAATTATTTTTTACCTAAAAAAATTCTTGAGGAGATTAATAATTCAGATGCAATTGTTCATTTTGGTAATTTTGGGTTCAAAACACTAAAAAAGTCATTCGTACTCATTCAAAATATACTTCCTCTTGTAAAAAAAGGTATTAGAAACTCAATTCTTAAAGTACTAATAAATAGAAGTATGAAATCATCAAATTTTATACTGATCCAACTAAATCATTTAAAAGAAGATATAGACAAAAAATTTCATTCAAAAATTATACAAATCGGTGAAACAACAAGTTCAGAGGTTGAAGTATCAAATAAAAGTGGCAACATAGTTTTTTTTGGAAGTGATGTTGCAAATAAGAATTATAATTTCATGAAAAATGTTTTGAGCCAATTACCAAATAAAAATAAGGTTACAGTTATAAACCCACCAAGGGACATGGAAAGTTTTAATATTGTAAATACAGAAACTCACGATGAAACTTTAAAAGTATTATCCAATAATGAAATTTATTTTCACGCTAGTGAGCATGAAACAGTAGGTTTACCACTTTATGAAGCACAAAACCTAGGTTTAAAAGTTGTAGCACCAATAAGTTCATATACTCAGTACTTCAGTCCAGAAAGTGTCTTTCTCTACAATAGCAATGATCCCGATGATGCTCTAAAAAAACTTGATGATGCTAAGTCTTCAAGTATTCAAAAAATTGATACATTAAATTATTCAGAGAACTGGAAAATAGTATTAGATAATATCTAATTTTTTAATAATAGACTCAGCTGTATAGTTATTAATAAATTTATCTCTATCAAATTTTTCAATTTTATTAAACATTTCTTCAATTAATAATGAAAGATTTTCTTCTTTAACACTTTTATTTAAAGTGATTAAGTTATCAAATTCATTGCTTAATTTAATGACAGGATCGTTATCAATTTCTGTGAAGTGGATGGTTGGCTTTCCGGTTGCTAAATATTCAACAACTTTACTTGGAATTTGATTTGGATTTTTATTTCCAATAGAGAGTAAACAATGTGATGAGTTAACCATTAATTTCTGCGCTTCTTCTCTTGATACCTGTGAATAAAAACTGTGTTTATCTATATTTAAGTCACATGATTTTATTATTTTTTCAGAATCCTCGTTTACATACCATGAAAATTCCATTTCATTATTTTTTTTAATTAATTCTAAGAATGAATTTGGGGACCTCACACCCTTTGTGAATATTCCAAAATAAGAAATTTTTATTGGTTTGGATGAATAATCGTAAGATAAAGCACTATTAAAATGATCATTGTCAAAATTACTAATAGGGTTTGCGACTATTAATTTATCACTCGGTATACCAAAGAATTGCTTGTGATTATCCAATGCATCTTGGTGTGTAAATAAAATATTATCAGCAAGAGAGTAAAATTTTTTTTCATATCGTTTATTTAAACCCGAATAAAGAAATCGATTATTTTCTGGTGCATCAAGCTTTAAAGAAAATGGATCACCAACATCCATTATCCAATGTTTTTTAACTTTTTTATTAATAAAGTAAGCTGCCATATGGGAAGAAAAAGGCAAACTCACAGAAATTATGACATCGTAATCCTTCGAAATTTTATTTCTATTTTTGTAGATTTGATAAAGCCAAAACATTGAATAATCAGGCCAAGCAAGATAATTGATAAAAAATCGATATATTTTTTTCAAAACTCCATAAAATATTTTTTTAATTGCATCACCGGAAGCAATTTGTTTTGATTTTTCTCTTAGATTTGAAACTATATTTATATTATTTTTATTTCCAAAATATAGTATTTCAACATTATTTGTATCAAAATCTGGATACATCCCAGTTAAGATACTTACATTATGTCCATTGGCGATAAGTTCGTCTACCAATAATTTCCATCGGGTTGTTCGGGGGCTTACATGTGGTAAGTATTGATGTGTAACAATTAATATTTTTTTATACTTTTTCATTTTTAAACTCTAAAAGCATTAAGCCTAATGAAATTGCGAACATTGTACTAAATTCCTCAGCCTGAAAAAAATACATTAGCAAGATGATAACTAAATTTGAAAAAATATAAAATGAATATTCATTTCCGTTGTTATAAAGTTTTTTCAAAACGTTAAATAAAAATATCAGAAACCATATTAATCCTATAATTCCACCTGAAAAATAAAGATTTATATACAAATTATTAAATGAAACAATCTGTCCTGGATTTCTATAAATAATTTCTTCATCTACATTTTTCTTTGTTAAATCATCAAAAGTTGGAGAGAAATTTAAATTAGCAATCCCTAATCCTTGTCCAAAAATTTCAAAATTTTCACTAGAAATGTATTGATTTAGTATAGATATATTTTCAAAGCCATCTAACCCTCCCCTTGTGATTAGGGTGATTCTCTCGAATACACTTTTTNTTACACTCTCTGAATTTTTAGCTTNATCTAATTTATCGTCATATAATGAACAGTTACATTTATCAGGAGACTCTGGTGGACACATTGAAGGGTCTAATGCTGGAAATTTATAACCAAGACTATTACCTATAACACTGGAAAACAATAAAAATATTATTGGAATAATTAATAGAAGGTCAAAACTTTTATTTTTTAATGTCCACAAAACAGCTGCAAATAGTATTCCAAGAATTAAGCTAATTACTCCTGTTAAGCTTCTTGATAAAATAATTGCAAGGATTGGTAATATTGACAACCCATACCAAATGGCTCGTTTTCGTGCTAAATAGAAGTTTAACGGGACGATAGGTGCTAACCATACTGCCAAGAAACTTGGCTCTCTGAAAGTTCCATAATTTCTAAGTATCGAGCATGCCCTCTTTATTGGTTGAGACCAACCTCCTGAACCAGGTCTATTCCTTGAAAAGTCTTGAAAATCAAATATATATGAAAAATATGATATTAGTGACAAAAGCGAAACTGTAATGCCAATGAAAGATATAAATTTTATAATCGTATCTCGGTCGAAGTAATTGCTTAAAGTATAAACAAACCAAATAACAGCAATAAATCCAAGAAGCTTAAGTAGTCTAAGTGAAATGTATTGAGTGAATGAAGTAGTAGCAAACTCAGGTAGATCGGGACTGTAAGCTACAGCTCTAATTAGAGTGATAGAGGTAAAATATAACAGTAACACTCTCAATGAATCAAATTGATTAAATTCAATTTCAAAACCAAAAATATAATATATTACGTAAATAAATATAAAAATAGAAACTCCTATCCAAGGCAAGGGTATTGAAAATAAACTAAAAGCATCAAGGCTTTCAAAGAAAATACCAATTAGAAAAAGATAGAAAAGTGGTGTAATTTTTTTTGTTTTCAATTTATACGTTTGTATCCTTTCGAGAATTTAAATTTAACTCCCTCATTCGATTCTCCCCAGTTTTCATAGGGGTTTAAATTCGTATCATTAGAAAAATCACTTATTAGTATATGTCCATTTTCTATTACTATTTTTCTATAAATTTTATTTCCATTAAAAACTGCACTACCTAAAAAATTATTTTTATCTAAAAATAACAATTTACCATCTTCCATATAGTTAAGCTTAAAACAATCAAATTCTGATTCCTTTGGAAATTTTATATCCGCATTTGGACCCCAATGAAATTTCATTGATCTAAATTCATTCCTTGTTTTTATATCGTCTGTATATGTTCCCGTACCTGGATCTCTTGCTATCCATTTGCCTTCAGTAAAACACTCAATTGAAAGTTGATCATAATGAGCATGTCCACCAACACTATTTTGTCCTATTTGGCCACATCTGACACTAAAATATTCTGAACCATCATTATTGCGCCAAATAAAAATACCAAAATCGGGAAATGTATAAAGATTAAAATCTTTTTGAAATATTTTAATTAAAGGATGGTCAACCCTTGAGAAACTCGTTAAATCTATAGAATCATTTTTTAGATTGGGCACTTCAATTGAATTTTTATTTTCAAAATTGAAGAAATGATCAATGAGATTTATTAACCAATCCATTTTTAAAGGATCATCTTCATCATGATAAAAGTAAAAAAGTCTCCCTGAATCATTATCACCAATCTGAGAAAGTTCTCCATTAACTAAAAGCAAATTTAGTAATCTTCTATTTGAAAATACTAACTTTTCAATTAATTCTATTAATGATGAATCAGGTTCAATTGCATCTAAAGAAAGCTTGAAAATGATTAAAGCTTCAGTCGTAAATGCAGAATAATGGGATGATCCTTCAAAATTAGTTCCATCTTTGTAGAACTGTCGATTTAATTCATTCTTAAGTTCATTCAAATAATATGTAGTGTCATCTTCAAAACCATCAAATTTATAAGTTGCTAGAGTCAAAATTATTGAACATAATTCAATTAAATAATGATTTCCAATAACATTTCCATCATTTTCAAGATTTTCGGTAATGTATTGATAATGTTGACTAATAAATGTATCAATTAAGTCTTTGTTATTGCCAAGAATTTTTGAATCTAAATCATTGTTTTCTAAAAAATTTCGATGAAAAATTAGATTTATATTTCTGATTGCTACATCCATTGGACTATTCCAATAAATTAATGGAAAATTGTTTACATCAACATTTTCATGCAAATTTTTATCTTTATTCAAGATTGATAATAAATCTAATTTTTGTAAAAATTGTAGCCTAGAGGCTTCATAAGGAACTTTTACATCACCCTTGTTGAAATAAGCCGGAATAAATTTATTGTGTGATTGGAAATCATTTTCACTAAAAATATCAGTTGATGTTACTAAATCGTCAGTTTCCTTTCCAAAAATTTTTTTAGAATAATTAATTTTGTCATCTGTATTTGTTAATAGGTAAGAAGCCAGCAACTGATGATAATTTGGATTGGTGTACTCAAAAGATTTAAAATTAGTGGGAATAACTATTTTTTTTGCAAATAAGTTTCTTAGATTGAATCTTGTTCTTTGTAAAAAAAGTTTAAGCATAAGATTTCCTAAAACTATAAGAAGTAAACATTGAAATAATCATTTGTGATGAAATAATTGACAAAATTGCCGGATTGGAAATACTTAAATTATGAAGTGCAAAATAAACTATATAAGAAATTACTGATCCTGAAATAATAATTTTTGTTATATTAACTTCAAAACCTAGAGCTCTTGAAAAAATAATATTGATTCTAGACCAAACCATTAAAGGTAATGAAAAAAGAATTAAAGAAGTTTGAAAAGAGACNTCTCTGAACTCTTCGCCAAGAAGTGATACAAGAATATTTCCTGCAGTATCTCTTAACAAGTAAAACGTAACTGGAATAATAAATGAAAAAAAGAAAACTTTCTTTAGACGCTCTCGTATACTTTGAATTTCGTCTTTGTCTTTTGCTTTTGACAATTCTGGAAATAATATATCAAGGCTTGCTGCTAAAAGTTGAAAAATAATTTCTAATATTCTTCTGGACCATGCCAAGACACCCAAAGCTGGACCAAAATAAAATAGACCTAACAAAACTATATCTAACTCAGAAATCAAAGCACTTGAGAATGTTGTAAGAACCATTTTTCTTCCCGAATTATTCAGCTCTTTCCTTGTTGACTTATCTAGATCTGAATCTCTTTTTTTCTCAGTTTTAGGGATGTAGTAATGAGCAACTAGAAAAAATAGAAATAATATAGCCGATTGATACAATACAACCCATATTATTTCTAGACTGTTAATCACAATAATCCAAGCACCAAATCCATAAAGGATCGTTCTAACGATTATCTGCTTAGAAGTAATTACAAAATTGCCATCTGCTTGAAAATATGCCAGTGCAATATGAATCATTTCGTTAAAAACAAAACCTGTAAGAAAAATTGCTGTTATTGGGTAATCTCTGCCAAATAAAATTGTTAATGGAAAAATTGTCGCCAAGGCTAATGCAAGATTTCTTAAAACCAGAAAATATGAGTTAGCAAAAAGAGAATTTTTGAAACCAACATTTTGAGCTCTTAGCTTTGTAACAACTAATGCAAGAGATAATACGGTTGCTGTTCCAATTAATACAGAAAGACTTTTTGAAGCTGCATATTCACCATATATTTCTGCTCCATACTCTCTACTTATTATTGTGATTAAAAAAAAATTAACTCCTAAAAGAGTTAATTGCATTAGAGATATGTAAATTGTATTTTCTTTCCAATTTTTTATCAATTCGCAACCCTTGCTAAATGCCAATTTGAAAGATTAATTAAATACCACTTTTTTTGGTAGTCATTTCCATTAAGGATATGATTTAATTCTCTTTCATTAAATAAATTTACTAGAGAATTGAACTGTTGCACAGATTCATAGAATTTTTCCTCATCTTTCTTGATCCACTCACCTATTGGAGCCCTAAATCCTTGTTTTTTTCTATTTATGATTTGATCAGGTAAATATTTCAACGCAACCTTTTTGAGAAGACTTTTTGTATTAGTTAAGTCAATAAGTAATTCTTCCGGCAAGGAAAGTACATATTCTACTAATTTATGATCAAGAAAAGGCACCCTNGCCTCAACAGCAGATTGCATTACAAGCTTATCCATTCTCATAAGTAAAAGTTCCGGAAGCCTTATCTTTAAATCAATTAAAGTCATCCACTTAGAAATTTTTGAATTTTTGTTAGAAAAATAATCTTTCCATTTATTGTCAGCGTAAAATATTAGATCAGAATGATTTGGTAAACCATCTACTATCAAGCTATCTAATTCCTTTAAATTAAAACCCAAAGCTCCACCTGCAAATGAAGTTCTATTAAATAGAATATTGCTAAGCATATTTAATCTATGATTCTTAAAACTAGAGTATTTTTTTGTAGATTTAAAAAAAGGTTTAAAAAATTTATTCAATTTTAGATATCTATTCCANTGATCATATCCATAAAATAATTCATCNGCACCTTCCCCGACTTGAACAACTTTAATTTNGCTGTTNTTAGTTTTCTTACCNAGNAAATAAAGTGGAATTCCAACCTCATCCCCNACTAANTCNTCTTGATANAANGAATANTTATCAAGAAGCTCTTGGAATTCTTGATAAGANATATTCTCCTCAATTAAATCTATGTCATTATTACTTGCCGCAAATTTTGCTTCGTTTAACTCNCCNTCATATCCNGGGAAATGGTCTTTAAAATCTATGTTGAAACCTTTCAGTCCAGCTTTTTCATTTTGTTTCATGAGCTTTCCAATCAAGGATGAGTCAAGCCCTCCAGATAGAAATAGTCCTACTTCAACGTCACTTACTTTCCTGTACTCAACAGATTCATTTAATAATCTATCTATATTTTCAATTGCTTCTTCTTCTGAGATATCATTATTAACTTCAATATCAAATGGATCCCAATACTGATTAGATTTTATTGAATTATCGGAAAAAAACTCTATGTACTCACCAGGTTGTACTTTTGATATGTTTAAATTTCCTGTTCTATTCATTGGGACACAAAGATGCCTTAGATATGCAATATAAGACTCAATATCAGGTTCAAATGGAATTAAATTAGATTGTTCTATAGTCTTTAATTCTGAAGAAAATATAAACCAATCATCATTCCTAGCAAAGTATAGAGGTTTGATTCCGATTCTATCTCTAGCTAAAAAAATAGAGCTCGTCTTTGCATCATGAATGGCAAAGGCAAATTGACCTCTTAATTTTTTTAAAATTTCAGATTTATATTCAATATATCCTTTAAGTAATACCTCTGTATCGCCTTCCGTAGAAAATTTAACACCTTTACTNTGTAGTTCAGCTCTAATTTCTTTNAAATTATAGATTTCACCGTTAAATACAATTGTNTATCTTTTGTCGTCATCCTGATAAGGTTGGTTTGATCTTGAGTCTAAATCGATAATTGAAAGCCTGCTGTGAATAAAACATTCTGAATCTGAAATATAATTAATGGAAGAGTGATCGGGTCCCCTGTGTTCTAGGGAGACTTTCATATCATTTGCAATATTTTGGTCGATTTTAGAATTGTTAGTGCTAACAATTCCACCAATTCCACACATTTCTCTAACTCTAATGTTATATTTTTTATTCAAGTAAATTAATTTGAATAGTTTAGAGTAAATATTGTATGAAAATAATTTTTGACATTACAATCATGGTTTTTCTCATTCCAGTTTTTTTATTCTTTTTTCCTATCATTTACNTGTTGATAATTATTTNAGATGGTTATCCAGCAATATATGTTCAGGAAAGAGTTGGTAAAAACGGTAAAATTTTTAAATTATTTAAATTCAGGACTATGGATGAAAGCTCAGATGAGGATCTACACGAAGAGCATTATAAAAAATTAGCTGANAAAGAAACAATTGAGCCATCTTTAGAGCCTGGAAATCCTATACGAATTGAAAACGATGACAGAATAACAAAAATTGGTCTTTTTCTAAGAAAGACTTCCCTAGATGAATTGCCTAACGTAATAAATGTTCTAAAAGGAGAAATGTCAACTGTCGGTCCAAGACCATTAGTTGTTTATGAATCAAAATTACTTGGTGATTATCAAAAAAAGAGACATTCAGTAAAACCTGGAATTACTGGTCTTGCTCAAGTCCAGGGAAGATTAGATTTAAGCCTACAAGAGAGGCTTTATTGGGATATTGAATATGTTGAAAACTACAACATTGTCCTTGATTTCAAAATACTTTTTCAGACAATTATCTCTGTTATATCAAGAAAAGGCGCAAATTAGATTAAGGAGTAGTAGTCCTCAACTACCTTTGATTTATTTAAAATATTTTTATTTAGATTGTTTATATTTTTTTGATATTTCAAAAGTAGTGATTGATCATTAAGTTTATCAAATATTTTTTTCATCGAAGTTTCATCATAGGGGTCAATGGTAAAACCTAATTCATATTTCTCTATAAACTTTGAAACAGCAGAATCACTGTTTGCAAAACACAATAAAATTTTATTCATTGAAAGATAGTCAAAAGTTTTACCAGGAAAACCTTCTACTGTAATTTCTTTATCTAGCGAAATAAGTCCAACAGGAATCTCTTTCGTTTTATCGTATAATTCGTTTCTTGGTAAATGCTCAAAAACATTTAATTGATCACTTTCTAAATCTTTAATAGAATCAAATTCTTCACCTGCTCCAAAGAATTTTAATTTCCAATTCTTCTCATCAATAGAATTAAACGTATCGATAAATTTTTTAATATTTTGAGGTTTACCCATATTACCGGCATACAAAATTGTTTTTTTATCTAGATTTGGATTTTCATTTGATATTTCATAGGGGGAAAAGTGATAAATTGATTTTATGTCTTTATTTATTAATCCACGATTGTTAATAAGAAATGCTTTTAATTCTGATGAGTTTACAACCAAATTGTCAGCAAGTTTCATCGCGTATGTATCGATTTTTTTAAAAATGTTAAATATAATTCCAGAATTTGTTTTCAATGTTTTGTTAGCGATTTCAGGATAAAGTTCCCAGCACGAGTATGTAACTTTAATCCTTAGAAATTTCTTTATATAAATTACAACTAAGTTCATAGTTGGTGGATAACTAAATATGAAAATATGAGAGTAATTTTTTTTGTTCTTAGATAAAAATTTAATTGTTTGATAGTGAAACATTATCCATTGAAAAAACCTAGTTACTTTGTTAAAACTCCTGCTTGCTGAACTTATATGTGTTATGTTTATGTCTTTATATGATGATGTGTAATATTTATCTGAAGTTAGATTCTTACTATTTTCGATATTGTATTGTGGTGAGCTTGCCAATATCTCAACATCAACACCAAGCTCTTTAAATCCATCTGCAATTTCAGCAACTAACATTCCTGTTGAGACGTTATCTGGAGGTATTGTTAAGGAGTGAAATAAAATTTTTTTCATTCTTTAAATGAATTTGAAATGTCAAATGGATAATTTTCTTTATTGTGTTTATGAAAACTGTTTGATTCTGATAATTCCAGAAGGTCATCAACAATATTATTAGATGCTTTCCCATCACCAAATGGTTGAGCCCATATTGTATCAACTAACTTCATAGCCTTATCTAAGTAACTTTGAAAGTCACTTATCTTCTCAGATGGATCAAATTTTATAGAAGCATTAACATCATATACCTCTGGACGCTCTGTTGAGTATCTCATTTGAATAGAAGGTACATTCATAATGCATGCCTCTTCAACTACTGTTCCTGAATCACTCATTACAAAGGTAGAGTTCTTAAGAAGATACATAAATTCAAGATATCCTAAGGGGTCAATCATCAAAACGTTCGAATTGAGTTTTAGATCATATGATTTAAGCATTTCTTGAGTTTTGTATCCTGCAGGAAATACTATTTTCATATCAGAAGAATTAAATAGATTTACAATATTGTTAAGAGAATCGATGTTTAATATATTCTCTCTTCTATGAGATGTTGCTAATAAGAATTCGTTTTTTCCAATAAAATTTAAAACATTATTATCTAAGCTTTCATGTCCCGAATCAAAAATATTTTGATTTTCTTGAATAATATCAACTATGGGGTTCCCAGTTACTTTTATTATATCTTCAGAAATTCCCTCATTTAGACCTTGCGTCTTGTATGAATCAAGATAAGCATATATCCTGTCTGACAAGTGATCTATAGTTTTTCTATATTTTTCTTCAGGCATTCTCCAATCGTATGAACGCATACATCCTTCAATATGAACAATTGGGATATTGTGCTGTGCTGCTCCAATACTACCCATGACCGTATTTGTATCACCAAGAAAAACAACAGCTTGATACTTATTGTTTTCTAAGTGATTGAATGTATTTTTAATCACTGAAGAAACTGTTGATGCATCGTTAGTAGTATCTATTTCAAATTCAACATCAGGTTTTGGAACATTAAGTTGTTTAAAGAAAACATCTTTCATATTCTCGGAATAATGCTGGCCAGACCATATGAAATCATACGTTATATTTTTATTTTCAGACAAAAGTCTGATAATTTTACTTGCCCTTATAACATCAGGTCTAATTCCTAGAATGATTCCAAGGTCTTTCATACAAATTCCAATATCTTTTTAGTTCCTTCATATTCAGCTAATTCAGATATATTGTCTCTTATAGATGGAATTTCTTTGTATCCACCTAATGCCCAAAGTTCTTGGTTAGCTTTTGAATCCAATGTCTTTAATGTTCTATCAACTTTGCTGTCTGATAAAACATTATTAATTTCTATATCTTTTGTGAAATATTCTTTAAAAAGATTTAACAACTCATACTTGTTAACTTTGTCACTTGGCACTAGGTGTTGCAATTTAATTTGAGTTTGTTCGTTCTTTGTAATACCTAATACAATTTTTGCAAAGTTTAATGTTGTTATGCCATTCCATTCATGATCTGTAAATCCATTAACTACTGATTCATCTGTCCTTAAAAACCAGTTAAGAAGTGACCTTCCACTCCCAGTTTCAGGTCCAACAATACTCGAACGCAGCAAGGTTTTATTATTGCTAGAAACCTCTCCAACAATTTTGGTTTTACCATACACATCTGTGGCATCTGTCATAGATGTTTCAATATATTCTCCTTTTAATCCAGAAAATACACAATCTGTTCCAATTTGAATGTAGCTGAAATTAAAATCCAAACTTGCTTTCGCAATTGTTAGTGGAAAAAAGGAGTTTATAGATATTGCATTGCTAATTGATTCTTTTGTTTCGGAGATGGTTGGCTTTATTGCTCCGATACAATTTATGACAAAACTAGGATTTGTTAATTTACATAAGTCATCAAAGTTATCTTTGCTAGGATCAAAGTTAATCTTTTCACCGTTCAATTCACTAATAAATTTATTTTCAGAACGTGATGTAAAAAAAAGAGTATCTTTGGAATAATCAGAAAAAACTAAAGAAACCATTTTTCCTAACATACCTGTTGAGCCAAGTATAAGAAGGTTACTCAAACAGTTCACCTCCATTGCTTGTCCAAGGATCCCAATATTTTGAATCAAATCTATAATCATCATTTAGAGAGTCTTCTAGAGTTGAAGAAGAAAAGTACATTATTTTACTATTTTCTTCAAGATTCATGGCTCCATTTGCATAACCCTCTGGAATGGATAATAAGTCTGAATTTATATCCATTTCGACCATCTCTGGATCAATTGTCTTATCTGGATTTTCCCAATCATCTATTTTTATTACACCGACCAAAAACTTGCCTGATAATACTTTGATAAGTTTTTTTTCATTTTTATGACCGTGCCATGCTCTCACAGTTCCTATTTTTGGATTTGTTACTGTATAAAATCTTTTGTAATCACTAAGGTTTAATTCATTAAAAAACTCAACATTTCCTCTGTGGTCTTCAGAAAACCCTCTTTCATATCTTTCTAGGTTCAAGATACACCAAACTTCTGCAAAAAGTTCTGATTTGAATACCTAGGATCTGTTATGTCCTTTATCCTGTTGTGAAAAATTAAATCATATATCTCATTAACTCCATTGATAAGCTCTATTGAAGCTTCAAATCCTGTTTCATCCAATAATTTTTGACTTGATACTTGATAGTTTCTAGCATCCTCAAAGCTCATGGGAGTCACTTCTACTTCAACATCTTTTACTTTATTTTCTATCTCTCTTGCTATATCGATGATTCGATAGTTCTTATGATGAAGATTGTAAATACCACTTACATCAGTGTTTAGACAGTGACTTATTGCATTTGAAACGTCATTTACATGAAGTAGGGGCCTCCACTGCTCACCACCATAAACACTAATTTTTTTATCTATAAGTGCTTTTGCTGTAAGAATATTTACTACTAAATCAAGACGTACTCTTGAAAATTCATCACTTATCCCAAATAAAGTTCCAAGCCTAAAAATTAATGCATTTGCATTTTGCAGATATTCTTCTGCTTTTAATTTAGATGATGCGTATTCAGATAATGGATTTGTATCGGAAGCCTCTGTTAGAACTCCATCTTGAGCCCCATAAACCGAACAAGTCGACAAAAATATTATTCTTTTATCAAAATTTTCAACAAGATTTTTCACACTTTCAGAATTAATTTCAAAGGTTAGGTCTGGATTAATGGCACACGCACCATCACCAACTAACGCTGCAAGCCAAACAACAACATCAAAGTTATTTAAAATACCATTTAATTTTGTTGTATCCCTTATGTCTCCAAGAATAAAATTTACTTTTTTTCGATAAGATGTTTCATAAATTAATGAATCGTAAACAGTAACTTCATGTTCCTGAGAAAGCTTATCAACGATTCCTCCTCCAACATATCCGGCACCACCTACAACTAAAATTTTCATCTTAAATATAGTATATGTTTGAGTTTTCTAATAAAACAGTATTTCAAAATGTAGA
>FUFK010019739.1_pt1 | contig 18031 bp, 21 predicted proteins | sample 1021851 | NCBI WGS metagenome assembly FUFK01 (sample SAMEA51879418, study PRJEB19060) | metagenome
GCGGTTCGCGGGTACGTCGCCGAACCGGTCAAGTCGTGGTAAGAGTCGACCTCACTACGATCGGCACCGCGGCGAATAACTATACATCAAATTATCTCGGCTATCTACTTGGCGCGGGTTTTAAGACGCGAGTACCAACAAACCCGAGCGACACCGTTTCATCAATCGCAAATACTAACACTTANGCACCGACNNCGGCACCNGCNGANGCCGACGTNGGNACGTTGCTNGGTGCNGANCTCAGCGGCCGCGCNGAATATTCAGCGATNACNGATAACGANGAAGGNGGNNCGGTTAAGNTCTCGCCCGCGNTTTCNGCAGCGTTCACGGGTACGCCGACNATTNGACACTTGCAAACGTGGTANATGNCNNGTCGTGANCTNACCGGNACCCGCGAGCATTCNTTNAGNTTTNGAGTCGACGGNGTNAANTTCCGATCTTACGCCTANGGNTGCGTTTTAGAGTCGCTNAATATCTCTCTCGACNNTGGTCGACTNATGGCCGAATTCACGTATCAAGCGGCGGTCATTCAAGACGATCATGGTAGTGCAGGCGGGCCNATCGANCCNGTTTACAACACCGGCGCNGCTCAATTGTTNCGTGGTGCGTATGTGGTCGCGTCNAGTACGTCGCCGACGTCACTATCAAACGCGACGAGCGGCGATACACTCGGGCGCACTCAACTCGCCGCCGAAGACTTTAGNTTAAGCGTAACGAATACTTTAACGCCGCTCGGTCATAGCAACGACCTNGCGGCGATGTCGGGTATGGAAATCAGCGAGTCGACTGTTGAACTATCGTTGACGTTAAGCACCGTCAACACGACGATTAACGAGGACTATTTTAACCGCACGGTTCGACAGATTCTCGTCGGTACTGGTCCAATCGGCGACGGTTTAGGGTGCGCGATCATGTTACCCGCTGCGATGCTTACAAATGACCCCTCGGTCTATGACGTAAGTGGTAATGATATCGTGCGTCAATCTTTGACGTATCAACAGAGTCGATTCGGCGGCGATGTCGTCGAGACAAACGCGGGCAACTCACCTTTTAGAATTGGTTTAGGAATTTAAAATGGCGCTTCGTTTTCTCACCTCATCAGATATGACGATTGATATCGTTGTCACTTGTGACGACGCGGTCGAATGTACCGAAGCACAACGCTCACAATATCTAGAAACCGGCGAGCTCGGTGCGCTTGATGTAGTAAGAGACGACGCGACGCGGTTTAATATCAAAGCTCTCTCGCCCGCCGAACGCGAGCAAGCTGAGGCAAACGCGGGCGCGTTGACGCGCTCGGAGTTAGGGCGTTTGCTGTGGAGTGAAGCACCAGACGACACGACCGAGCGGGCGAAATGGCATCATGATTTAAATGATGATGAGCGCGTCGCGATGTCTGAATATCAACAGTACCTCAACCGCGTTTATGTTGAGATGATCCGCGCCGCGCTTGTCTCCATCGACGGAGAACCCGCCGACGTTGACCAGCTGCAAATGATCCGACCTGAGCCGGCACGAATCCAAACGATCAGCGAGCTCGTCTTACACATTCAACGCATATCATTACTCGGTATTGAGGGAAAATGATTACGGCGGCGTCGGTGTGGTTAGGTCATGCCGGCGGCCGCTCATGGTCGTGCGATCAATGCAGAGATAAAAAAGGGCTGCGCGCCCTTCGTGGCAATTGCGGCGGCCCGTTTCGTGAGGGTTTGCCGCAATCGCGCCGCGATGATCGCGGGGTATTCGTGCCCGCGTATCGGATCGCGCCCGATTGCGATGAGACGTTTTCAGAGTATGAGTTTAGATCGTGCCCCGTCGCGGGTGTCAATCAACTCGCCCCGCTTATCGGCGCTTACAATCGGCACCGCTCCGGCTTGTATCCGTTGTCTCATGCGTACCCGTCGCCGTCGTGCGCTTTGATTGATGTTATGGAGACGCTAGAATCAAACCGAAACTCGGCGACCTTGCGGGCACAAAAACGAATGATAGATGAGAGTAAATCATGACGACTAATACAGTTGATATTGAAGTTAGGTTAGACGGGGCACAAGAAGCGAAAAAGGGGCTAACTGGCATCGGCGAGACGGCGGCGAGTATGGCCGATCGATTTGATAAAAGTAACTCGCACTTAGGTGAAGGGCTCGGCTCATTAGTCGGTAATGTTGAAGACGCATCCGGCGCGTTTAAAGATCTCTCATCGACTGTGAAATCTTTGGGCACCGGCGGCAAGGCGTCTTTTTTATCGTTGATTCCGGCGATCGGTGGAGTCGTCGCGGTCGGTTTTGCGCTTTATGAGACGTTTATTAATATCACCGGCGCGGCACAAGCGGCCGAAGATGCTAACGAAGCATTTGGCGCGGCCGCTGCTGATCTTCAGTCGAAGCTTGAAATGCTTGCAGAAAAAGGCGTCACGCCGACTCGTGCCGAGTTAGAGAGATTTACCCGCGCGAATCTTATGGCGCAAATAGCTAAAGAAAACATGGAAAAGCAGACGACCAAAACCGCGCGCGCGCTCGGTAAAGAGGTCGAAGCACAAAAGGAACTCACCGACGCTATTATCAACCGAAATAGTATTACACGCCGACTTTTAACGACTTTAGGATTTTACAACGATGTAGGTGAGGCCCGCTTAAAACTAGATAAAGCGCGCGCTAAAGCTTCGCGAATGATTGCGAAAGGCTTGAACTTACAAGCGCAAGCTCAAGAGAAACTGAAAACAACCGAGCAACAATTTTTAAGTTTTGAAGAGCGATCGCCGATTGAAATTGCGGCCAAAACTAAGGAAAACATCGCCAGATTAAAAACTCTTGAGTTACTGGAAATCGAGCAAATAAAAAAAGCCGATGCGAGAGAACACGCGAAACTTGACTTAGAGCAAGAACTCGCCTCAATCGATACGAGATTGAGAAGCGCCGAGGTGGAAGCGAAAACTGATAAAGAGCGCTTGGTCGCTCTTGCTAAAGAGATTCAGTTTCGCGTCAATCTTCGTGATGAGACAACACTCATACAAGAGGATATTGAGCGCCGCCGCCGCGAGATTGATAAAAAACGCCTTGAAGAAAACGCGAAGTTAAACGCCGAGCTCATCGCGAAACGCAAAGCGCGCGCAGCGGTTGAGGATGCTATAGAGCGACAAACTCAAAACGAGATATTTACGATTCGGGCGATGTCGTTGCAACACGCCCGAATGATGGGGGCGGATCAGTTAGACATTCTTGACGCTCAACATCAACTCGAACTCGAAAAAGCGGGCGATAATAACAATCGGCGTCTTATGGCTGATATGAAATATCAGATGAGTAAAACGCAACTCGAAAAAGCCGAAGGCGAAAAACGGGCCGCTGAAGAACAACGCCGAGCCGATCAACGCCGAGCCTTCATCGCCGAGTCACGGGCGTTTGATATCGACATGATGCAAGACGGGATTGATAAAGAACTCGCCGCGCTCAAATTCAAATATGATCAAGAAAGAGCATTAAAACAACATTCAGAAGAGGAGTTGACCGAGCTTACACGCCGGTTCACTCTCGAACGAGCGGCGATACAAAACCGCGCTTTAAATGAATTTGAACAAGGGTTCAAAGATTTAGCGTTAAGCGCTGCCGAAAGTCTCGGACGTGACGCGACCCGAGCACTATATGACACGTTGACCGACCAAACGGCCGACGAAGCGCGAAAAGAATTAACTAAACAGTTTAACGAGCAAATCGAAGAAGAGAAGAAAGCGCTTAAAGATTTTAAAGGTACGCAAGCCGAGAGGGTGCAAGCCACTGCCGAAGCAAACGATTCAATGATCGAATTGAGAAAACAGTTTGTAGAAAAGAAGAGAGAAATAGACCAGCAAGAAAAAACTGCATTACCCCGAGCAATCGGTGACCTATTAATTGCATTAGGAAAACAAGCGGCGGTTGAGTCTCTTATGTTCGGGGCTAAAGCGGTTGCGAGTCTGTTTATAGACCCAAAACTCGCCGCAAATTATGGTATAGCGTCGGGGATAATGTTAACGGCCGCGGGTCTTGCGGGTTTTAGCGGTATGCAATTAAAGGCTGCAAATCCTGTTTCGTCTTCATCAAGTATTTCAAGCGCTTCATCAGTCTCACCGCTCGGAACGCCGCAAATTGCACCGACCAGAGAGAGAGAACAGGCAGAAACCGCGACGACTGTTTTTAATATTAATTTCGGCGGTGCGGTCGTGTATGATACTAAGCGAGCGGCCGAAATCGCTTTAGCCGATCGCATCACGACGATTCAAAATCAAACGCGTCGCGGTGCACCTCGCCGGAGGTTTTAACGATGCCGATGAGCAACCCCGCCCCTAATTTCGCACTTCTCACCGCTTATGATATGCGCACATATTCGGGCGTTACGGCATTTACTCGCGGGTCGACTTCGGTGACGATGCCGACATTCGCGACCGGTGCCGGCGTTTATGATGATGCGATTCTATTTCTTAACGGTCGATCAAGCGATACTCAAATCTCGGCAGCGGGGCAAATCGCCACGTCAAAAACTTTCGGGTCGTCGTGGGTTGTGGAGCTCACCGACGCGGACAAGGTCAAGATTTCGACAAACGTCGATTTTACAGTCACCAACGTCGGAACCGTCGACGCACTCGGCGCGGGGTCTAGTACGCTCACCGCGACACTATCAAGCGCAACATACTCCGTAACATTTCCGAACGATTGGACCCGCGGCGCGGTTAATCTCGGCGATGTTAGTTATCGAGTCGATGAGGTCGGCGGGGCGGGGTCGTTTACATTTCCCGATATTTTAACGCATACTCAAGATATTACGGTTTTCATTCGCGACCGGTCGGCGGTGAGTGATGCCGACGTTTTCGGGCTCGCAAGCCTCGAAGAGCGTGATCAATCGGCGATGAGTGACGATCGTATCTCGTGGTTTATTGATGACACTGGACGAGTCGCGAGTAGCTATTTAACGTCACTCGGTTCGATTTCTTGGTCATCGACAGAGATTCGCGATTTACTCGGGTTCACCGGCGATGAGACGCCGGTCGTCTATTCGTCGTCATACTCGCTAATCACAGCGACGCACAAAGCCGCGGGTGTCCTAGTACCATCGCGACCATATCAAAGGCATCACATCAAAGCTGAGAACGTGAGTCAATCGCGCCGACTCATCGGCGGCGGTTATGTCTCTAACTATGTCGGCACGTATGCAACGTCTATGCTGAATTTCGATCTCGATGCGCGTCTTGACCTCTCCGACGACTATCAACATTTTATTCACCGATGGATGCCGTATGCTTCCGCGGGCGAGCGTGTGAATTTTTATCAATCATGGGGTGATTCACGGCGGGCGCTCCGGACTGATCAAATCAACGCATCACAGCCCGCTTATGATTCGCTATTTACGAGCGAGTCGAACGGCGATTATGGCCGCATTCGTTCGAGTATTGTGACGCCTGTATTTGATTTATCATATCCGACGCGCTTGCGTCGGCGGGTGCCTGTTTCGATGGAGTTAGAGCATTTATGAGCAACTCGTATACATCGCCGCCGCTTCTCACCGACCCCGCGAGACTCACCGCGGGGCTTACGATTCGCTCAACGGAATTATCACGAATCGGCGACGCTCAAAATTATGCATTTGCTCATGCGGGCACCGGTGACGTAATAAACCAATTTTGGGACGCTGAGGTTTTTGAGTTTACGACGACGAGTCTAACAGAATGTTGTCAATGGTATATTCCTAATCCAAGCGAAGAACATACGGAATTTAAATTTAGAATCTCAGCGAGCTCTAACACAAGCGGCGCGGTCGCATCGGTAACTCTTACATTTGCGCTTTCGGGTAACTCGTACACAGCATCAACGACGATTACAGACTCAACACGATTTGCGGGCGGCTTTGATGTGATCACGGTCAACATAACAACGTCTGAACCTGAATTATACGCAATATGCAAACTCTCATTAAAATCGAGCGGGGGCACTATCGAAGTCGCCGCGGTGCAAGCGAACTGGTCACCGATTGCGTCACCGCTGCCGACGCGATTGCTCGGTCAATACGGCCAAGATTACACTCCTATGGGCCTTAATCGGCTCGGCGATGATCAGGCGTTAACTAGTCGATTCGGGGTTGAGACGCTCAATAATATAGGTGAACTGAGAAAGCGCGGCCGCGTGTTGCTGAATTGGTCAGGCGTAGAAAATTCAAGTACGTCACCGGCGCGGGGTGTCGGTTCGTTAGATGCTCAACTCATGTATAATTATGTGTCGCTTTTTGCGGGTATGAACTTCAACGATCTTGATGTTGATGTGTTTTTAAACGCTGTAAACATCTCATCAGCGGGGCCAATTACCGTAGATGTATTCGGTTATCGGCTAACAGTGAGCCTTGACGGTTGGAATTCATACGGGCTAGATCTAAGGACGCCTGAATCAACATTAAGCGACGATTTCGGTTTGAGCATGTATCGCGTCGGCATTGATGAGACGATAAACAACGAGAGCGTTTTACTAAGCAAATCCCGACCCATCGGCGCAAACCCCGCATATATACGCGGCGTCGCGATCGTAGGTGTATGATGTTAATACCCACCGCTTTTCAACGTCTGCCGAGCTCGACGGGTTGTAATAACGGTCAAATGTTATTTGGGGGCGCTGTGTCTCAAATGTCGTCAGCGCTTGCGCAGCTAACACACTGCAAAATGTTAAATCATGCTCATTATTACGTCGGGCGAACCGTCGCGAGCGCCGAAGGTGGCCGCCGTTTTTTACACAACGGCGAATTAAAAGGGGCGACGGTTTACAATTTCCTTTATCAATCAACCCCGCTCTCTAGTCATCTCGTGATCGCGATGCAATACGTATGTGGTAATTTTGACGCGACGACAGTATCAGCGCAAGTTGAACTCAGAGCAACGACGGGCAACTCATACACCGCGACGATTTTAGATGTCGGGTTTGAGTTCGGCGAGTCAAATCTTGAAGCTGATCCACAATTCGGTTTTTGGACGTTCACGGGTTGCGCTCGCGGCGATGCACCAACGAACGTCAACCCCGACCCGCCGCGGCCGCTATTTGTGCCGACGAGCTCGCGGGGTGATCTGCTGAATATTGCGCTTACTACTACGCAACTCATACCGCTCAATTTTCATATCTACGATGTTTATGCGCCGGAGGTCACACCATGACGATCGACAGTGACCACGGCCGCCGAGTTTTTGCTTTACAAATCGCCGGCCTTAAATATCGTTATCATAGCGTATCACCGCCGGCATCAACGTCGCTAGATTCGACAATCGCGACGGGTATCAGTTACGTCGACACGCAAGCAATCACCGCGGTCGGATCAGTTAGCGCTTCAATCGATCCGAGCGGCGGCGTCGCCGATTATGGCGCGGTGAGTGTGACGCTCGGCATAAATCGACGCGGCGGGGTAAGTGACGCGGGGCGCGTATTTGGTCGATGCGGTGTGCGCTCGGCATCAACCCGCGCGAAACTGACGGCGAGCGCATCAAGGACTGATAACACGTTTTCGGTTTCTACTGATTTGAGGTCGTTTTCGTTTCCTCGATTGTTTCACATAGGCGCCGAAACGGTGCGCGCATCATCAGCGACATCAGCGACGCTAACAGTGACACGCGGCGCGGGTAATACGCCGACACAAACGCACACGATTGATTTAGAGGGTTCAATTGTCCCTGAGTTAACCCAAGAGATCACAACTTTTCGAGGTCGTCGGGCGCGTTTATACGCTGCGCATCAATACGCCGACGGATCGACGAGCACATATATCGAGGTTGTTAACGGATTTATTGAATCTAGCCCGACAATCGAAGAGGGTGACGAAATCACATTGTCACTCATGCCGCTTACCGCTTTAATCGACACTGATTTAAGCGACAAGGGTATCGCTCAAACTAGATTACTCGACGGTTTCCATTATTACGACGGGCGGCACGGGTCGATTTTAGAGTATGCGTTAAGCCTTTTAAAAGATCTAGACGATAACGAGCCTACAATCGTGCCCGATACAAGCGCCGCGATCACCGCGAGCACGTTTCAAACGACAATCGCCCTAGGTCGAAATCACGATCATATGTTTGATGATTTTGATGCGTCACTACCGGAAGGGCCCGACGTTGACAATTTCCCGAGAGAGCATCCAAGATTTCCAAAACTGAGACGCTCGCAAGATGTCGTTTTCAGTGATGCCGGTGTTTATCCTAATTCGATCACATACGACGCCGCTATAAACGGTTATCAGGTCCGCGCAAATGCTTCGATCACTAGCGCGTTAAACGCAACCGAGATCACCGCGAGTGAGTCGCTAAAAGTTCGACTTCCGCTTGTTGAGATCAAACAACATGAGCTCGGCGACGCCGAGGTCAAAAAGTGGCCCGATGTCATCAATGATACATTAGCGAGCGCCGGCCCGTCATCGACCGCGGGCGTTTCAGGCGGGTTTGCTCGTTGGCGTTTAGATGCTAATAAAACGATAAGAGTTGAAAAACTTAGTAATTCGCCTTTTGGTGCGCGGCTTACTCTTTGGAACAACTCCGGCGTATATCGACAAATCAGGCGATCACTTGAATCTCAAGGCGTTCGCGCTCCTCTTCGTTGGGGCGGCTTCGGTACCGCTGGAATTTTAGACGATATATCACGCATTTCATACCCGATGATTTTGTTTAGCACCGCGATTACTCAATCATTTCAAGATGAAAGCGGCTGGAGATTTAGCGAAATGTCGACGGTTGCGGGTGTCACCGGCGGCCGTGAATTGTATGACCTCGCGAACGCGTATTATCAACAGTACGAGAGCGGCATACTCGTCGCCGAGTCGCTCGGATTACCAACGACAGCGAGCGCTGGTGTTTTCCATTTTATCAATGTTGATTACTACGACCTGATTTTAAACGAGATCAGAACACAGGTTTTTAAATGTACTCATCAAAGCGCGGTGAGTTTCGGCGGTTCGACCGTCGGCTATGTCATTCATATCGCAGATGATCACGATCATAGTGAAACTAAAAGTTTCGGCGATTGGCCTGACAAAGAGCGGGCCTTAATTTATCGAGGCGGGCGTGTCGAAGGTGAAAGAGTCGGAACCGTGCTTCTTCAATTATTACAAAGCGGCGGCGGCGGGTCCATTAACGGGGCCTATGATCTGTTTTCGGTCGGTTTAGATATCTCATCAGATGATATTGATGAGGCGTCATTTTTGGCGGCCGATGCCGCGGCGACGTTTACACTGACAGAAAATTACACCGGCGCGGCCGCCGACCTTCGTGAGACGTTCGACAGTGTATTAAGATTGCTCGGCGCGGTGATCGTGATGAAGCGCGACCCGTCAACANGGCGATCTAAAATTACTCTTGTCCCCTTTGGCAATGAAAGAGCGTCGGCGAGCTCGTTGACAATCGCGGCGGGTGATTGGATCGCGGAACCTGTACCGAGATGGGGCATACACGAAGACATCGTAACTCAAATACAATACCTTTTTGATTATGACTCGCGAGAAGACAAATACGCGAGCGAAGTGATTTTTAACAATCATGAAGCGATCAACCGCTACGGGGGCGAGCGGTCAAAAATCACATTAACTCTAAGCGGCCTAAACTCTCGACAGTTCGGTCGCGGTGCCGGTGATAACTATGCGTATTTCTTGCCGACCTCGGCGCGCATTTTCAATCTTTTGTCGAACCCGCTGCGCACGTGGTCGGGCGAGATCGGCACGGGCCGAAGTATATTTATAGATGTAGGCTCATACATGACAGTCTCATCGCCTCATTTGCGCGGTTACTCTGATGATTACGGCGTAACCGACGGCGTCGGTATGGTGCGCGCGATTCGTCAGAATCTAATGAGCGAGGGTTGTGAGATTGAGTTGATAACGACGGGTATTACTGCGGTCAATTGGAATTCTGCGGCGAGAGTCTCGAGTTTTACGACGACGACGGTGACCGTCGACGCGAACAAATACAGCGGGTCAACCGTCGATGATGTCGATTTTTTTGCCGTCGGCGATGTCGTTGATTATTTGCCCGCGGGTAATCATGATTCATCAATCACGGGCCTAACGATTTTTAAAATTGTCGGCAACGTAATCACGTTCACCGCAGCTCATGGTATTTCAGCGGCCGGCGGCACGATCGAACCGACGACATTTTTAAACGCATCAACATCGCACAAATCAGACGCGTATTTATCAAATAGTTCTGATATACTCGGATCGTCAACCGACGCTCAGGAGTTTAATTAATGCCAACAAAAGCTGAATTACAAACACGGGTTGAAGGTCTAGAGCACGATGTAAGACGTTTAAAACGCGCGCTTGGTCAGGCCGATTTAGATGTCCATGAGTTACCCCCAAAAATGGTTTATTGGCCAACGCCGCACACTGACCAGCGATCGATTGAGGCAGTTGAACGAGGTCTCGCCGAGTGGAGAGAAAATGTGATTGATCCATCGCCGCGGATTGATACTTATATTCGTACTCAGCAAGGGCTCGGATGGTCATGGGAGAAACAATATAAAAAAAATGGCCAATTCGCTTGGTGTGGTGCGTTCGCGTCGTTTTGCTGGTCATCTGTCAAGCTAGACATCCGCAAAAAAACTTTTCCGTCGTGTTATCGCATGAATCGAGATTGGGGTCACACGAGCCGACGAATCGACACTGAGCTCATGCAAACCGGTGATATCGTCGTCGTCTATAGCGCAGCGCGTAAAAGCTACGGCGATCACATTACAATATGTGTTGAACCTTCGGACGGTTCCGACACGTTCGAGACTGTCGAGGGTAATGCACACGGGCAACTCGGCGACGGCACACGCGGCGAGGGTGTCATCACTCGCCGGCGCTCTCTCGATGAGGTCGCGCACGTTTATCGATTACTCGGCGGTGATTTTGATGAGTAGTCAAACGCTGACAGATAAAGCGGGCGGGCGAAAAGCGGCGGGGTTTTATGCCGCACTCGCTTGCTCGTTTGTGCTAGCTTTAAGCGGCCGCGCATCGGGTGAAGTACTCGGTTTAATAGATACTCTATATCTTGTTTTCGCGGGCGCAAATGTCGCCGCTAAACGAGTTTCAAAAAAAACAGAGGAGACAACAGAGTGAGCGGATTAAATACGACCAACCCGATCATATCGGGCAATATTCGCGGGGTGTATGACGCATCGACGGCGATAAGTGACACGAACTGGAATGACCTTTCAAGCGCAAATTTTCAGGATTCAACGACCGGTTCAGCATGTGCCGCGGGTTTAAAATTCGTGTGGTTGGGTGTATCAAACGAGGGTTCAGACTCTGCTTTCTTAAAATATCGAGCGCGCACACTGGCGACTGATTCGACGACTAACGAGATCGCAGTAGGTCAATTTTACAGTGATGATATCGGGACACTTTTAAACACAGTAACGACGATCGCGATTAAAAAAGCGGCGGCCGGTGACAAGGTTCGATTAGTCGCCGGTTTCGCGAAATCATAGGAGATAGATCATGACCATCGTATTTTTACCGCCGAGCTCAGGCGCGGCCGCTTCTAATGATACACTCGACGATGTTACCGGCCGCGGGGCGACGACTGCAAACGCCGTTCAGGTCGGCGGCCTAAATGTCGCGGGCGCTTATGCNCTGCCTACTTCCGACGGGTCGGCGAATCAAGTACTTCAAACCGACGGCGCAGGCGCGATCTCGTTTACTACGATCAGCGTTACGGGTGGCTTGACGTACAAGGGTACGTTTGACGTAACGACGGCGACGCCGAGTCTAGCGAACGCTTTAAAAGGTGACTTCTACATTATTCAAGGTGTCGCGACCCTGTACAACCAAAGTTGGACCGACGGCGACCATTTAGTCATAAATGAAGATATGGGTGGGTCGATATCTAACTCGAAAATCGACAAGATCGACAACACCGATCTAGTTTCGTCGGTGAACGGATTAACGGGGCCGGTTGTCCTGAACGGGGCAAACGTCGACGGCGATCACACTGCAAGCAACTACTCCACAGCAAACGACAAAATCGAGAGTCATCTCGCTGGCATCGATACGAAACTAGGCACCCTCGGCACGATGTCGACTCAAGCGGCGAATAGCGTATCGATCACGGGCGGCTCGGTCACTGGTATCACCGACATTTCAATCGCNGACGGCGGCACGGGCGCATCGAACGCGAGCGACGCGCGCACTAATCTCGGGGTCGCGATCGGTTCCGACGTTCAGGCGTATGATGCACAACTAGCCGATGTCGCGGGGTTGACGCCGACAAATAATCACGTAATCGTCGGCGACGGTGCCAATTTCACGGCCGCTCAACTTGATCTCAATAAACTTTCGGACGTGAGCTATTCAGCCGGCGCGGGTATCGATAATTACGTGTTGACGTATGATCACTCGTCGACCTCTTGGGGCGCTGAAGCGGCAACCGGCGGCGGGCTCGCAAATGTCGTTGACGATTCAGCGCCTGAGCTCGGCGGTGATCTGGACGTTTTGACGCGCTCTATCGTATCGAGCTCAAATAGAGCGATCACACTAGCGCCGAACGGTTCAGGATTGGTCACAATCGCGGGCAATGCGACAAGCGGCGCGGGTCAAATACAATTAAGCTGTGAGCAAAATACACACGGTATTAAATTAAAAGGTCCTGCGCACTCTGCGGCGGCGAGCTACACCCTCACGTTTCCGAACGATGATGGAGACGCGAACCAAGTACTCAAAACCGACGGTTCAGGGAATCTTGATTGGGTCGATCAAGCGAGCGGCGGCGGCACAATCCCCGACGTCGTAGTCTCGGGCGACACCGGCGATGTAAATGCGGTTTTTGCTAGCGCTGGCAATAATGGAGAAAATGAGCGAATCTATTTAATCAATAACAGCTCATCCGCGCGCACCGTCACACTACCCTCAACATCTGGTAATTCGGGTAAAAAGTTTCAAGTGAAGCGCCTCGGAACCGCTAACGTCACGATCGCGGTCCAAGCGGGCGAGACGCTTGAGACGACCACGAACGGCACATTTATTCTGAGCGCTCAGTATTCAAGTGTAACGTTAGTTTGTAATGCTTCAGGTACTGTTGACGGTTGGTATATTATCTAAGGGTCTAAAAATGACGTATAACGCAAGCGCGACGCTGATATCTCATAAAAATAGAGTCACTTTAACAGATGACACAATCACAACACACGAGGGTGTTGATGTGAGTGCGTATAGCGTCATAAATAGCTCTCTCGTGTCGTTTGCATCAACGACACTTGCAACAGACATCATTTATCGATTCTCGTTTTATATCAACCCGTATCAAATCGACGGTCCAAGCGGTCGAAATTGTAGAACTCATTTTAAACTACAAAAAGACACCGGATCAGGATTTTCAGACGTAGCGGGGGCTGAATCTAACGAGATATTCGAAAGCACTTCATCTCAACCAATGTGTCAAAGGTTAATGACCCTGAGGTTTAGATTAGCACCAAACTCAAGTAACGTAAGTTATAGGGTCGTCGCTAAATCATTCAGTAGCTCATATCGATCGGCGTTACATTATACGCATTTTTGGAGCGGATACGGTTACCCGAGCGGAACGACTGCTTATCAAAAAGTGTATTATCCAACAGTCGAAATTTATGAAACGAGATAATTATGACATATATTAGCGACGACGCTTCACCGCCAATCATCCACGAAAGCGCCGTTTCAACAACGAATTCCGCAGCGCAAACGGTGACGACAACCCGCGCCGTCGTAAACGGTTCAGAGATACAATATACACCCGACGCACAAGCGACGCACGTTTTATATCAATGCTCGTTTCAATGGAAAAATGAACCCGATACTGATACTCATTTTTATGTTTCACTCGTAGAAAAAACCAACGTCGGAGATGCTTGGTCATATGTCACTGATCGGAGTTTCGCGATTTCGATCATCGACGGCGCACAGGCGTGCAGCTATGAAAATATTGAAATACTTGTCCCGACGTGGTCGGGCGCTAAATATCTAGCGCTTTACATACGCGCCGCGCTGAGCTCTACAGAAGGCTCGTTACACCAATTAAAAATGGATGATGGGACATTTGATACTGGCGGTGAGAGTTTTACTGATACGCTGGTATCTGCCACTTCGTTAGCGAGTTATTCATGACATTTATTCGAAATTTAGGGCTAGCGCAGAATTTATACTGTGCCGTGAATTCAAGCGCGACTAAATTAGTATATAGTACAAATGAAGCCTACATTGTCGGCAGTGATGTCGACTATACTCCGACGAGCACGGCTCAATTTGTCGAATATCGCTATCAATGTCTCGCGAATTACGCGCCTGATCAAAATGATTTACTGCAGTTTTCACTTCTATATGATGACTCAGTTTCGCTAGATCCGGCGACTCAATTGAGTTCATTCACAACAATCACGGGCGCAAATTCAGGTTGGGGCGGCAATGTGAATTCTCAGATAGGTCTTTTAAATCTGCGGTTTACACTGCCGGCATGGTCTGGTACGCGTCGTCTGGTGGTAGGTTGTCGAGCGTATGCAACGAGTTTACGGGGCACGCTGCATTGGACTGATCAATTTAGAACTGATGACGTCGACAGTACACAAGCGACCGCTAACACGTTCAGATTTTCACCGCATTTAATAATTTATAGCTATTAACATGATTAATATTGAAATGCCGACTCAGGCCATTAAATATCTAGGGTTTTCTTTGATTGGCTCAGGCCTTATTTTAGGTGCGTATATACTCGGCGCTCGTCAAGGGGTGCGCGCCGCTGAATCTTTATACGAGGTTGAGCGCGCTGAGTCTGTTATTGAGTTTAATCAGGTGAACAATGATCTAGTTCAAACTCAAATAAAATTGACCGAATGCGAAGCACGGGCGGCCGGCGATTGCGCTTTAGACTGTGAATCAATCACTCAAGAGCGCGTCTCTCAAGCGCTCGCGTCGTGCGCTGCGATATGTCGAGACTGATATGATTGCGGCGCTCATCATCTTACAAGCGTTTATGCCTAGTACGCCCGCAAATGTGATTTATTTAGGCGAGCACTTGCCGCCAATACACGCGGATCGATCGCGGTGCGAGTCGTTAACGGGGTTTTGTATGTCGGTCACCCTCACCGAGTTTTTACAACTCAAGGACATCGCGCAAAACACGCCGAATATGTGCCGGCGAGCGGTTGACCAAGCATCAACGGCGTGTGCGAAGAGCGCCGCCGAGCTCGCCGAGGTTGTGAGCCAACGCGAGCAAGATGACGCCGATCTCATCAAAAGTTATCAAATACAGGTCAACACGCTCGACACTAAAATCAATCGACTGAACGCGGCCCGCTCTCGCTGGAAGTGGGGCGCATATAGCGCCGGCGCGGTCGCCGTGATCACATCAACGATATTTATGATTAGGGGTTTATAATGGACATCACCGGCGTTGATTTTGGTGTTATTCTCACAATCCTCGCGATGATCATAAAAGGGGCTCAAGATCGGGCGCGCGCCGCTGAAGAGCTCGGCAAACTCAAACAACAGGTCGCGAGCCTCGAAGCGCGGGGGTCACGTTGGGATAATCGATTTGAGTCTCTAGAATCAAAATTAGAGGTGCTTATCGCCGCGGTAACACGTATCGAGGTTTTATGCGAGCGCGATTACAAAGCTAGGACACCGCTGCCCCAACGAGGCGAACCGCGCCGCTAAATTTAATCAATCTCCGTCGTGTCTTCGGATTGATCAATAACGGGCGCGGGTTCGGGTGCTGGTCGGTTAGAGTCGAGCTTTAACTCTTCGCCGATCGATTCAGCGGTGATCATAGCGCGCTCGTAATCATCCATCGGCGTATTGTCCGCGATCTCATCGACTGAATAAATACCAGACACGACCTCGGGGAAAAGCGCCCTTAATGCCATAGTGAGCGCGCGAACGCGACACATTTGCTTCGGCATAGTGTCCCAATTTCGATTTCTCGTAAGGCCCTGCATTTCGGCCATTTGTCGAGTAAATGTAAACTCATGAATGATATCATCCGGCTCGTCGGTTCGAGCAACTTGATATGTACAGTGTGTCTCATTCCAAGATGAGATCTTCATAACTCGAACTAGGCCCGATTTTCGGCAAATGCCCGCGGATGCGTCCGCAGTAAGCGCGGCTTTACCCTTTAGTACATACGCTTGGCCCATAAGTCGACCGAGATCAAAATCGAAATGATGTCCGAATTGAGCGTAACAAAGCACAGCCTCATGAGCTTTTCGATTGTCTCCATTATGAAGCATCATCGCCATATTCCAAAGCTCATCTTGATTAGTCGGTCGGAATCTGAACGGGGCGGCGGGTCGTTGTGAAGGCGGTAAAATCATTTTTATGTCTCCATTAATACTCAAGTTTTGACGATCATCAGCGTAATAATGATGATCAATAGAATGATAATTGTGATGAGGTCGCGCTTAAGACGACGGTCAAGGGGATTCATCGCCAAAACCGGCGAGCGATATTCGCAGCCAAGCGAACGGCGGCGCGGGTGAAATCAAACGGGTTAAGGGGTTCATTGATGCGCTCGGCGAGGTCGACACCACGAAGCGCGGCGAGCTCAACGTCGGTGATTGAAGGGCGCGGCGGGTCTAATGTGACCGGCTTTAGATCGTAGCACGTCGGGTACTTGTCAGTTATGCACATTACCACGCCCCCGTATTCCGGATCACACAACCCTCATACACGACAAACGGCGTCTCTTTCGCGAGAAGTCGTAGGAGGAGTCTGACGAGTTTTGGATTGTTTGAGAATCGTGTCGTCAATTCCTCAACGGAGAGCGCGCGAGTCTCGGCGAATGCAATACTATGAACGTTAAAGCATAGCGTAGATTCTAACTCAAGAGTCAAATCAATGTCAGAATTGAAGTCTGAAGCGGTGAACCGCTCACTTTCGACGCCGTACTCAAGGCACAACTGATTGACGATGTTGGCGAGATCAATGGCGCGATACTCCGGCGCGGCAATGTTGCCGTTCATTACGCCGTAAATGTACTGTGGAGAGACACGCGCTCTCTCTGCGACCACGGCCACCCTAAGCGCTTTTATTACGCGTTGTTTTTCTTCGTTCATTTTTGCCCCTTTCGCGGGTTTGTAAAAAACTGTAAGTTCAACTTGACACATGTTTAAAACTCATGTCAAGTAGAAAGTGAAAGTTTTGAATAAAGTTTTAAGGAAGGTGTAAAATGACCGAGCATGAAGTCAGAATTGCGGCCTATGGTCTGAAGTTATCACCGGCGGTTAAACTCGTTCTAATCGGCATCATTTCGCGGGTGAACTGGAAAACTTGGACGGGTGAAATCTCTTTCCGAGATCTTGCGCAGCGCATGAACGTCTCGGCGAGCTCGGTTCGATCCGCGCTCAAAAAACTAAATGACGCGGGGTTGATCACGATCAAACACAACACGACGACGACGACAAACGGCAAGAATATTTTTAAGCGTTCGACGGTCATCGTTAACGTTGATTCAATCGTAGGTGTATCGCGGATTGATACACCCCCTGTATCGAGGATTGATACACCCCCTGTATCGCGGATTGATACACCCCTGTATCAAATTACGGCACACCCTGTATCAAAACACGATACACCCCCCCTATCAATCCTCGATACACTTACAATAGAGGATAATAATTATACTACAATTAATAATTCAATTGAGGATCAACAACGCGCGAGAGCTGAGAGAGAGAAAAACGTTAGACTCGCACAAAAACGCATGAAGAGAAGTTACAGATAAGAGAGATAAGAGAGAACTGATGAGCAATGAAATGATATCACTAGCCGACGCACTACCCCCGACAATCAACAACCATCTCAGCGAGTTAAAAAAAATCGCTCGGGCGAGATCCGAAGCCGGAGGCAACCCCAAACTAAATTTCGGTGATTGGTCACATCTTAATCACGAAAACCTCGAGGCTGAAAATTTCATCGAACGCGGTGAGGTCACTCTAACAGCGTGTGACGTTCCATTTTGTGGGCGATGTCAAGAAGGCTATTTTTTTAGCAGGCCTAAACTTTCTCAGGCGTTCAACGCGCTTGAGTGTAAATACTG
>FUFK010076182.1_pt1 | contig 18031 bp, 15 predicted proteins | sample 1021851 | NCBI WGS metagenome assembly FUFK01 (sample SAMEA51879418, study PRJEB19060) | metagenome
TTCATGATCGGTTTGAACTTCCTCGGCTAGGGGTTCTGGATCGTCCTGAGCCGTTCCGGAATCAGCTTCGGNTTCNCTCTTNTCCGCAGANGGNCCCGTTTCATCGCTTGTTTGTGCTTCCTCTGCAGCTGCTGCAGGTTCAGAAATTTCCGACTCAGAATCCTGAGAGGCTTCATCTTGTTCTTGTTCTTCGGAAGTTTCTTTGTTTTGCAGTTCTTCCGCTTCAGCACGTTTTCGGTTTTTTTCGAGCTCGAGTTCCAATTGCTCTTCAATGCTCAATTGTTCCTCATCCTCATCCGCGGTGACATTGATTTTGTATCCGATCAGTTTTGAAGCAAGTCGAACGTTTTGCCCTTGTCGGCCGATGGCCAGGGAAAGCTGGTTGGTTGCTACAACAACATCGATTTCTTTGTTTTCCTCATCGATTTCCATGCTTTCGATTTCCGCCGGNGCGAGGGCGTTACAGGCGTAGGTTTCNATTTCTTCGCTATAGCGGACAATATCGATCTTTTCTCCATGGAGTTCGTTGACGATGGTCTGAACCCGACTCCCACGCATGCCCACACATGCGCCGACTGGATCGACTTCATCATCCGTGGAATAGACAGAAATTTTTGCCCGCTTCCCGGGTTCCCTGGCGGCATGTACAATTTTGACGATGCCATCAAAAATTTCCGGAACTTCCATTTCGAACATCTTGACCAGCAAACCNGGATGGGTTCTTGAAATGGTCAACTGCGAAGCTTTTTGTGGGTTGTTGTTGACATCCAACAGAAAGACACGGATGTGGTCACCAAATCCGAATTGCTCCCCTTGGATCTGCTCCCTGCGGAAAAGGTAGGCTTCCGTCCGGTTCATAAAGTTGATGGAAATCCGACCGTTGGTTTCTGCCCGTAGGACGTTTCCGGTGATGATCTCTCCCACCTTTTTTTCAAAAGTGTTGACCACCATTTCACGCTCCGCTTCACGGATACTGGAAAAAATAATCTGTCTGGCAGAATGTGCGATCCGGGAAAATTCCTTGGGGCTGATTTCATATTCCACTTCATCATCCAGAATTGCATCCGGATCCATCTTACGAACCTCTTCCAGGGAGATTTCGTTGTAGGCGTCTTCAACGAATTCAACCACCACCTTGTAGTGGAACATTTCGATTTGTCCTGTTTTGGGATGGATTCTACCTTCCACAGCCTCATAGGGNAGTTTCCGTTTAACTGCATGGACGATTGATTCCTCAACCAGTTGAATCAGAACTTCCTTATCCAGTCCTTTTTCCTTGGACACGTCGTTGATGATTTCAAGCAGATTTTCTTTCAAAAGACCTCTTTGTAATTAATTCAGTTCCGGTTCAAGTCTGGCTTTGCTGATATTTTCGTAAGCAATGAACAGTCCTTCTTCGCTTTCATTTTCAGGAAGGAATTGGATTCCGTCTTCTGTTGAAGAGCATAGTTTGCCAATTGCCTGTCGCATTCCGTTTATTTTTTTTTTCAAACGGATTTTGATTCGTTCTCCAGTAAAACGCCTAAAGTGTTCTGGATTCTTCAAGACCCGGAAAATACCTGGTGACGAAACCTCCAGGGTATACGCTTCTTCAATCGGGTCATTCTCATCGAAAAGTTTCTGCAGCATTTGATCAATGCGAACACAGTCTTCTAATTGAATTCCCTGTTCATGATCGATACTGACACGAAGGATGCGTTGGCCCTGGTACTGAAGATCTTCAAGATCGTACAGTTCATATCCCAAATCCTCTATTACTGGATTCAGTCTAATTCTCAGCAGTTCCAGCAACCCGTGTTGCTTCTCGGCTACGTTCTCCATTCTTCTGAATGAAAGTCAATCTGACTTTATATCAGAAAAAAATTGTGTTGTCGATTTTTTTCAAAATGAAGATTAGCCTTCGAAAAGCCTGATTTCATTGCGGGTGAAGGCTGGCGGGACTTCAGGTTTTGATCGATTCAAGCATTAATTCAGCAACATCCCGGGTTTCGAGTTTTTCACTGTTGCCGCTTGCAGCAATTCCATCACTGAGCATCGTCATACAGAAGGGGCAGCCTGTGGCCAGGGTATCGGCACCTGTTTCTTCAGCCTGACGCACCCGTTCTTCATTGATTCGGGTGCCCAGATTTTCTTCCATCCACATCCTTGCTCCGCCTGCACCACAGCAAAAGCTTTCATTGCGGTGACGTTGCATTTCAGTAACAGAAGAAGCCGATTCACTTATGATTTCCCGGGGAGAATCATATTCCTGGTTGTAACGTCCCAGATAACAGGGGTCATGATAAGTAACATTCCGGTCGTTTTTTCCTTGAGGCAATTTTTCTTCTTCACGCAGTTTTTTAAGAAACTGACTGTGATGGAGAACTTCATAATTTCCGCCAAGATCAGGGTATTCATTTTTGAGTGCATTCAGGCAGTGGGGACACTGAGTGACAATTTTCTTGACCCCGTAACCGTTTAACGTTTCGACATTTTCGCTTGCAAGCATCTGGAAAAGCATTTCGTTTCCTGAACGACGNGCCAGGTCTCCAGTACATTTTTCCTCACTTCCCAGGATGGCAAAACGGACTCCCGCTTTTTTCATCAATTCTGCCGTGGCGCGGGCCACCTTCTGGTTCCTGCTGTCAAAGGACCCAGCGCAACCTGTCCACATCAAAACATCGATGTCTTCTGCCGAAGTTTCTGACATCAAGGGGATTTCCAGTTCTGCAGCCCAGTCCGCCCGTTGATCAAAACCCACTCCCCAGGGGTTGAAATTTCTTTCTAGGCCTTTATAGGCTGAACTGATTTCAGGAGGGTACGCCTCTTCCATCATCGTCTGCCCCTGTCGCATTCCAAGGATTCTCGGAACGTGNTCAATNGAGACTGGGCAAGCATCTTCACAGGCCCTGCAGGTGGTACAGGCCCAGAGGGTTTCGGGGTGGATGACATCACCAACNAGGGATTTTTCTCCACTGGAGGTGCCGGTCCGATAAATGTTTCCTTCCTCTTCGCGCAGGTGCCTGAGCAGAGACTGNTTGACCCATTTCTGGGTCAGAGGTTTCCCTGTCACGTAGGTCGGGCAAACGTCATAACATCGNCCGCATTCGGTACAGGAATAAAGATCCAAGCCTTGTTTCCAGGTTAGTTGTTCNAGACTGTTGATGCCGATCTTGCCTTCTTCCCAGGCTTTTTCGTCTTCCAGGTCAATCCATTTTTGACGGGCATGTGGATAATCCAGGGATCCCAGGAATACATTTGGAAGTGCAGTGATTTCATGAAACTGCTTGGTGTTGATCAGAATATTGACAAACACCAGCATCGTTGCGATGTGTCCCCAAAAACCGAAATGATAAAAAAACGAGTTGGAAGTTTCTCCAAGTCCGACCAACAAACCTGCCAGGGCCGAAGCAACAGGNGCCCATGAGCGTTCCTGGCCATAGACAGGATGTTCAAATTGATGGAGGGAATATTGCCATTCATCAATCAGATTAAATCGTGCGGCATCGAAGAGCAGATCGGTCAGCATGATTCCTGCGATGAATATCAGGACGTAGACTCCTTCCCAGTTCAGATCAAGCCTGTCCGGTCGAGGAACAAAACGCCGGTAAAGCGCAACTAGGATCATCAGCAAAACAACGAGTTCTGCAATGTTGTAGAGATAAATGAATAAAAAACCGCTGAGGTAGTTGGAGCCAAGCAGAGGAAGGTATTCCTGGAATCCATGAACAAAGCCTTCCCCCATCAGGGTGACTTCCCTGATGCCAATCAGCATAGCTCCCCAAAAGATGAGAGCATGCATGATTCCCGGCATGCGTTCTCTGGACCGACCTACCAGTTTTTCCTGGCCTATGCCAATTTTGAACAGTAATCCAATCCTTCTAGGAATTTGGTCCATCCTGGATTCCGGAGCCATCTTTTTCAGTGCTCCTATCTTGATCATCATCTGGAGGGCAAAGACACTCCATGCCACAACCATGACCGCACTCATTAACCAAGGATTCATCTTGCTTTTAGCCGGNAAGTGAATGAATTGAATAGAATTTCTAATGANAGTTAATCAGTCCAGATTTTAGGAGAAGCTCAGAGGACGGGCAAGGGGATTCTTGCATGTAAATCACTCTATCCAAGATTGAATGATTCAATGAAAAAGAGATCCGGACTAAAGATTCCTGAAGAACCCTGATCGGGTTTAATTTTCAGGAGAACAGGTTTTTTATGGAATCGAAAAACTTATCCCGAAGAGGATGGCTGGTTTCGTGGCAGCATTCCTCGAATTCTGCCAGCAGNTCTTTCTGCTTGGAAGTGAGGTTNGTGGGAGTTTCGATGACGGCTCTTACATGCAGATCACCGCGTTCAGGTCTACGGATTTGGGATACCCCTTTATTTCGAAGACGGAAGATTTTGTGGGACTGGGTACCTGCGGGGATTTTCANCCGGGCCTTGCCTTCGAGAGTTGGTACCTCGATTTCACTGCCGAGGGCGGCCTGGGTGAAACTGATNGGTACTTCGCAAAAAAGATCTGCTCCTTCTCTTTCGAAGACGGGGTGATCCTCAACTCGAAGGACAATGTAGAGATCCCCGTTAGGGCCTCCGTTGCTTCCATGCTCTCCTTCTCCGGAAAGCTTGATCCGTGAACCGGTATCCACTCCAGCNGGGATATTGACCCTGATTTTTCGGGTTTTTTTGACACGGGTTCTGCCGTGGCAAGTGTTGCAGACATTTCGAATGGTCTGTCCTCTTCCGCTGCAGGCAGCGCAGGTGGTGGCCACACTGAAGAATCCCTGCTGTATTCTCTGCTGTCCAGTCCCACCGCAATTATTACAGGTCTCGATGTCACTTTGTGAACGCGCACCTAAACCGCCGCAGGTGTTGCAGGTTTCCATTCTTGGAATGTCAAGTTCCCGCGAGGTGCCGAAGGCTGCATCTTCAAATTTGATCTCGAGGTTGTACTGCAGATCAGAGCCCCGTTCTCCGCGCTGGCCTCTTCGGTCTCCTCCTCCTCCAAAAAATTCACCGAAGATATCGCCGAAAATATCTCCAAACCCTGCACCTTGACTGAAACCGCTGAATCCATCTCCCAGGCCCTCTGCTGAGTGACCGAACTGATCNTATCTCTGGCGTTTCCCTTGATCACTGAGGACTTCGAAAGCTTCTGATGCTTCCTTGAATTTTTCCTCTGCCTCCTCATCACCCGGATTTCGGTCCGGGTGATATTTCATCGCAACTTTGCGGTAGGCTTTTTTGAGTTCTTCTGAAGAAGCACTCCTGTCAACCCCGAGAACTTCGTAGTAATCGCGTTTTGCCATTCAGCAATATGGTTGAGTCTAGGAATTTATTTTTTTACTTCTTCGTAATCNGCATCGACGATGTCATCATCGTTCGATTTATCCTCTTTGTTTGGCTCAGCATCGGAGGCTTCGGGTCCGCCTTCCGGAGGAGGTTGCTGGGCCTGCTGGCTGTAGAGCAGTTCTGCCATTTTATGAGAAGCCTGAACCAGAGCTTCAGTATCACTTTTGATCGCTTCCAGATCGTCCTGTTCGAGGCTCTTTTTAAGTTGATCAATACACGCAGTGATTTTGGATTTGTCCTCTTCCGGGAGTTTGTCTCCAAGTTCACCCATTGATTTNTCGGTACTGTAGATCAGCGATTCCGCCTGATTTCTCGATTCAACGGAGTCCCTTTTCTGTTTGTCTTCATCCGCGAACTTTTCAGCATCGTTAACCATTTTTTCGACTTCATCGTCAGAAAGCCCAGTGGATGCTGTGATCTTGATGGCCTGCTCTTTTCCAGTGCCCAGGTCTTTCGCGCTGACATTAACAATTCCATTGGCATCAATATCAAAGGTGACTTCGATTTGAGGCATGCCTCTGGGGGCAGGAGGAATTCCAACCAGTTCAAAACGTCCTAGNGTTTTATTGTCCTGGGACATTTCACGTTCTCCCTGGAGGACATGAATACTTACTGCAGGCTGGTTGTCCGCTGCAGTTGAAAAGACCTGACTTTTCTTGGTCGGAATGGTCGTNTTCCGCTCGATCAGTCGGGTCATTACTCCTCCCAGAGTTTCAATTCCCAGGGACAACGGGGTTACNTCCAAAAGAAGGACATCCTTAACGTCGCCTTTGAGAACCCCGCCTTGAATCGCTGCACCAATTGCTACGACTTCATCAGGATTCACCCCTTTATGAGGATCCTTCCCGAAGAATTCTTTTACCATTTCCTGCACTTTCGGCATGCGGGTCATGCCTCCGACCAGGATTACTTCGTTGATGTCGTTGGCGGTGCATCCTGCATCTTTGAGTGCATTTCTGCAGGGNTCCACACATCGTTCTACNAGATCTTCAACNAGTTGTTCGAACTTNGCCCTGGTGATTTTGACATTCAAATGTTTCGGACCAGAAGCATCTGCGGTGATGAAAGGAAGGTTGACTTCAGTTTCTGAACTTGAAGAAAGTTCATGCTTTGCTTTTTCTGCTGCTTCCTTCAGACGTTGCAGGGCCATTTTGTCTTCACGGAGATCAATGCCCTGATCCTTTTTGAATTCGTCTGCCAAAAATTGGATCAAGCGGTTGTCGAAATCATCTCCACCCAGAAAAGTGTCACCATTGGTAGATTTGACATCAAACACACCTTCACCGATTTCTAGAATCGAAATGTCGAANGTACCTCCTCCAAGGTCGAANACTGCAATTTTTTCATCCTGTTTTTTATCGAGGCCATAGGCCATTGCAGCTGCGGTAGGCTCATTGATGATGCGCATGACATTCAGTCCGGCAATTTTTCCTGCATCCTTGGTTGCCTGGCGCTGACTGTCATCAAAATATGCGGGAACCGTCACCACTGCGTCTTTGATGGTTTCACCGAGGTATTCCTCTGCAGTCTGTTTCATTTTCTGTAATACAGAAGCCGAGATTTCCTGTGGTGAATATTTTTTGTCGTCCACCTCGATGAACGCCAACTTGTGATTTCCTTCAATAATATTGTAAGGGACGATGGTGCGGGTGTGCTCGACTTCCTTAGAGTCTGCGGCCTGGCCCATCAAACGTTTGGCAGAAAAAATGGTACGTGAAGGATTGGTGACTGCCTGTCGTTTCGCGACCTGTCCTACCAGGCGTTCTCCCGCATCATTGAAAGCTACCATCGAAGGGGTGGTTCTTGCCCCTTCAGCATTTTGGATGACTGTTGGATCTCCAGCTTCAATGATGCTGACGCATGAATTGGTTGTTCCTAAATCAATCCCGATCACTTTTGACATGTTACTCCTGTATAATTTTTATTTGATTCTTCATTTAAGAGCNTTGGTTAAGCAGCTCTTCTACAGATAATAGCGGATATTTTATCCTTTCCCGGATACCCGGACCATCGTTGGGCGGATGATTCGNTCATGAAGGTAGTAACCTTTCAGACACTCTTCTGCCACATGGTTTTCCGGAACTTCTTGACTTTCAATCATTCCAACGGCCTGATGGCAGTTAGGGTCGAATTCCTTTCCAATGGATTCGATTTCACTGACACCGAATTTACCGAACGCCTCCTGCATGCCCTTGTAGACCATTTGCAATCCTTCGATCATGTTTTCCAAGTCGGAGTTCTCATCACCGGCATGGGAAATGGCTCTTTCGAGATTGTCCACCGAAGGAAGGAGTTCCTTGATCAGTTCCATATTGAAATATTTCAGGCGGTCACTATTTTCCCGCATCATCCTTTTTTTGTAGTTNTCGAATTCCGCATTCANTCTTAAATAGCGGTCCTGCATCTCCTTGTATTTTGACTCGGCATCGGCGGCTCTTTCTTCAACAGTCGGTTCCCTGTCTGAAACCTCTGTTTCTTCATCTACCGAATCATCTCCTTCTTCTGTAGCTTCTGCAGATGCAGANACTTCTTCCGATNCCTTTTCAGCTTCATCGATGTTTTCGGTTTCTTGAAACTCCTGATCTTCCTGGAGCATATCTTCGGTTTCAGTTTGAGTTTCGTTTTGATTGGTTGTTGTTTTACTCATTTTCGATCAATCATTGTTCAATCATAGGATTGACTTGTAATCGTCTGGGAAACAATTTTAGCGGTATAATCTACCACTGGAATGATCCTACGATAATCCATGCTGGTCGGACCGATCACTCCAATGGTTCCCAACATGTTATGTTTGTTTCCATAACAGGCTGTGATCAGGGAGCATTCCTGTAATCCGGAAAGCTCGTTTTCAAGACCAATAAAAATCCTTGTCCCCTGATTTTCCATGGTCTGATCCAGAATCTCCATGATCGCACTCTTCTGTTCAAATGCACTGATGAGAGAATTCTTCGACTCTTCTTCATGGAGTCTTTGGTTCATTAACAGGTTCGTTTGCCCTTCAATGAAGAGTTCAACGGGCTGATCCAACTCGAAGGCTTTTTTTCCCAACCGGATTGCCTGGGCCAGGAGTTCGTTATATCGATCCTTGTCTTCAACCATGCTGTCCAGGATCTGTTTGCGAATTTCCAACAATGAATGATCCTTGAATTTTTCATTNAAGAATCCTGAAACGGAGTTGAGGAATTCCTGTGACAATTGATCCTGGCATTCAACAACCCGATTTTTAATCAGGCCGGATTTGGTAACCAAAATTACGAGGATCCGGTCTCCGCTGATCTTGATGAATTCAATATGCTGAAGTCTGCTCAAAGAAGTTTTGGGAGCCGTAACCAGGCTGGCAAACTTGGTTAATCCTGCTAACAGATGGGAAGTGTTGATCAATAGATCCTGTACCGCACTCGCTCCCTGATAGGAAATCTCTTCAATGTTCTTCTGTAACTGTTCCGGAAGTTTGTCGGCGACCACCAGAGAATCCACAAAAAAACGATACGCTTTATCNGTNGGAATGCGTCCNCCCGAAGTGTGGACCTGGGTCAGGTAACCCTGGTCCGAAAGATCCGACATGATGTTCCGGATTGTCGCGGGAGAAAGCGAAAGCCCCAGAGTTTTTGAGAGAGTTCTTGAACCTACCGGCTCGGAAGTGCTGATGAAGTTGTCAATGATCCCTTGCAAAACCTGTTGGGTCCGCTGATCAAACAAATCTTCGGAAGTTCCCTTTTTTTTACCGCCTCGCATCAAATCACTCTAGATTGAATCCTGAATTTCAATAATTAGCACTCATCAAGCTTAAGTGCTAATAATTCTAGGAAAGGGGATTGAATCTGTCAAGGGAAAAGCAGGATGTTTCAGGAAGCATCCTGGGAACTCTGATTGAGTTGACTGAAGTCCTGGATTTCACGGTGAAGCTGAGCTTCGAGGAGGAGCAATTCCTGGACGAACTGTCCGCTTTGCCCAAGATTTTGTGAATGCTGGATGAATTCAGCAGATGGTCCGAACCCGGCGTATTGGTCATGAATCAGCGTGACCAAGTCGAGATTGGTGTTTTCTTCAGCAAGTTTGAAAAGGCTGAAAGCACTGTTTAATTCGTTATAGAGTCTGAGGAANGTATTTTCGATCTGGTCAAATTCCTGTTCACTGAAGGGCTGGTCCAGTTCTTTTTGTTGGCGTTCGAGAGCATGATCGAAAAGTCCCACCCGCAAGTTATATTGTCTGGAGGAATCAACAAGGTTGCGGTAGAGATTTTTTAACTCCTGGGGGTGACTGGTTTGGACCAGGTTTTTACTCTTACGTAGACGGTCAAAAAATTTACGCCTTTTACGGTTTTTTTTAATCCCGTGAATTTCTACTTTCAATTCATGCAGATACTGCCACTCCGGGAAACGCCTCCGGAAGAATTTAAAAAACAGCCAGGGGGGAAGGATCAGCCAAAAACCTGCGAAGCTCAGAATCATCGGCCAGAAACGTTTTTTCCTGTATGAGCCAAGGGTTTTTTGATAATCTCGGTAGCTCAGATCAAGCTGTTTGTCCTCAAGGTCATGAATCATTTGATCGGGTATAATTTGAACCCGCTCGCTTCGTTGCCAAGATTTCGAATTTTCCATAGGAAAACTTAAAAGGACCAAGGGGAGAAACAGGATCTAAGAGATCTGCCAGCCATCAATATGCCAAACCACTCCTGAGGAATCAAACCGTTCCTGAATGAGCATTTTCCTTTTTGATGTTTCGAAATTGACAACTCAATCCGATTTGAACACCATCCTTCCGGCCAATGGTTCGGGGATCAAAGCACCCATGGTCCGTTGCTTCCGAAGCATCATTTCNATCGTTTTNTTCCTTTTTTTGCTCAGCGGATGTTTCCGTCCTGTTTATGCTCCCCTGCTTCCTGAATCACCTCCAAAAAATTCATCATCTCTGATTTCCGAGGTGTTGATGAGAATCCAACTGGATTATGTCAATCCTGAAAAAACTGGAATGGAGGTGCTCCTGGATGGTGTGTTGAGAGAACTGGAGAGACATTTTGTAGAACTCAGGGCATCTTCATCCCAGGATCCTCAGGGAATCCGATTGAAACTCTGGAGTTCTGCCTGGAACTACGAAAGCGGTCCTCATCCATTGGCCGATTTTGAGGACTTGAATNAAATTCTGCAACGGATGCATGGTGAACTTTTGGCAAGCACGCTCACGANCGACTCTTCTAAACTTGAGCAGATCATGCTTCGAGGGTTGACGCAGAANCTGGACCCCTACACTGCAGTTTTACCGAAAGAACTTCACCGTGAATTCAGAGTAAGTGTCGATGGNAGTTTTGCCGGGGTGGGCTTGATGGTCGGATTTCGTGAGAACAAACTGATCGTCATCTCTCCCATGGTCGGCAGTCCTGCTGCAAAGGCAGGTATCCTGCCGATGGACAGAATCACCAGAGTNGATGGAGAAGCAACAGAATTTTTAACCCTGGATGAAATCCTATTCCGACTTCGTGGGGAAAAAGGGAGTCAGGTGGGGCTTCACATTTTGCGTGAGGGAATACCTTCTCCGCTTGAATTCATTTTGGAACGGGAGGTGATCCGAGTGGAAAGTGTGGATGTGCTGGACTGGGAGCATGCAGATTTTCAATACCGATACCTTCGCATTAAAAATTTCCAGGAAAACACAACGGAGGANCTGAAAAATAAACTTGGGAATGCGGGAGAAGTCAATGCTCTGATTCTCGATCTGCGNAACAATCCTGGAGGTTTGCTGGAACAGGCGGTGCAGGTCAGTGATCTTTTTCTGGAAAGTGGTAAACCCATCGTCAGTACCCGGGGGCGAAGAATTTCAAGTAAATTTCGGAGTAAAAGACTGTTTCGTTATTCAGCCTGGAGTGAGGTNCCNATGCTGGTTCTGGTCAACCGGGGATCGGCTTCCGCCTCNGAGATTGTGACTGCTGCATTGCAGCAAAATCAAAGAGCTTTGGTCATCGGCCAGAAAACCTTCGGTAAAGGTACGGTGCAATCCCTTGCGGAATTAAAGGATGGTTCTGGACTTAAACTGACCATCGGGGATTACCTGACTCCTTCCGGAGAATGGATCAATGAGACAGGTATCATGCCGGATGTGGTGCTCCAGCCTGTGATCATCAATGAAAAACGTTACCGTCTTTTTCCTCTTACAGAAAAGACTGATTCTTCNGGTCCGATCCCCTTACCGTTNCTTTATGATGAAGAAACGGATGAGGAGAGAATCTCAAAGGCCAATGACCTCAATTCTGAAAATCTGAGAAAGGACTATTTCATCAACGTGGCAGAAGAGTTGGCCACAGTATTGTGGCAGAAAGGTCTTAGTGACCGTGAATCCATTNAAGGCAAAATTGAGTCACTCAAAAAAAACCAGCAGGAACAAATCATAAGCCGATTAAGTGAACATGGTGTCGATTGGGGCATGCAGGCCAAAGCCTTAAAAGCACGGACCGGTCATCCTGAAATTCAAGTTTCCTGGAGTAACGATGGACAAGCATGGCTGGACCTTCCCACGGAACNAATGCTCTCTCCAGGGAAAACATCTTTTTTAAAAATTTTGGTTCACAACCCGACTCCGTCTCCGATGGAACGCCTCAAAGCCGAAGTGCATTCGAGTAGCAAGGACTTGGACGGACTGGAATTTCCTTTGGGAGTGATACATCCCGGAAAAAACCTGACCCGAATTTTTAATCTTTCGATTGCTCCAGGCTCTTTGGCTTCCGTGGAATCCTTTGATTTGAAAATTCTGGACCATGAGGAGCAAGCCATTTCCGGGCTGNAAACCCATCTNCTTTTCAGNTCTCAGCCCGGTCCACGTTTTTCTTTTACTGCAGAAATGCATGACGACGGAGATTGGGAGAGCCAGGGGAATGGAGATGGTCGGGTCGATCCCGGAGAAACACACGCAATCAGGATTCGCCTGAATAATGAAAGCGGTTATGTGTCCTCAAAGACANTGCTGAGACTGACAAGACTCTCTGGAACAACCCGAATCCCTCGTGGGAGAATCCGGATGGGAGAATTGAATCCTGGAAAGTATCATGAAGAAACCTTGTTGATCCAAATTCCTGAGAACGCAAAAATAACGGATCGGCTAAAACTGGAAATCAGGGACCAGGAATCAAGTCTTCCGGGAATTGTATATCAATGGTCTCTTGATAAACCGCTTCCNAGTTACAAACTCCAGGGACCGGTTCTGAGTTCAGTCAAATTAGTTGATGAAAGCAACCCATCCTCAGCGGAAGAGTATCTGCTGAAAGCGAAGATTTCCGATCAGTTGGGACTTAAGGATATGCAGGTTTTCGTCAATGGAGAAAAAATCGAATACTTGCTTTTTGACCCGGAAAAAGAAAATCAGGAAGTAGAAGTTTCTATCCCGGCAANATTGGANNAATCACAAAACAGAATCGAAGTCCATGTCCGTGATAATGATGGAATCCAATCGCAGCGGATTCTGAACTTTTGGAATTGGAACGGAGATGAGGAAGTCGCGCTCAGCGGTAGTTCGTAAACTGAATGTCAAAAGAAAGATCCTTGTCTTTCAAAACTTGCATCACCTGCTGCAGGTCATCTTTCTTTTTACCATTCACTCTCACTGAATCTCCCTGACTTTGGGACTGGACTTTAAGTTTGGTGTTTTTGATCAACAAATTCAGTTCCTTGCATTGTTCCTTNGAAAGCCCTTGCTGGATGTCGATATTTTTCTTNAGGACTTTTCCACTGGGCGTCGTTTTCCCGTATACAAGTGATTTGACTGGGACAGAACGCTTAAGCAGCCGGGTCAGCAAGATGTCAATCACCGTTTGCATTTTGTATTCATCATCAGCCGTGATGAGTAATTCCCCTTTCTGACTGTCGAGCTCGATGGTGCAGTTCGAACCTTTGAAATCATAACGGTTAGCAATTTCTCGTCGTGCCTGATCCACGGCATTGGTTACTTCCTGGAAATCTACCTGACAGACAATATCGAATGAGGCCATCTTGCTCCTTTGTAGTTATGAATTGCTAAGTTTAGTTCTTAATTTTTCCTTAGGTGATTGAATCCCAAATCATATTCCGTTTCAAATTCAGCAAACCTTTTGAGACAGGGCTTCCTTGATCAATCCATTGAGATCCCCTCCAAGAACCTTGTCCGCATTTCCTGTTTCCCAGTTGGTTCGGTGATCTTTGACCATTTGATAAGGATGCAGAACATAACTGCGAATCTGGCTGCCCCATGCGATATCCTGTTTCTGACTGTTGAGCAGTTCTTTTTCCTTGTTCAATTCCTGTTGCTCCAGATCATAAAGCCGGGCCTTGAGCATCTTCATTGCGGTTGCCCGGTTTTTGTGTTGTGACCTTTCATTCTGGCACTGGACGACAATGTTAGTCGGAATATGGGTGATGCGGACCGCAGAATCGGTGGTGTTCACGTGCTGACCACCGGCACCGCTGGCCCGATAAGTGTCGACTTTCAAATCGTCAGGTTTGACTTCGATTTCAATTTCCTCGTCCACCTCGGCATAGACAAAGACGGAAGCGAATGACGTATGGCGTCTTTTATTTGCATCGAATGGGGAAATTCGAACCAATCGATGGACTCCAATTTCGGCCTTCAATTTCCCGTAGGCATGAGGTCCGGAAACGGAAAAAGTCACGGATTTGATCCCCGCTTCTTCACCGGGTAAAAAATCCATGATCTCGATCTGGTAATTCTCTTCCGAAACCCAGCGCTTATACATTTCAAAAAGCATCGATGCCCAGTCTGTGGACTCCGTTCCTCCNGCNCCTGGGTGAATGGCAACGATNGCATTTCTGTCATCATTATCACCACTGAAGAGGCTCAGGATTTCCATGGAATCCAGGCCTTTTTCCAAATCATCGCAATGGGATAGGATTTCTTTCAGCAGTTCAGGATCCTCTTCTTCCCGGTAGAGTTCTGCTGCGGTCTCCAGTTCTTCCTGATGGTTGGTGAGGTTTTCCCAGTTTTTGATGGTATCGTTCAGTTGGGAAACCTGTTTCAGGACTTCGGTCCGTTCATTGGCCGGAAGTTCCCAAAATTCATTTTTTGCCGATTCGTTTTCGAGTTCTTTCAGGCGGGAACGTTTATCAGTAACTTCAAAGATACCCTTCTAAGCCCTGCAAACGTCTGGTAAGGATTTCGATTCGACTCGTGATTTCCTCGCTCAGCATCCGTGCTCACTTTTTCAAATAGAGGTTTAAAAAATAACCCTCTATGATAATCGTTCTGTTTGCCAAATCTCAAGTATCGCATCATTTACCTTAGTCAAGAAGTCGTCCTCTAAGCGGTCCAACCTCGATGAAGAAACATCATTTTATGCAGAAACCAATATTTTCTCCGACCAAATTGTTCCTGGTTGGATTGATTTTGACGACGGCATGGATCTCCGGATGCACCATTTACTCGGAGCATTCGGTTCCGGACCTTTATCCCCATAAAGGGAAAAACATCCTTTTACTTCAAGGAGTGAAGCCCTCAGGGATCAATTCCAAGGTTTGGACAGAACTGGGTTTGGAGGTTGAAAAGCAGGTTTCCGGGCATCGGTGGCTGGGAGAAATCAGAGGTTTCGATTCTCAGAAAGCAAGCTGGAGAGAAAATCAGCAACTGAGACTGGATCTTGAACAGTTCAAAACATCACTGGCTCTGGCAGGCATCACTGAAAAAACCCTGGCTGCGAAATTGTCTTCCGGGCACCAAGTAGACCAGGCGCTTCTTTATCAGTTCATCGCCTATCCCTGTACCCTGGAATGCACATCCCCNGAAACCTGGATCATGCGGTTGCAACTCATCGATTTAAGCAATGGGCTCCAGATTCATCGGGTCAGACTGAATTACAAACCTGATGACGATGAGCTTGATGGAATCGGGAGGGAAGAGGCTGCACTCGAACTAACACGGGACCTCCTGAAACATTTTGAAGATAGTTTCGTGGTGCCCTGGCACAGGCTTCGTTACGAAAATCTGAAGAAACTGAGACCACAAACCAGTTGATCCTGAAGATAGATCTTACCAGTTCTTCAAAAAATATAATGGACCAAAAATACGATTTTGATGGCTGGTCATCAAGGTGGGACGAAGACCGGATTGGCTTTCATGTGGCGAAGCCCAACCCTTTTCTGCTCCAATACTGGCANCATCTTGCATGAAATCAAACCTAAGCGTTGTTTGGTTCCGCTTTGTGGAAAATCTTTGGATCTGGTTTGGCTCTCCGAAAAGGTTGAGACTGTGATCGGAGTCGAGCTTGTGGAAAAAGCCGTGTTGGATTTTTTCAGGGAACAGCAAATCATTCCGGAAATTCAAAAAAACTCCCCGTTTAATGCTTACAGTCACCAAGGGCTGAAAATCCTGCAGGGCAATTTTTTTGACCTTAANTTGGAAGTCGAAGATTCCTTCCAAGCAGTTTTCGACCGTGCATCACTGGTGGCAATTCCGGAAGAACTCCGTCCAGACTATGTCCAGGGCCTGACTGATTTGATGGGTGCAGGCTCCAGGCTGCTTCTGATCTGTGTTGATTATGATCCTTCAAAAATGTCAGGCCCGCCTTACAGCGTCAGCCAAAATGAAGTGGAAAATCTTTTTTCAAAAAAAGGAACTTTGGAAGTGCTTGAAACCAGAAATAACCTGGAAGACCGGATGCGTGAGAGAGGGTTGGATTGGCTTAATGAAACGGTCTACCTATTCGAAAAGAACTAATCTCCTGAGTTTGATTTGGTTTCACGCTTGAGCAGCCAAGTGTTGAACAGGGCAATTTTTGTTTTTGTTGAAAATCCTGAAAAATTTGGTTCATCCCGGTTCATCTCTTCCAGAAACGTTTGCTGNAGCATGTGATGCTGTTGGATTTGTTCAGTCCATTCACGNTCCTTCTTCGCCAGATATTTCATCCCTCCAAAAGCTGCCAGGCTGATCAATCCGGTATAAATTAAAAATAAAAATACTCCGGACAGGATTAACAGCTTAGGAAAACCAAGGCTTGGAAAAAATCTCATTACTTTTTCTCGATTTTCACATGATTCAGGATTTCCATTCTTTTCCCAGAAATGGAGTAAGCCTGACCAAACCCCATCACAAAGGTCCCGTTNTTTGGGGAAAGACGGAAAAGATGAAAATCTGAAAGACTCCGCAGGGTGATCAGCAATTCCCCGAACCGGTCCTCCATTTTTGACAGCNTCCGTTCAGCAGATTTGGAACTCCTCGTCATTTCGATGGCATCACACTGAAAAATGACCCTGGTCCTTGCAAAGATCTGGGCAGTCGCATTTTCATCTTCAATGAACATNACACTGGCTTTCCNGCTTTCTCGAAGATANGAAGTGTGTTTTGCGAGATCACTCAGGAAAACATAAAAAGAACGATTATCATCAACCACAAAAGGTGCATAGCTGATCAAAGGCCAACCTTCGTTGTCCACGGTTGACATGCACAGGCTGTCGAATCCGTTCAGGAAATCTTCGTATCGATTTTTTACTTCTGAATCTTTCATTGAAAGGAGAGGATGACTGAATGGATTTTCAGTTCCCTNCTATGGACTGACATTTGACAACCCCCATGAGGATGGGGGTCGTCAAAAGGGTGGGTAAAATGAGACGAAAAAACGACTGGATTTANAGACTGGCCTCGTATTTTTTNAGTTCGGCCATTTTCATCTCTTCGAGACGAAGTCGTGTGTAAACTTCGATCAGAAAAGGTCTCAGTTCGTTGATGTCTTCNTCATCCGAGAATTCTTCAAAGAACCGATTGTATTCATCCAANGCCGGAACCAACAAGCCATTGTCTTTCAACAACCCCGCATAGAGAAANCCGCTTTCATCGAANCTGCGGACCTTTTCTCGTTGTTNTTCAAATGCNTTCAGTTTTTTCGTTGGAAGNGTTTTCANGTTTCCNTCTTTTGTTTCAAATACAGATTTCTGGCCCTCGAAGACCTCAACCATGTATTTTTTATTTTTCTTGATCGGNTCAATTTTCACACGAACCAACGGAAGTTCGGTTCCCGGGACATCATAGCTGATTTCAGGTTTAAACTTCCTGGTNTTTCGNTCCTTGACTCCGATATGAAGTTTGTAATGGTAGTCTTTGCCGACGTTTTGCCAGGCGACTTCTGAAAATTCATCAGTCACGGTGTTGGTCGCCAGTTTAAGGTGGATTCCCTCTTTTTTGACNGANCGTCGAACGGTGGTGTATTTCTGGGTNTTCTTNAATTGNTTGCCCANACCNGTAAGCAACCCACCGGCGGAGTCTGTTTCTCCCAAAGCGCCTTTGATCACCTTCAATCCTTTTTTGGTGACCTGGATTTCACTTCCTGGAGTCAGTGCCGTGGTTTCATTGGTCTCCTGGTTGAGGAATTTTACCGATCCACCATCGCCGACCCGAACAAAATATTTATCATAGATAAATTTATTTCTTCGGACCTTTCTCCATTTCTTTCCTTTCTTGCTGTATTCTCTCCGATACTTCCATTCAAAGATGCCGATAAGAACTACATTGCATATGAACAAAAGGAAAACCCGTTAACCGGCAAAGTTCAGGAGAGACCCGTTCAGCCTCCATACGCACCAAGCGGTGAACATTGGCTTGGAACCGACCAAGACGCGCGAGACATACTTAGTCGCTCAATTGAAGGAGCGAGAATCTCGCTTGCAGTAGGTGCACTTACAGCACTATTCGGAATGATCGTTGGTGGTACTCTTGGCATGATCGCCGGTTACTT